>Ga0209282_1000382_pt1 | contig 21616 bp, 10 predicted proteins | sample Mtrugardesep15_FD_187529 | JGI IMG/M metagenome (GOLD analysis project Ga0209282, IMG submission 187529) | Root nodule microbial communities of legume samples collected from California, USA - M. trunc garden sep15 (SPAdes) (version 2) | ecosystem: Host-associated > Plants > Roots > Nodule...
AAACCGCCCCTTAAATTTTGCAACTATAGCAATTTTGGCCCCTCAAAGCCAAAAAAATAACATGTGGCACCTCACTTAGGGTACCACGTCAGCGTAGACCGAATCAAAATTGGTCTTGGGGGCCAAAACTGTCACATATGCAAAACTTAGGGACAGTTTTGTAGTTTTTTTTAGGGGCCAAAATCACAACTTTTAAAAAGTTAGGGGCTAAAACTGCTATTAAGCCAAAAAAAGAACTGCCCACACGCTCATCATCATCACCAAAATGTCACCACCACAAATCTTTCTCAGCAGCCACCACAAATACGGATCTAGTTGAAATTTTTTACCTTCTAGGAGATCTAATTTAATTATGGATGGGATAAGTTGTTGGAGCAGTTTTTGTTACTCTTCCTTTCATCTTTTTCCTTTCTCTTCGTTTCTTTATTGGTTGCAGGAGCAATTTTCACCTACCACAGGATCCGTCGGCGTCAAAGGCGCTACTGAGATCTGTTAAGCGCAAGAGTTGCGACATACCGATTACATAACGGATCTAACCGAGAAGAACCGGTTTACTATTTTGTTTCTATAATGGACTGGTTTGGTTATTTTTAAAAATAATTAGGCTTTTAAAACTGGATAAGGTTTGGTTATGGTTAACTCAATTTTTTTAACACCCCTGGTTATAATTGCCCTCTTAAGAACAAAGTTTAATGGCCATAAGTTTACAACTCAACTCAACAAGTAAGGATCATAGTTAGTGATTTCATGTTAAAAGAATACTGTCTAATCGCACGAGAATGACTAAATATATTTATATAATCATTATGTTTTCAAAAGCTTTTACAAAAAGGTTTTTTTTTAAGGATTTAAAAATAAAAATAATTAACAAGTTTTTTTAACATAGTCGATACATAATTTTAAAGATAAATTTTTTTTCTTTAAACTAAGACCCTAACATTTCTCTTCTCAAAATAGCTCAATCCAATGCAAATACTACCTCCGTTTCTTTTTAATTGTCATTTTTTGATATTTTACACAAACCAATAAACTCAATAAATGTTGCTACTTATGATACAATAAATTATCTTTTTTCAATAATAACTTCATTCATTTAATATCTTGTTTCAATTATTTCTCCCTCTGTGATCAATAACTAAAGGTAATATTGATAAAACAACATTTAATATTGTATTGAACTTTGAAGGTGACGGTTAAATAAAAACAAAACTTTTCTACAAAAATGATACTTAAAAAGGAACGAATGGAGTAACATGTTAAAGACTTGTTATCACAAATTCATTATATCTATTTAAGTAATTGGCATAATAATAATCTTATGAAAATGTTAATCAATGCTTCAAAGCACCGATTAAAAAATCAAATATAATAAGTATTATATTAAAATTTGTGCAATCAACTCTTTAAAAATATAAAAAATATTATTTTTATTTTAAAATTTTCTTTTTTATTTTTCTTAACCAATGTCCTAAAGGCGCCAGTTATCGACCAAGTCTTAACTTTCTTATGTGCCACTCACTTTTCTAAGACATCTATCATCTTCCACTCCAATTCTATCGGACCATCAAGAAAGGTTTGACACGTGGAACCGTGACAACCCTCAATTATACAATACGCACCCAAAGCGTATTTTATCAAACACCGCCCCTCCTGCCGCCACTTCCGACTCTGACCAAACTCATCACCACACTTTAAATTACATACAAATAACAAAAAGTTAACATGTCACTCCTTTCATTAGCACCGCCTCATCCTCTTACCCTCCACTCCCATGCGCACTTTAGCCCCTCCCCCTCTCCCATGTCCATCCTACGCCGCTTCAATCTAAACCCCACTACCCACCGTCTCCGTCACCGACTCGCAACCCTTTCCGCCGCCGTACGTCAAGACACCACCGTCTGGACTCCAGCTCCTCTCTCCGAGATCGAACCCGCTGCTGATTCACTCTTCCACGTTTCCATCGACGTTTCCGACGCGCCTGACCTTGCCACGTCACATACACGCGCAGGGCAGTATCTTCAGCTTAAAGTTGGTGATTCGCCGAAACCTTCGTTTCTTGCTATCGCTTCGCCGCCGAAGCTTGCGATTAAGCGTGGTGTGTTTGAGTTTTTGGTGAAGAGTGTAGTGGGGTCCACCGCAGAAGCGTTGTGTGGGTTGAAGAAAGGGGATGTTGTTGAGCTTAGTCCGGTTATGGGGAATGGGTTTGATATTAGTCGGATCGACCCGCCCGAGAAATTTGGAACTGTTCTTGTCTTTGCCACTGGATCCGGAATTAGGTCAGTTTTCTGCTCCAATTTGCTTTGAAAATGTTAGAATTGTTATCTTATTGTTTTCTAAAATTTGATTTGGTGTTGATTATTTTGAAAGCTGAATTATATATTCTGTTGCAATGCTGTAGTGGAATTTACTTCGTTGTTTGTTTTAACTAAAAAAAATTATTAGACGTGAAATTGAGCATCATAGTAAACATGTTAATTTTGTTTTATTGTCAATCTATATTCGCATTTCGTATTCGTTATGATCTAGTAAAGTAGGCCCCTTTAGAAATTGTGTCCTGTTAGTGATTCATTGGCACTATGGTCTTCAGTATGATTTTGTGTTGCAGATATTAAGATTATGGTCTAAATAATAAAGCATTGTTTCCTAATATATAGGTATTAGTGCTACTCTGTTTGAAGTTTTTTGTCATGCTTACATTAGAAAACTAAGAAGCTATTATTAACAATTGGCGTTGCCTTTGGGCTGTGAATGTGTCATTGGTGGATTACCTAACTGATAGACAGTCGAGGGGAAGTAGGAGATCTATGTTAATAGCGAAAGAAAGTAAGTGCAAGATTTTGATCTTTAGAAGGTAGAAACAGTAAAGAAACGGAGAAGAATGATATGGATTGTACTGAATGTACTCGGAGGAATTACAATCAACACAATAACATCAAATCAATATATTTAGGGAATAGAAATTTTAGAAAGTAAAAGATAGAAAAAGAAGAAGCTAAGCACAAGTCCAAAGGGAGAAAGAGACTTTTCTTCATAACCATTATTGATCATCATTTTCCTATTTATGTACAATCCAAGCTTCCTTGATTTTAGGATGAATACCACATGTCAATTTGCCTCGACCAATTATGTTATGCACATACTATTTTGAATCGTAAACGACCAAGTTCCCTATTAAGTATACAATTCTTTTCAGTTACATCATGGTTCTCATTTAACTCAATTGTAACCAATGTAGCATTACTTCATTACTCGGCAGTTGAATTTCAACGGTGCTCTCAAAATTTATGATTTTTTTTATTACCTTTCGAATTTAGATATTTTTGGCCAATGTAAGTACTATAAAGTGTTCCAGCCATGGCTGTAAAAGGGCAAGTTTCCTTCCTTGGTAGACTTATAGAGTGATTGGCTTGTCTTTGTCTTGCTATTCTTTGTTCCTTTTTCTAAGGATAATATTGTTTTGTCCTTCTCTTTGAATTCATTGTTTCTACTGGTGGTGTGTTTTTCACGTTTGAGCTGTTGTTTCGGACCTTGAGTATGATTTTGAACGTGAAAAACACTTTGAATGGTAGAGTTTCTGTTGCAACTCTGTCTGGCCTTTGCATGTAAATCACTACTTACTATAATTGTAATGCAATATGCTATTAATCCAATATTTTCTCTTTACTCTCTTTGATATTGGGAGTTATTCATTTACTTTCTTGTGTGCAGTCCAATTCGGTCACTTATTGAGTCAGGATTTGATGCTGGCAAGAGGTCTGATGTGAGACTATTTTATGGGGCCAGAAATCTGAAGAGGATGGCTTATCAGGTTAGTTGATTTGTTTGTTGGCCTTTTGACAATACGAAGCCTTGTGATCTGCGACTCTGTCCTAGAGCTTTATCTTACAATTTTCTTTTATGCTATAGGAGAGATTTAAAGACTGGGAATCGTCCGGTGTCAAGATTGTACCTGTATTGTCTCAACCAGATGATAGTTGGACTGGAGAAAGTGGCTTTGTACAGGTATAGTGTGTGGAGTTTTGGATTAGATTTTTTGCTTGACTACCTTCAAGTAGTAAAGATTGTTTATAGACGTGATTACCTTTGCAGGCTGCATACACGAGAGCAAAGGAATTAACTAACCCTTTGTCAACTGGTGCTGTACTTTGTGGGCAGAAACAGATGACTGAGGTGCGTTATTATTGCTATCATCTTTCATTGTCTAGTTACATGGCCACTGTCTTTCTTGTTCAGTTACAAGAAGAAACCTATCATAGAGTGAGAGAAAGATGACAGTAATGGTTGTTTTTAGGAAACCGAACCTACTAGGATTAGCTCTGGAATAAAAAGAATAATTAGCACCCAGATTTTAGCCGGTTCCTAATTAGGTAGACTTCAATTTCCTCTTCTTCTTTCTTCTTCCAACAACTGCAACTTCATTATTCATTATTCAAAAATAGGGCCCTGGTCGCTCACTTACTACTTGTGCACTGGTAGAAGAATCGCCAAAACTGACAAGGTTTTACCCTTTACAAATCCAAGACATTATTGATCCATCATACTGTCCAAAATGATGACATTGTTGTCACTCGGGCCTGGTCTAATTGGACTAGCGAGGCCATTTTGGAAAGGATGTTCCATGGAGGAGCATGAGGGCATCATCATTGAAGGAGCTAGAGGATGTATTCCCAGTTAAGGTGGCTCTTGGGGGCAGTGAAACAGAAAACGGCACTAACACCACCGCATAAAGTATGAGAGGGTTCCGGTTGGGAGAATATCATGACAAATGCTAGGAAGGTCAAGATAATACCGGTGTAACATATCATCTTCGCTTCATTTGATACCTTTGTTCTTTTATTGATATATCTGATGCACAATAAGTTTAGTACACCCATTAACCAGTTAGCTGCTTCATCTCTCAATACAGTGTCCTGATTTGTGTCAACTGGTGTTTAAAAGAGAGAGTGTCAATAAGTTTCAACTATGATTTTACTTGCATTTCATGTTGCTGTTCTAATGCACGACCTTTCAATATCAATGTTATTGTTGCAGGAAATTACATCTATTCTTGTTGCTGATGGAGTATCAGCTGAGAAGATACTAAAGAACTTCTGACCAAAATGGAATTTTGGCATTGTTGTATCATTTTTTGAATTATGCCTTTGCTGAGGATCAAACATCCCAGCATGGAATGTAAAATAAACAATTTTGGAAATTAATTTATATATCACTTTTGCAGTTCAAATATAGTACAGAAACCCACAGTTGAAGGGTCTATTTACTGCACACTCTGGACAATGTAGATCTTCTTGTCATAGGAAACTATGCATTATGCATTATCAGAGAGGAAATCATCAATATATTGACATAGACTTATGGCTGCAATGAGCTTAGCCAAGCTTTTGTTTCCTTCAAAAGGCTATATGTATTTTGCAGCTGTCCTGTTTAAACACATTGTATTAGCAGAAAGAAAAACAATTTTTTTTATCATAAAAAGGTTTTGAATGAATTCTCAAATTCCTCCCTTAAATTGTAGATCCCTGACAAATTAATATATGTGATTATAAAAGTTCACAAAAATATGTCTAAAATTGTAAATTGTTGATATTTTAGTCCAATTTTTAATTTCTGTTGGCAAAGTTTTTAAATTATTCCCTCGCGTTGATATCTTAAAAATTGATGGTTGAATTAATGAAATTAATATGTCTAAAATGTGTAGGATTTTCTTTTGGACGAATCATTTGGGAGAACCCAAGTTCAATTCCTTGGTGGAACAATTTTTGGTTAGGTTATCCTTACTTCATTGCCAAACTTTCGATTACTAGGGTTCCATTCCCTAAAAACAAGAGGTTTAATGAAAAAAAAATATCATTGTTGTAATTACAACAGTTTTGTTCAAATTTCTCTACACAACTAGAATGTTATAAAGTGATTTGCTATAGCACCACTATTTAACAACGCCGACAAGATTACATTTTTTTTCTAATGGCAGATAAGATTACAACATTAACGTTTGTTAAACAACATGCCAATGGATTAGGTAGGCAATTCCCTTTAGAGAGAAAATGACTTTGTGTAGGTAGGAGTTTCGAAGAGGTTAGAGACTCTTTTTTTTTACTAGGAAGATATTTTGAAAAACTTAATAGACCAAAAAATGTGTACGTCGCTTTGGTACAATTGGCTACACACACTCATGGTGTTATACATTTTGCTGATAATAAGATAAAACAGGTGTTATACGTGCTATTTTGAAGCTCGTTATAGGAACTCATGTGCACAATTGAAGTAGTCTTTGCTTCTCTTTTATCTTCGCTTTTTTTCCATAAACTAGGTTTGTTATATTGCTTGCTTGATGAATTAACTGAGATCTAATGTATTTTTTATTCTTTTGTGCAAATGATTGTTTCAAAGCTCTTTTTCGTTTTTGCTGATTTGATTGCTAACTGTTGGCAATTTAAAGAAGCACCGTCGAAATAAATAGGAACCAATATTGTTGTACTAACTACTAAGTCACACTAAGATAAAAAGAAAGGCCTGACTAGTCGCACTGAGATACAAAGAAAGGCATGATTTTGCAAGCTGTATGTGTTAATTATTCTTTCTTGGTTATTCGATTCTCTAAACGGCTTAGAACAAACACATCTTTGTTCAAAAATAACACAGACTATCTATGTCCTCCGCACAAACACCAACTATATCCTCCGTGACATCTTTTTATCTGTCACAAACTCTCTTGCCGCCAACGTTTTAATCAACAGCCTAAGTCTTTCCTTTTAATCAACAGCCTAAGTCTATCCGCCAAAGCCTCGCCCAACGCCACCCTTGGTCGGAGCTTGTTGAGCACTCAACCAAGCTTTGCCTTCTGAAATCGTTCTAAGAAGCAGTGCTTACATTGATTGCGCAATGTACAAGTCTTAGTTGGTCGACCGGTCAAAATAACCTACATTGATTGAGCAACGTATATATGCATCTTTTTTATTTTTGTGGTGGAACTGTGGAAGTATCTACGCATCTTTCTATATAAAACAAGTGGTACTACTGTGACATAACTGGCGATCTTGAACAGTAACTAGCACGCAAGACCAAGAAAAGAAGAAATACAGAAACCCAAGCAAACCCCAGAACGACAAAATTATACCTTCAAATGCAAAAGGTAATAGCTGAATTATAACAAGAGGATCAAATTATTTTCATGATGAACAATAAAAGTCAAGATCAGTTTTCATAATCAATAATATAGCTGACACATAACGTCAGACATCAATGATTAAAATTGTTCACCAACTTTGGATTAAGTAATGGACAGACACGGCCGAATCTGGTGAAGAACAATGATAAAATGTTACAGAACATGTTCTTTTTTCTTTGACAAGATAACATATTCTTATAAATCAAGCAATTCGACCATCATCAATATTCTCAGGCATGGCTCTTCCATCATGATGACCACCATCTTTTTTTTAAGTTCCAGTCTTAGCTAATTCCTTCTCATGCTTTCCATTGGTTTTTGGTGAGAGGTTGAGTGAGTGATTTCTCTCATCATCCAAGTGGTGTTCATGTTTGTTACAATGATGGTGGCGGTGATGATGATGATGTCCAGAGCGTTTATGCACTTTTTTGCTTTCTTCTTCAGAATTTCCGTCCAAGGACTTCTCTGATGATCGGCTTCTTCCCCCATGACCCTGATAATCAGAATCAGATGACCTAACCTCTGTATTATGTGATCTCCTATGATGCTTATGGTGCCTTCTGTGGCTTCTCTTCCTGTGAATATCATCACTTTCATCACTTGACGAATCAGATTCACTAGATTCTGAGTGGTGGTGGCGTTTGTGGTGCTTTCCATGACCTCTCTTCCGATCTGAACATTCCCCTTCGTCACTATAGAAATCTGAATCACTAACTTTTGATGGACGCCGACGCCTGTGCCGCCTTTTTCTCTTGTTGACTTCATCAGCATGAGAATCAGAACCACTAGAATTTGATCTTGAACCTTGATCTCTTATCTTCTTCCTTTGCTTCTTCTTTCTCCTCCTCTCCTCCTCAGAGCTACTTTCAGATTCATCACTGCTAAAATCACTAGACTCTGAAGACCGCTTCTTCGTCTTCCGCTTGGAACTTTTTTCTTTCCTTTTTTCATGATCACCAGAGTCAATGTGAGAATGCTTCTTGTGCTTCCTGTGAGATCTTTTACTAGCCCTTTTATTGTCATCATCAGAGTCACAATCACCATCAGTATCAGAGCCTGATCTTTTTTTATGTTTTGCAGTCTTCAGCTTCTTCTCTTTGGCTTCAGCATCAGCCTTTGCCTTAGCAGCAGCTTCCAGCTTCTGCTCCCACTTCAAAGGAGCTTCCTTTCTCTCCATAATTTTCTTCTTTTTCTCCTCAACAAGCTGCATGAACCGCTTGGTGTCCATTTAAAATCAATATCCAACTCAAAAACTGCATTATGGTAAAATGATGGCCGGAAGTGCATCTCACAGAAGAGAAAAAACAACGTTAGTTCTACTATCAAATAAAGTCATAACATTAAATCTTACAAAGTAATAATCACACAAAAATGAATAGTTAGCACTTCTTCCATGTTATTATACGCAACTATATTTTATACTTATTGGTGCAATAAAGAAATAAGACTTGATAGTGCAATAAAGAAATAGGACTTACTACCAACAGAAAATTAAGGTAAAAGAAAAACAAGATATTGTGCAAACCACTCCCCTCTCTAGCTAATTAATAAAATTACTTACAACACGTTGGGGGTTAAAGCATATGATAGCTTCAAACAACAGGTTGGGACAAAAGGGTTCAGGTTTTATGATTAACAAAGACTTGGGCATATTTTCAACGCATTTATTACCGTACTGAAATCAGCTCTCACTAAACAGGAATTGAACAACTACTAAAGTAGAGATAATTATGACAGTTGGAAACAAAAGGACTAGACATGAGAGGAAATACAAGACAGTTTCAGTAACTGATAAATGCAGGATTAGAACAGTTAAGAATAACGCTACAAATCAATCACTGCTATTTTCTATAAACTTAATATAGGTAAACTACAAGTATTTTATAACTAGTACAAGCCAGCCCAATTACACTCCTAAAATAACCCAATACTCTTAACAAAGACGACTCACTTTCCCCCACATGCAGGATAAATGAAGTGCAAAACAAAAACACTGTCCAAATAAATATGCATAAACTTTCAATCAAATTTGTACAAGTTACTTATGACTAGCAGTAACAAAAACACGTCTCAATCACTATGGTTTTCTTTATTAAAGGTTATGAATTGAAGCTAAATTGTCCTAAACTATGTCCCAGCTCATTGCAAAATATACTACCCCTGAAAAAATAAACTTTTGAAAGTGCCCTAACATGAGAGGTTTAAGGATGTAATTTCGAATTCAATAATACTAAAATAAATCACAGATAAAACAATCCTTCATTCCTTACCTTTTATATGTGAAAGAAGAAAAACCCTTTAGCAGCAATTTACCCCAAATCCAGCAATTATCAATCAAAAGTTTGAAAAAGAATCTGCATCAAATCAAATAAACAATAATTATAACACAACTCCTAGAAATTCTTAGCTTAGTCAAACAAGAACAAGAATCAATCGAAATTGACAAAATAGAATAGATCGAGAAGAAATAATTGAAATTGAAATTGAAAGGGTAACGAAGACATACCTAAAGGGAAAAACGGAGGAAGAGGAACGAAAAGTGAAATTAGGGTTTGGGGTAGGGCTTTGCTGCTTCGAGAAAGAGATATCTGAAATCCAATTGATAAAAGAGTTTAGAGAACTAAGTAGCGTTTATATATACACGACACATATGTTTTGTCTCGAACCGGACTCAGTTCCTTCTACGCGTACGCGCATAAAACCGGTTCGTCGGTGTACTTACTAGAACGTGGTTCACGCGATATATTTTAATTTAAAAATAAAATTCTTTAAAATTTATTTATTTTTTATCAAATTTAAAAAGCTATTTATAAATTTACAATAACAATGTGAAGTAAGAAAAATTTGTCAAAAAAATAACAGTGTGAATTTTTTGAAGGGAAAATGATGTCAATTATTCGTTAAAAAATAACAATGTGAATTCTTAATTATTCCCTCATAAAAAAATTGTGAATGTAATTATATATAGTTTTTTGCCCAAATTAAATATTTTTAGTTTATTTACGAAAAAATCAATTAAATAATTGAAATGCTTTTTTAGATAGAAAAAAAAAGACAAATAGTTATTAAAACTCACACACGGGATTCAAATTTCGATTACGGCATTCCGTTTAAAAATTTCAACATTTTTACTAATCAAAATAAAACTTATGGGCAAAAATTTCAATCTGATGCAGTTTCTTTATTGGATGTCCCATGATAACTGCAACATTTTTTTAGGGAAAAAATTTCAAAACGAATAGAAAAAATTAAAAAACTTCTCGAAAAATGTTTTTTTTGAAAAATAATTTTCTATCTTTTTTAATAAAAAAGTATTTTATTTTCCTCTATTTGTTTTTTTGCAAAAGTTTCATCTATTAAAAAAAAATCACTCTACATAATTATTTTGTATTTCCATTGGTTTTTCTTCTATACTACCAACGATATCTATACTTATATGTAAAAGGAATACAAGATTTTGAATTTGTATTGTTAGACCAAATGTACATTGAATTTTTCTGCTCAAATAAATTATATCTATGTAGCATTCGATGTTATACTTCATATGTGCATTCTTTTATATATGTTGTTTTTAGATCGTGACTTTTTCTCTCTACGTGTGGAATGGGTGTATGCCCTAGGTTTGTAGAGCTTTAAGTTACGTGAAAATTGTGACGACATCGAGAATGCGGTAAGAAGATTACCTATTTGACGATCAAAAGCAATAAGACTTGACGCCTCTTCAAGGTCCTCGTACACTGTCATTCTAGTTTAAAGTTCGAGACCGGTATAAATGTACTTGCAATATATTTGTTCAACATGTATGAGAGTTGTGTTTAAGCCTAGTATAATAATAAAAAAAGCATTTTATATGTTGTGTTATGATTTTTATTTTTATTTTTTTGTCAAGTAACCTAGTGGCTTGAGCTCACACATTTTAAATGTGGAGAAGTGGATGTGAGAGGTTTGAACCTCTGCCCTGCATAAATTATACAATGTCCATACCAACTGAACTAAACTTACGTGCACGTTGTGTTATGATTCTAAGTGTCATTTTTAAAATAAGACTTTGAAGGAAAATATTTCACTCTTATTTTTCAGTTAAAAGATGATTATGAAGGGTTTACCCTACTGTTTTAGCTGTTTTCAAAAGAAAGAAAAAAATGCACTCTCGTTAAAAACCAAATTGCTACATGTGACGCATGTTTAATGCTGGCAATTAATGGTGATGATGGATACGTAGTTTAAAATCAAGTGTTCAAATTCATCACATTAGAATCATTTCATCATGACCTAAAATTGATATCAAGACATCAAAACAATAGTTCAAACTCAAACATCAAAACCAAAGAACTCGTCCTTAAAGTCTCCAAAGTCCACACTTGAGAAAAGGGAGTGCAACGAGTATCATTTAACCTGTTTTTCAATATTAAAATGATATCACTTTCTCTATAAATAGTCAATTATTCGGCACTTCCAAAGCCAAGAGAATACATTCAAACATAACCTATTTTCTCAAAGAGTACAAATCACAATCATATATTTTTAAAAGCAAAGAAAATAACCTCATCCACTCACACTCTTTCTATCAATATCGTTTTTAGTACATTTCAGGAACATACTCACATTTCACCAAAGAGAGATTACAATCACTTACCAACTTTTATTAGTCTTTTTTTTAAGATTTTTTTTAATCTTCTTTTGGTTGTAAAGAAGGATTAAGTAAGTGTTGATAGATTGAATAAGTTGCGATAAACTTGTGTAGGCCTGCCGAGGAATCGAGAACATAGTGTAAAGCTCACTGTGACCAAACGTTAAAGGTGCAAGAGTTTAGAAACATTTTCAAGCACAATATAGGAAAATATCATAAACTGGGGGGGACCAGACTATCTTACATCAAGTGAACAAGGATGACACATGAATATGATTACGAGGCTTCACTCAAAAGCTTGATATTTGCACTGCATTGCTAGCATACCTATGGTGTCGACATGTGAGAATCCACAAGCTGGTGGATGAGAGTGACTCCAAGACTCCCATTGACTTTGTTAAAGGCAATGTATATGGTCCATGAGGTGGTATACTCTATTTCAACGTATCTACAACTTCACAAGGAAGAGCTAGCAACAAAATTTTACCACATTTGATAGGAGAGAACAAATGTGCGGATTAAATGATCAAACATAGTAGTAGTTAATTCTCTTTCAACCCCACCGTGTTGGTGCATCTTCTTTTGTAGCTGAACAACTTGCTAAGTGAAGACCTTTTTGGACTTTTTTTGTTTTCTTCTTGGTTTAGTACTTAATCTTTTTCTATAGGCCTTTAACACTCTTTATGGAAAAAAATAAAAAATAATAATCACATTTTTAGAGCTACTATTACCACCCAATCATTTCCTAAACATCAAACTCTTCAAATTTACCGTTACAAACCACAAAAATAACCATTTTCCTATGGATTTTTTTTTTTTTTTGATATTAACCCTCCGATTATCAGAAAAAAAAACATTGATAATTTAAAGTTAGACTGCAATGTTAGTATAATTTAATTTAAAATTATTTTATTTAAAAATTAAACTTTAATTTTATTAAACAATTAATTTTTTAATGAACTTATTAATCACTTAAACTCAATTGTTTATTTACGTCACCAAAACGATTTTTAACTTCTTTTTTTTTCACAAAAAAGATTTTTAACTTCTTTTTTTGTTAAAGGAAATATACTTATAACATTTTATTAATAAAATAATAGATTCAATAGATTAAGGTATATGAAAATAAAGAGAGTTCAAACGATTTTTAACTTGGAGGGTGGAAATTGAAGATTTTTATTTTTACAATAACTCTACTCAATAAATAATAGTTGGGACCATTATCCAAAATTTGCAGCTTTGTTTACTTCCTCGCTAAGGTGAAGAAGTTTCTTTGTAAGAAGGGACAATCGTTTTTCCACTGCCACGTCGACACACATTCCTTTCAAAACAAACAAAACCCACGCGTACGTTAGCATTCACCACCGAATCATGGCGGCGTCGCAGTCATCCTCCGCCGTAGGCAACACCAACATCATGCTTGCAATCTTCGAGAAGAAAACAAACACCGTAGATCTTTACCGTCCTCTCCGCAACTACATCGCCTTTCACTACTCCGAACGCGAAGCACAAAACCTCGAAGACGATCTCCAAACCCTAAAACAACTCCGTTCCGACCTCGAACGTCACTCCGATCCATCTCTCCCCGCACGACGTGACCTATTCATAACCTATTTCAAAGCTCTATGTCAAACCGAAACTCGATTTCCGATTTCATCTGAACCTGATCACGTTAACGCACTCACCTTCGTTTGGTTCGATGCGTTCAAACCGAAACAAAAAGCTTCTCAGCAAAATATTCATCTTGAGAAAGGTGCTGTGTTGTTTAATTTGGCCGCTGTTTACAGTCAGATTGGTTTAACATTTGATCGGAATACCGTTGACGGCCGGCGGCAGGCTTCTCATGCGTTTATGGCTGCTGCCGGCTCATTCGGTTTTCTTAAAGAGAATGCTTCTATGAAAATCTCCGTTGGAAATTCTACCACTCTTGATTTGTCCGTTGAGTGTGCTGGAATGTTAGAGAAGCTGATGCTTGCACAGGCTCAGGAGTGTGTGTTTGAAAACACTATTGCTAAAGGAAGCACTCCAGGTGTTTGTGCTAAGATCTCTAGGCAGGTCTGGGAATTCAATTCTCTAATTGGATTATGTTTTCGTCGATTTTAATTATGAATTATGAATCATGCTATTGATATGTTTATCTAGGGACTTGTTTGGATTGAAATTGAATAATTTGAGTTTGTAAGCATGCGTGAAATTGTTTGGGTGAACTTAAGGAAACAACTTATAATAATGCTATGAAGCACGGGAGAACTTAAGGAAACGACTTATAATATGATATGAAGCACGGGCACAGACACGGACGCCGGACTCAACATTGGCATGTTGACACTGGTGGTAATTTGAGAAAATGAATTATTTGAATGTAATCACATGTGTCGGTGTACCGGACACACTTTTGATCGGAGGCGTCAATGCTACAGAGATAACATGTCTACGAGTTGTTATCAGCTTGTTTCCATATGCTCTCGGATAGCTTATCAAAACAGCTTATACCTGAGGGCTGAGACTGAGATGAAAATAATATGACTCTATTTTATTTTTTGTTGTAGAAATAACTTATTCATAAGCACTTATATGACAAGTGTTTATGCTGTAAATGCTTAATTTAGTTGTTTATTCAATCATGGCCTAGTTTTGATATGGGTTTTGGTTTTGTGGCTGTGAACTGACTTGTGTTTGAGTTTTGAATTGATGTAGGTTGGGCTATATTATGAGGAAGCATTGGCTGCACTGAATGTTGCGCCTTTAAGTCAGCATTTCGATAAGTCTTGGATAGTTCATGTGCAATTGAAGACAGCTATTTTCTATGCTGAAGCTTGTTATAGATATGGACTAGAGCTGCATGAGAAAGAAGAAATAGCGGAGGAGATTGCGCGATTGAAGAGTGCTATTAGTGTGCTTACTGAGGCGAAGAAAAACTCCAGGGGCGCTGCAGCGCAGCTTCTTGATGCGATTAATAAGTTAGAGACTAATATTAACAGAAACCTTGAAAGGGCTGTCAAGGAGAATGATAGAGTTTACTTGATGAGAGTTCCTCCTGGTAGTTCATTGTCACCTCTTCCGGCCTTTGCTATGGTGAAGCCGATGGTCATGAGTGAGGTGCTGGATGCGAGTAAAGAGAAGATGTTCGCAAGTCTTGTTCCTGACAATAGTGCCAAGGCTCTCTCCAGGTACACTGAAATGGTTGATGGCATTATAAGAACACAGGCTGAGAAGTTGCAGCAAGCTAGTGAGCTAACCCGAGTTAGGCTTAGGGAAATGGAATTGCCGGATTCTATTCTTGCTCTGGAAGGAAATTTTTCTCTACCGACAAATCTCAAAGAAGATGTGGAGGCTGTCCAGATCAGTGGGGGGCCTGCTGGTTTGGAATCAGAGTTGCAGCAGCTTAAGGACCTAAGGAGGGTTAATCAAGAACTGCTGGTCCAGACCGAGGAGTTGTTGCAGAAGGAATCAAGAGAAGATGCTCAATTTAGAAGTCAATTCGGCACTAAATGGACTAGGCCTCAGTCAAGCACTTTGACAAAGAACTTGTTGGATAGACTTAATAGGTTTGCAGGTAACCTGAAGCAAGCTGCTGAGAGTGATGCTAGGATTGAGCGTTCAGTTAGAGAACATGCAGCACTGATGGCCATCCTTGATGCCCGTCCGGTAAATTGTTTTCCTTTAAATTTGTTATAAGATGTTTGGTTCTTGGTATGGTCAGAATACATTGTTTAAGTCATTCAATCTCATTTGTGCTTTAACAGATTGAATCTGCACTTCCAAGTTTGGCAAGGCCAATTATGTCATTTGATCAAAATGAAGATGCTATTGTAGGGTCTCTCAAACAAAGCTTGGTATGTCGTTTCTGGTCTTGTTATTGTTATGTTTGGATTTTCAAGGAATAAATTTTTTGACTAATTCTTTACTCCATAGTGTAGATATACCTGTCGCTTATTATTTTAAGTATTAATTTATTCACTTATAAGATCTGGTGAAGGATAATTCTATTATGGTATATCTTGAAATACAATATTTTGGTATATTTTGAACGGTTTTAGTTGGTTTTGCGTTGAGGAATATTTGTAGCAATTTTCTGGATATTTAAGCAAAAATCTAATCTGGGCAAGCTGAATACTGTAAATAGTTAAATATTTGAGCTTGCAATATAGAGCATAGATCTTACATTATAATGGCTGACACTGGTTCAGTGATCCTTTTTATATTATACTTTTCGAAACTATAACATTTCTAATGATTCTAACTAACTTTTTTCCTTGCTATGCATATAACAGATTATAAAATCTACTGATCTATTGAGCTTTGAATGGTTTTCTTTTCTTCTTTACTATTCTCTCAACTAGAAGAACAAAGAAATCCTGGAATAAATTTGAGATGTGAAATTGAATGTTGTGTTGATTAGAGCTGAGAACATGAGAATACATTTTTAATTACATCTGAAATAATGAAATATATGTAGCTTGTCTTTTAATGGTTCGTACTCAATTTATGTTCATTTATACAGAGGCAACTAGAAACTCTAGGAGCTCAAAGGGCTGGTCTCGAAGACATGCTTAGAGAGATGAAAAGAAAGGTAAGCCTGATAAGCACGATTCATGTAATTATGTTTTTCAACGTGCGGAGCAGAAGTGAGACTTTTCTGTCTAGTTATAAAAGGCCATATTTTCCTGCAACGTGCATTATTTATGTTCAAAATGCTGGTTTTCTAGCGACATCCAATGATATCAAAGTAATGTAATCTAGCCCTCCTGCCTCAAATTTGACCTATAGACCATAGAAATATCATCTGGTTAGCTTTCTTTATCGATGCTTGCAAGGGCCATTTTTAACATGCCATACCAACTAAGATGAGACTCCACTATTTTTTTACAATACGAGCAATTCCAATTTTCCCTCTAATGATTGCATGTCTAATCATATGTTGACTTGTGTAATCAACCACCCCTTTTTAACAATATCTTCTCCTATGCATCGAGCTTACTTCCTCAGCTCTTTTATGGCCACAACATCCCATAGAACATTATAGGTTTGGTGGCTGTACATACAAATTTTCCTTTAATTCGAGGATACATTATTTAATGACACCTGATGTATTTCTCCATTTCAACTACTATACTTGGATTTAGTGATTGACTTATTCCTCTATCTTATCATTTTGTATGATAAACTCCACACACTTTTAATTTGGATTTATGATATTATATATTGTCTATTTTTTACCTTCAAGCTAGGAAGTATATCTCTTGTTAACTTGCATTTCATATATTTCTACTTAGTTGACGTGTTTCCCAAACTTGTCTCCATATCTCCAACTGTCTATTTGTATCTTCTTTTAACTCTCTGACAAGGACAGTATCTCCCAGAAAAGCATGCACATTGAATGCACTCTCCCTTGGACACATTTAGTATGCACGCCTAAAACTAAAATAAAAAGATAAGGGCTCAAAGTCGACCCTTGTTGGACACCTATACTATACTGTATGATCACAGGGAAACCTTTTGTATTCCAGCCCTGTGTTCTTATACTAGTTTTAACACATATCTTGATTGCTCGAATGTAAGCTATTCAGACTCCTTTCTCATCGAAAGCCTTCTACCGAACTTCTCTAGGCAATTCATCATCACATGCATTCTCCATATCCAAAAAAAAATAAAAAATCTCTGTAGGTCTTTTTGATTTCACCAATATCACTCCATCAGTATTCATACAATTATATAGCTTCCCCGCATCCTCGTTTTCCTCTGTTTTTTGCACTCAGTCCAGTACCTTCCCTACTATGCTTCATTAGAGTATCAGATATACATAGGTACTGATAATCAACTGCACCATCAGTTTTGTCGTATCCATGCATCACAGCTCCCAAGTGTGGAGGCTCTATTTTCACTCTTGATTCTCGCCTAAAGGATTCATAATTCATGAATTTTTTTTTTCTTTTCTTATATTAAGTAATTTATTCCTTGTATTTTTGTTAACTTATTTTGCAAGACAAATTAGTGGCTTGAATTCTATTTTATCTATTTAGAGGTTTCTATTGCAATGCTTTAGGTGCAAAGAATTTACGGGAATTTGTTTCCTCCTATGTAGTTTTTTATAATGAAACTATTACACACAAAAATCATATATGCTTATGCTTTTATAAATATCTTCAGGATGATATATTACCCAAGTTGATGACATCCACCGGTTCTTATGAGGATCTTTTTAAAAAGGAGATAGCAAAATACGACCATATTTGTGAAGAAATAGCTCAGAATATTGAGGCACAAGAACAACTGTTGCTCCAAATTCAGGTATGTTTATATCTGGACACCCTTGTAAATAGTCCCATGCATATAAGAAAGAAATATGTCCCAACTATCTAGGAGATTTAGTTTTCATTTTTTGGGGAATACCTTTTTCCATACATTGGTTATTCACATGGGATTATACTCTTGGAAATACTTGATTTATAATAAGACCTCTCACTTGATTACCCGACCAATGCCAAAATAAATACGCTAGCTGAAAATGCAGACTTGCTATTTTTATATTTCATGCTTCTTAATCTTGATTACCACAGAGAGAGATGGACTAATATCTGGAAAGGCAAAATGGTATTGTTGTAAGCAAGAGCATTGCAAACATCCCTTTGTAGTTGTATTAATGGTTATAGACTTGTTGATTGAATGTGATAGACGTTAGAGGAAATCAGGAAAGTTAAATGATGTTATTCTAATAATTGTTTGCCATTGTTCACAGGCTCAAAATGATGAATTTTCTGTTATCTTCAATCTTGAAGATTACAAAGGTAGGTATCCGTTGTTCTTCTCTATAGATTGAATCGGATTTTTAATTTTTATTCTTCATCTGGTTAAAAAGGTTAAATCTGTTTTTGGAGAATACACACACACACACATATTTTTACTTTTCAGTAGTGGTAATTAATAAATACTCCCTCCGTCCCAAATTATAAGTCACTTTACAATACCAATGAAACATTAATGTTATTTTTCCTATTATACCCTTAATTACTTATTACTCTCTCTACTTTCAATTCTTTAATTTATCTTTCTCATACCATTTATTAAGGATAATTTTGTAAAACAACTCATAATATCTCTTTTCCATACAAATTAATTACATTTCTTAATATGTGTGAAATGTCCAAAATATCATATAATTTGGGACGGAGGGAGTAATTGTTAACTTCATACAGAATGCTCCATTTTTATAGTCCACCCTTCTTGTTTTGATCAATTCCTTGTAATCTTTCCAGCTTCACGTGAAAAATCCTACAAGCAGATTGAAGCTGCCATAGCAAAGTTTCGAGAAATAAAGGACAACGTCAATGAAGGGTTAAAATTCTATGTTACCCTGCAGGCAAGACTTTGAGAACTTCCCATTTTATTCTTTATATTTTTTCAACAAAGCTAAGCATGTTGTTATCATTGTTAATTTAAATCGTTCCTCGTATTATTTGAATGTGTTTGGATACTACTGTTTGAAAAACAATTATGATGCAATAGTATTAATATGCAATTTCTTTGTTCATTTAGGATGCAATCACAAATGTAAAGCAGCAGAGCAATGACTTTGTAATGACAAGGAACATCCAGTGCAGGGAAATGATTGAAGATGTTCAGAGACAAGTAGCTGGTCTGAGTTTCCAGGATAAAAACACAGGTGGCTACAACAACAACTACCCTTCAGTGGGAAACCAAAATCAAAGATCCAATACACAAACAGATCCTCGTCCCCAGAATCCTTATTATCAGCCACCTGAGCAACCACCAGTTTCTTCATATGCTCATCCCCCTCCATCATATGGCCATTCACATCATCAGCCTCCGCCTCCATACCAAATCCCGCCAACATCAGCTGCTCCGTACCCACCCCCTCAGGTCCATCAGCAGCAGCCACCAGCAAACCATGATTATGGTCAACCTGCCTATCCTGGATGGCGTGGTCCATACTACAATAATGCACCCACACACCCACAACAGCAACAACCGGCCTCTGGTCCTCGGCCTCCTTACACCATTCCATCTCCATATCCTCCACCTCATCAAGGTGGCTACTATAAGCAGCAATAGTGTACTTTCAAATATCCTGTAGGATAAATATAATATTCTTTCCGATCACTATCTCTTGAATAAATGAGGTTTCGCCACATCTAGATCTTCGTCTTAAAAGCCTGTGAAAATCTTGTTTTTTGGGGTATCATATTTCGGTTTTTTGGGGTATCATTATCATATTTAGGTTGCGTTGGTTTGCATTGTCATTGGATTGTGAATAGCTTAAGCATATACAAACAATATTGTATGTATAGTTTGTAGACTTGTACTTTGCGAAGGGGATTCTCCCAGTTATTTCTCAGTTTTAAAAAGAATCAAATGTGCATCATCACATATTCCTTCTTTTTGGAGTTTTTAAACCGCTGATTGATAGTTTAATATATATTGCTAGAATCATCTCTGCCTAAGTGGTGTGAAACTCTTGTTTTCAGATTCTGGTAGTATCAAAGTGAAAAATGATAGTAGTATATTTTCATTGGTTTTTTTTTAGCAAAACTATCAAGGAGCGAACTAAAAAATGGTTCTAAATCTCAATCAGTTCTCCCAGCTTAGTTGTTGGGTCGAGAGGCATCCGTTCTTTTCAACTGATGAAATGACCAATTTTCTCTTTGTTGACTTTTATCATATATTAACACCTAATTAACATTGATCACATATAACGATGCAATTCCACCAGATTAGATTAATTTTCAATTCATGCTTGATTCTTTTTCTTTCTAGTACGAGTACTACATGATAGCAGTGAATGACACTATGTTCATTTCTCGTGTTTGGCTGGCTTGCTTTGGCGGTGTATGTTTGCATAAAGCCATACTAATGTATTCTATTTAATTCGAAACCGTTGGATTGTTTGATTCAAACGGTATTGCATTTCAAACTGCAATTTCAATCTCATCCACTTCCACGTTTTTCGCCTTCTGTATTTGGTTAAAACTTCGTAATACGTGGCAAATATTATAGTTGATGTCTCAACTAGAGGCTGCCACATAATTTAACCATAAAAAATGCACTGATTATGTCACTCCCTGATATAAATGCACTGATTTTGTTGATTCATTCCTCTGCTAGTACAAGGAATGAAAATGATTGAGCACAGTTTAAATAATTACTCAATGCCTACCGCTTCACTGATTTGTCAATTCTTATACTGATTTGCATAAGCATCTACAATTTCCTTTGGAGCATTTGTGTAATGAATTCTTCCTTTGTTCCAAGCAGCAGAACTTCTGTCAGTGATCTCTTTAGGAACCTTAGAAATCCAATTTAGTGATGCAGATGAATGAACTACATTAAGGTTTTCCTTTGGAAATAATCTTCCATAGAAAGAACCAGGAACACCAGCTGCAAAGTAGTTTTGGTTTGATGGAAGCTTTTTGAAGAGTGTGTTGAAATCATTTGAAATTTGGTCATTGAAGAAAACTTGGAATTCTGGGATAGTAAAGCCTCGTGACTTGTATTGGAGTTCTATTGCTTCTATAATGCATTGAATTGCAATGAAAGTGTTTGGTCCTGTGGAGCAACCTAATCTGCAATGCTAATTTGTTTACTAGAATTAGTGTTGGGATAAAATTTGTTGGCTATTGCTCCTTGGATTAAGCTTTTAGCAGCTTCAATTCCTACTCTCTGTAGAAAGGAAAATAAAATGTAGTTAATTATCCCCTCAACATAAGTGTCATATTATCACTATGCGTTGTGACTCCTGCGACAAGGCCACCGCGGTGTGATATAAGTGTGTTTTGTTTCACAATTGAGAGTATCAAAAT
>Ga0209282_1000383_pt1 | contig 21588 bp, 8 predicted proteins | sample Mtrugardesep15_FD_187529 | JGI IMG/M metagenome (GOLD analysis project Ga0209282, IMG submission 187529) | Root nodule microbial communities of legume samples collected from California, USA - M. trunc garden sep15 (SPAdes) (version 2) | ecosystem: Host-associated > Plants > Roots > Nodule...
AAAAAACAAATTGAAAAAAAAAAAAAAAAAAAAAAACTTGTTTTTTTTTACTTACAAGCCAATTAAAATAAGGTATGAAACTCATGATCCCCATAACCGCCAACCTTGTATCCGTTGAAGTTAAAGAAGATTCTTCTTCCTCTTCGGTGGCAACAGGTACCGGAAGAATCAATGAAGTTAGCATGCAAGCTCCGATTGCGGCGGCGAACGGAGCATCATCGGCGAAAACCGCTTTGCAGGAGCTTTGTCTATGATGATCTCTATTGAATTTGAAATTGGGTTTGGGTTTGAGTTTGATGTTTCCGAAGGAAGAAGGAAGTAAATTTGGTTTGAATTTGAATTTGAAACAAGGGCGTGAATCAAAAAGGATCATAGTTGAAGAAGAAGAACAAGAATTCATGGGTACGATGATGATGCTGAAGTGATTGTTTTGTTTTGTTGTCTCTATTTTAGTATTTTGATTGAAATTGAAATGAAGCGAGTCAAAATAATAGAGACAAAATGCACCGAAAATTCGTTCTTGGGAACCAAACTCAACAAGAGTACAAAAATACTACTATAGTATAGTATACTACTACGTATTCTGTATGGATACAAAGGAAGGTAGTTGGATCCATGTGTTTTTTATTTTGCACAGTTTCTATCCCACCAATAGTAGACGATATACAAGCGTTGTTCGCATGAGAATTTTTAACTTAATATTCTTTGGATACGTTCTTAAAAAGAGTTCTTTACCACTAGAGTCCAAGTAACTTGATTGAATCCATATGTTTTGGTTCAGTCCAAATTACTTGTTGAGTTGAAACTTAATTAATGCTTGTTTTAAAATAAAAAAAAATTAACTCATACCCCTCACATCTATTTTGCATACCAAACATTTTAACAAAAAACCAATTTTAAACATTAAATGGTGAAATTATTAAACCAAATATATTTGATTTGGCGTCTTAAAGTACAGGCTAATGTTCACTTTTTCCTTTGAGAGCTTTGCCATAACTTAGTTGATGTTCGCGTAGTTTTGAAGAGGAGGAGTGCAATTGTCTCATATGTGTGTTCAATTTTAAACATTAAATGGTTAAATATGTTGCTTGCCATGTCTCTTTTGTTTGGCATTAGTTTTATTTCTTTTCTTTTTCTCTTTTATGTTGGTAACAAAAAAAAGCGTCACAAAAAAATAAATGGATATATTTAGAAAGATCAAAAACATATTTAACCAGTTTTTAAACTTATAATGGATAAATGATTGTTCTTTAAAAAAACAAAGGATAAATGATTGTTTGACTGTGGCTAAACCCTTGATCGACAACTTTAATCGCTAAGAACTACCAAAGAGGGCATAATTTTGCATCTCAAATTGTTTGGCTAGTCGTAACTTCCACTCAACATTTTGATAAACATTACCCCTATAATAATCATATCATCAACATATAAAGAAAATATTGTAGAAAAATAAAGTAGAATCATGATAACTAAAGTGGAACCAAAATGATGTGATTTTAGAGTAGAATTTCTGAAACTAAGTCCATGAAACTTGTTCAAGACTATAAAAAATCTCCCCCAAATAAAAAGACTATGAAATTCTTTTTTTAACTTACACACTTTCACAAGATTATATGTTTGAATTCATATAATTTAAAATATAAATGTATGAATATGTCCCTTCTTTATTGTTTGAGGTGTTGGCCCTCTATTGTATCCAAAATATATATAAATAAACAATATTTTTTGTTAGTAAAGTAATAATACAAAAATAAGTAGTTTCATTCACTTTTTTTACTAAAAATCTATTCTCTTTTTGGATAAAAAAAATAAACAAAATTATTACGAGAGTTGTCCGACTCACCTCATATCAATGTTATATAGGTGTCAGACATCAGTCCAATGAATATCAAACTAAAGAGAAAACAATTATATTTAGGACATTTATCCGACACATATTGTAGTCTTATAAGAGTGTAGGATACTCACTCATATTGGACACCGCAACACGCCTAATCTTATGTGCTTAGTAGATTATTACATGTGGTCGTGATTATTTATAGTAAGAAGGATTGAAAGTGCAAACCTTGACGGAAGGAGAACTCAAATCATACGTACGTATGTTCATCCTCAAGTAAGGTAAAATAAACATCTTTTATTCTTTTCATCCCTTCTCCGATTCCTTAGATCCAATTTCATAATGTTTGGATATATTCCATTTTGTGATTTACGGGTTTCAAGATTTTGTGTTTACCAACATTATAAACAATTTCATTTCACTTGGTCTCACAAAAATCCATTTTTTTTTAGATTTATAGGTTTCATGATTTTGTCTTTCACAATCTTGTTTTTATAAGAATTAATTTATTAATTTTTTGGTTTTGTTTTGTAGTAACAATTCCATTATTATTACTACAATATCAAGAATATGAAGAAGAACCAAGGTGGTTATGTTCCACCCGCTTACATCCCATTGGGGCAATCAGATTCAGAGACAATGAGTGTCTCTCCTCTGCACCATAGTAGCAATGGATCAAATTCAAATCAATGGTCTTCTGGAATCTGTGCTTGTTTCGATGATATGCAGAGCTGTATGCTACTTCCTTACCTTGTCGTTTAATCACCAAGGTGCCTCTTGTTGATTATGTATGTATGTTTGTTTGTTTGTTTAAGGATATTTGCTTGTGTCCTTGTTCTTTAAGTCTTAATTTTGAGGATATTAACTAGTATAGAGCTCGTGCTAAATAGCACGAATGTAGGAGAAAATTGAGGGGAACCAGAGGTATGAGTTCCTTAGTATAAGATTTTTCTTAGCATAGATAGATGACACGGGCAAATGTATGCCTATCCCACCAATCTTACGAGTAAAATCTATGATTAGTGGGATAGGCGTCTGGATCACACATGGTCATCGAAGATTGTGAGATCTCTTACGAGTAGGATCAATATTTTGACTGCCTCGACGATAAGGATTAGGAGGGGAAGTTCTGAATATTATTGTTTGGCACTGTCTTTTGATTGACGATAGCCTTTTCTTCTGTTTGTTAAACAATACTCAATTAAGTGAGTTCTTAACTCATGAACTTATTTATGATTGGTACTAGACATTCTTTTATATAACTTTTCCCCCTATTTCACATCAGTAGTTTTTGACGTACAGACAATAATAAGTCATGGAGTAAAAAACAACATCAATATTTAACACCATAATCAGTCAAATGTTTTATTTTTGCTTGTTGATTAAAATATTTAAATTATAGTATAAAATGCTCTTGTGTTTTGTTTTTACTTTTCTGTTTACAAAAAGTTTGTTCTGTTCTTTTAATATAAACTTGCAACTGAAAAGATTGGTCACAATCTTCCGGCTTCTGTGCAGGTTGTATAGGTTGTCTTTGTCCTTGCTACCTCTTTGGGAAGAATGCAGAATTTCTGGGTTCTGGCACGTTCATGGGATCATGTGTTACCCATTTTATATTGTGGAGTCTTGTTAATACAGCTTGCTGCTTGTTAACTGATGGCCTGTTTTTGGGACTACCTGGATGCCTTGTATCGTGTTATGCTTGCGGCTACCGCAATACCTTAAGATCAAAGTATAATTTGCCGGTAATAATATTACGACCATGCTTTAAATCAAGTTTTATAACTTGTTTTTTCACCTTTTCCTTCTATTTTCTATTCGGGCTATTATGTTTCAAACTTTTAAATATAAGTGCTATATTTATTATTTAGTTATTGCGATGTTGCATTTTGAGTGAGACTGGTTAATGTAATTGGAGTAAAATAGTAAATGGTTTTTAACTGGAGGTTAACTAGTCAGTAAATATGAATCATAATTAGGCACATTCTAATAGTAAAAGAACTGTTTAGGTATGTTAATAGGGAACAAGCATAAATCCCCAGCTTTTCACTTCCTATAAACAAGTAACAACTTTGAATCCTGGCACATCATCGGAGATCAGTGAATTTAAAATTTAAATGCGATAAAAATGAAAGAAAGGAGATCTATTTTGATGTCTACATCACCAATTTACACAAAAGAGAGTTTATATGTCATCTGGTAGAGTTAGATAGATAGTGCTGGTTGAAGGGTGCTATTCAAGTACAGTTTTCCATAGAAGAAAACTAGAAAATTGAAATAAACTTGTAGGACTTGCTCTTCATTCATATTTCAGAACTTCAGAATCCTTTAAGGCAGTTTAAGGGAAGTTCTCAGACTTCGAGAGAATGCATATTTCTCTTGAAAACATTCCTGGTACTGTGAAACTCTTCTCCACATGCCTATGCCTAAATATTTTCCTAGTTGCAGATACATTCTTGAAAAAAGGATTTGCCTTTAATAGAGAAATTTAAGCACTTTATATGAATTGCCCAATCTAAATCTTTTCGATGTGTCTTGTGTAATATTAATAATGAAAAGAAAATCTGGTGATGCAAAGCATAATACTAATGATATTCTTTTTGTCTTATGAAGGAAGCACCGTGTGGGGATTTTGTAACACATTTTTGCTGTCATCTGTGCGCCATTTGTCAAGAGTACCGTGAAATACGCGAAAGAGCTGGGGATTCTGAAGCTACAGATATGAAGCTGGCAGTAGTTACAGCTCCACCAGTCCAGACAATGCAGTCAGATTCCAATCAGTAATGCCACAACCCTGCTCCCCTTACTCCCTTACACAGTTTATGGTTTGAGGATTTCAAACTTGGGTGAAGCATGTGGTTCGTTATGCACTACAAGTGAATGTAGTTATTCTACTTATCATAGCATATCTCACCTTTTCAATTATCCTGAAGGAAAAACTAGAAAAGTATAGAACACTAATCTGTAAATGAAAATTTAGTATGTTCAATGCTTAGTTATATATTACTTCTTCAGTGCCATCTTTACTACTTTATTTTCCTCCTTCAAGACTAAAGAAACTGCTTATCCCCATGGCATTACCTAATTGTTCTTATCGGATCACCTAGTGATTTCACCTAGTGATTTCACCTAGTGATTTGCCTCTCCCGGAGCAGGATTTATGTTTGTTGGTTACCAACATAGGAGCTATGCCTTTTGCGGTAAGGTATTGAGATTAAGTGTTGTAAGTTAAATTTATAACAAGTGATTGTTGCGCAGGGTGTGTAAGTGTTGTAAGTTAAGGTATTGAGTTTAATTTCTATTGATAACAAAAAAATGGTTGGTGCACAAGGTGTGCAAGTGTAGTAAATTTCAAGGTATCAAGTTTGATTTTTATTGATAAAAGGAAATTAACAAGGTGAGTCAAACTTCATGTTGGGTTCTAAATATTCGCTTTCCACCAAGCAATTGTTCATATAGTTATGTTAGCTGTATTTTATATTGCAGTTACAAAACGTGTCTCTAAAAGCAAGCAATTGTTATGAACAAAAATCTATGTCTTTTGCATTTTTATCTTCTTTATAATCCAAGTTGATAAAACAAGAAAGGGATGACGACGATGTTTGTGTAAAACAGACATTGAAAATAAATCTTAGTGTCGAGCATGATGATGTATTCCAATATGATGTATTCCACTAGAGAGTAACAATCAAATTAACAGTAACATTGACATGCAAACAAAATATAAAACTGAATTTAGAGATTAAGTAACAAATCAAGCCTCCGAGATACAAAATTGGAGGATTCTTTTCAATGTTGGACTTCGACCGATCAATATCATCCTTGGTGGAAGTAGGATCCACGCTATTTTTATTGACAATGAATCTGATTCCTATATGTTGATTTTTATAACATTGAAAGAGTCTACCAATACACCTTTATACCCTTCCGTTCATGAGGATCGACTTATTTGAAAGAAAGAAGATCAAGGTGAGTACACTGTACGTAATGCCTATCGTTTATGTATGCAAGAACTACTAGATACAAGTCATTTTAAGGTGCGATTTGGAAGCTTAAAGTACCCCCCAAAAGTAAAAAAACTTAATCCGGAGCGTGTGTAGGAAATGTCTTCCAACTCGCATGAGACTCCAAGACAAAGGCGTCAATTGTCCTGTTGTTTGTGCGTTGTGCAATGTAAGCCTTCATCTCTTTTTTAATTGTCCATGTAGCTGCAATATTTGGAGCATGTGTGAAGCTTTTTCTAGTATTCACAGCTTGATTAATCCGGGACAGGACTGTGCTAGTGTTATTTTTAAAATTCTGTATATTCTTAATGTTGATAATGCGGCTTTATTATGTTGTATTCTGTGGAATATTTGGAAGCAAAGGAACAATAAGATATGGAATGAGGTAGTTGATGCACAAAGTTTTGTTTTGGAGCGTGCAAAAACCATGCTTTATGATTTGAAGGCAGTTAGGTTAATTAGATAAGTACCTTCTAATACACAACAGCAAGGTGAAAACACGAAGTGGTCGAAACCAAAAGAAGGACGATTTAAATGTCATATTGATGCATCCTTCTCACAACAATTGAATAGAGTTGGTTTAGGTATGTGTCTAAGAGATGAGATAGGTGCCTTTGTACTTGCAAAATCTGAATGACTTTCACCAATACGTGAAGTTCACATAGGAGAAACACTTGTATTACTAAATATGATGTAACAGAGTTTGGAACTATCATCCAAAATTGTAAATCTCTATTCAGACACTATTATGAAAACCTCAGTGTTGAGTTTGTGCGGAGACAAGCAAATGAGGTTGCTCCTGTCATTCTTTCTGATTCATCGTTTTCTCTTTTAATTTAATTTCCTTTTTCTAACATCAAAAGAGTAAATGAAGTTAGATATATGTATTAATTTCAAACTGTCAATTTTAACTCTGTAGAATGAGAAGTTGTAAATATATCATAATCACGGTATTTACATTTTCTCCTTTGGAAGCAAAATGTAAATGTGTGTGCCGAATAGATGGGCCACTTAGATCCAAATTACATTTTCTCCATTGGAATAGCCATAATATGTACTGTATACACTATTTCATCCTATAAAGTTTTTTTTTTTTTAATGGATGAAGAAATATTCCACAAACTCAAAAAGCACAAAACATGATGTCTTTGCACTGTCCTTTAACAAGCTGTGTGCTTCTTCAACTAATGCAACTTGATCCAAGGCATGTTAATACATTCAAACTAAAGTTGGAATAGAATAAAATGAGATAAGATGAAATACACCAGGGTAAAACTATCATTTCATTGATTCCATATTTTATGATGAAATTGGAATAAGATGAAATAAAAATAGATTCCATCTCATGTTCCACAAATTAATAGTCATTGCACCCAATGGGGGAATGCAGGTGGTATGTTACCAATAGTCATTACAAGAGCATGTTGCATATTTGAAATGGTGAAAGCGATTAGAATCTCTTACAATAATCTCCTTCTGAAACAGTTTTGATGCTAATTTCATGAAGTTATGACAATCCACACAAATACGAATATTCTTCATAATTTTAATGATTTTTCCATCACAAGGCGAAATTCCTTCATTCAGTATAGCAAATACCAATGCCATCTTCTCACTATGATGAAACAATTGGTCTTCTATGTGCTCCACTTCAATGTCATGCAAAGCTGAGCCAATCTCTGGAGCATAGCCCATTTCTTTCAATTGTCCAATCAATGTCTCGAGCCGGCTCAATATAGCCTGCCTTTTCGGATGATGTTGGCCACCAGATGTGAATTCATGAACCTGCTTTCCAACCTCAACCCAGCTTAATCCAGGTCTTTTTCTCACTTTAGAGTCTCTCATTTCCTTCCGAATCAATCCAGCTTCAATAAAACTACCCCCAGAGGAATATATGTTTGACATTTGTATGTAGGCCAACGAGTTTTTAGGATCTAACACTTTGAATTTATCGGCTGCTAATTTGGCCAAGTCCGCCTCACCATGCTTCCTGCAAGATCCGAGTAATGAACTCCAAATCACAGAATCAGGTTTCATTGGCATTTTGCATATCAACTCCTCCGCCTCAAATATCTTTCCAGCTCGTCCGTAAAGGTCAACCATGCAGGCATAGTGATCTAATTGAGGAGCAAAACCATGAATTTCAGTCATACAGTTGAAAATTTTCATGCCTTCGTCAACAAGTCCAGCGTGACTGCATGCTGCGAGAAGAGCAACAAAGGTTGCAGAATCTGGATGAACATCCATTCGCTTAAAGAGCTCTAGTGCATCTTTAGCTCGACCGTGAATGGCATAAGACTTGAGCATTGAATTCCAAGAAACCAAATCATGGCAACCCATTTCGTCAAAAACTTGTTCAGACAAAGCTAAGGAGCCAGACCTACCATAAGCATGTATCAGGGCATTTGAAACAACTGTGTCGTCGTGAAACCCTTGTTTAATTACTTGTGAGTGAACTTCGGTTGCATTTTTCTCAGTGACAAAGTACGCGCAAGCTTTTAAGGCAATTGAGAATGTGTGCCGGTCCAACACAAAATTTTCTCGATGAAGTTGACAGAAAAGAAGAAAAGCTTGCTCAGGATCGCGCTCCGCAAACACAGAAATTATAGCAGTCCATGACACAATATCACGTTCGCCGCTTGTATCAAGGAAGAGCTTAAAACAGTCAGAAATGTGACCCCCTAGGTCTGCATAGGATTTTACCAATGCAGTTACCACTTCAACTTCTGAAATAAGACCACTTTTAACTGCGAGACAGTGTAATTGAAAACAGTTCTTCAGATGATGTGTGTTGTTGATGTCATCCGAAGTACTCGTGCAATGATTCAAAGAAGATAAAACACCGAGTAACGTGGTACTGTTAAACCCAATTCCATTGCAATACATATGCGCAAACAGACCAATAGCTTTGTCGCCAAGTCCACGGAATTGAAAACCTGAAATCATCGAATTCCAAGATATAAGATTTCTATACTCCATCGACTTGAACACAGTCCATGCATCATCCGAAGTATGATCACAACCTCCACCGAAACCACCAGAACACTTGCTATACATTGTAATAAGAGCATTTGCAACATACACATTGCAATCCAACGACATTTTCAAAGCAACAGCATGTACCTGCAAGCCATATTTAACATCTTGCTCCTCACAAGCGCTAAGCACACTTGCAAAAGCAAATTCATTGGGCCGAAAACACGCCAACATACCCGAGAATAAAGCAAAACACTCTCTAATCAAACCAAACTGCGCATACCCAGAAACGAGAACAGTCCAAGAAACAAAATTTCTTCTCAGCATTTGATCGAACAGGTAGCGAGCATAATCTAAATGGCCACATTTACAATACATGTTTAACAAGTTATTAGTAAGAAAAACATCATTTTGAATTGTGGGGTGTTTGTTAAGTATGTAATGATGCAATGCCATGCCTTGTTTGATGAATTTTTTCTGAGCACAAGCATGGAAGAGAAATGCATAGTCTTGAAGGGTTAAAGAAGGGTTGGTGTAAACAAGTGAAAGTGCTTTTTCAAGGTTTCCTTGTAATGAAAGAGTGTGTATTTGTGTGTTTACGTTTCTGGCTATGGTTTCTGGTTGTGCAATTGAAGTGTAAAATTTTTGAAATATACAAAATGTAGGGAATACATGGAGCATAAGCTTTTTGGATTGCAACATCAATGTGGTGAAGTTATTTGCACCAAAAAGTATCATATTCATTGTGGCTTTATTTGAAGTATGATAAAGTAAGAAAATGTTAGTAATTGATAGTAATTAGCATAAGTTAGATGGGAAATGCAACAATCGTTTTGTGGCATATGTAAAATTTACATAAACAAGAGATTTATGTAAGTTTTCTTTTTGATAAATAAGAGTTTAAGTGAACGAGTTGTAGAACTGTTAAATAGGTTGGTTCGGTAGAATAATGTCTGGTTCAGTAGATCAACACGTATAAATGAGTTAAATTAAACTAATAGTTTGTTTGGTAAAACTTGTTTTAAGACATTATCAAACGCCAAAATCATGAAGCTACAATACTAAGCTTCAATGTCAACGTGACTTTAAACGTGGTTTAGAAAAACGTGATGGCATACCAAACACACTAATTTAATTGTTATATAAATTGTTAAAATTGAACATGACTCAAAAATGAATCATTTATGCGGATAGATAAGTCCGACAATTATACTATTTTTTATTTTTTGAAGGAATTATACTAGTTTTTTTATAAAGTAATGAAATGTACAATATAACTATTTGAAAATTGCTTTTATGCTTTTAAAATTGCTTTCAAACTCCCTCATATTACCATTTATCTTCAACGGTGATTAATTGTCTATCGTTTGCTAAAGTGTTATTGGGGATATGGTAGGGTGGCATGCAATGCAAATATAATCAAGCACATCAGATTCCACTAAGAAAGCTAGGCAGATGTGGTAATTCATTATTTTTCCACAACACTTATTGACATGGAATATGAATAAGAAGCTGAAAATACAACAAGTTTGCAAAGAAAACAACTAGGAACAAGGGAGTAAATTTATAGACACTAACTCTAGAGCTCTTTGTATAGTTTACAGTTTAAATCATTTTAGGAAGGCAAATGTATTCTTGCTCAAATTAATACGGTGAAATATCCTTCCTCTCGTCGTTTCATATTTTCAATCCGAAACTATTATAATTATTTTCAATCCCAATCTAATATAATTATTATTGAAAAAAAAATACTGTTATAAATATGAGTCAAATAAACAGCAAAATATGCACGAGATATATCTTTTCCTTATTCATAAAGATATTTGCATCAAATATTTTTAAGAGAAGAGAATAAAATGTCTAAATATCTTTTTTGAAGATTTTAAATTTAAAATATGACATCATTGAAATTTCTTCAAAGAAGACATAGTTAAGATCTCATTAGAATTTATAATTTATATTTCAGTTTAAAATATTTTTAAAATTTGTTTTTTATTTAAATATATGTTTTAGATATATGTTTTGCATTGCAATTTTTCTCTATATATAGAGTCATGAAAAGTTTAGAGAAACACAAAACTATATCTCATAATTTTCCCAATACAAACACACCAAAATAACCCTTCTTATAAGCCTCTATTTTATTCAAATCAGAAATCTACAACGTGTTCTCCAACATAAATTATAGTTTGCTATCATTAACCTTTGCCACTGCACAAGATCAGGGTGATTTTTCCCATACACACAAAAAAAAAGTTGTGGACATGAAGAAGATCGAACAAGATCCATGCTCAAACTTGAATTCCAACAAGCCTGTTGATTCTATGAAGCTATCAAAAGATGATTTGATTCGCGGATCAAAGGTGCCAAAGCACGGTTTTTTTAGCAATATACAAGTTGGTTCATCATCTTGTGTTTCTAAGAACAAGGAAGAAAAAAGTGAGAAAAACAACGACGAGAAGAATTTGGACTCAAGGTCTTTTTCATGCTTATTTTGTAAGAGAAAATTTTCTACTTCACACGCGTTAGGAGGACACCAAAATGCTCATAAGGCGGAACGCACATTAAAAAAGCAACCTAAACTAAAGTATGATTTAGGTTTAGGACAACCTCACTTTAACCCTTATTTTAGTTATCCAAATAGCTTTTTTACATCCCCTTATTATCGGGAACTCGGTGTCAGAATGGAATCTATGATTCAAAAACCATCTTACATTAGCCCTAGGATTGCCTCACATAGTTTTGGCCCTTTTGGGTATAGCAATGGTGCTTTGGGTTTGCAAGAGATGTTAAACCCTTCTCTTGTTAGTTTGAGAAATATGGAGGGTAGTAATAATAATAGTGGAGTTGGGATTCTAGGTATTGGTGGTGGAACTACTTCAAGCCCTTTTGGGTATAGTAATGGAGCTTTGGGTTTGCAAGAGATGTTAAACCCACCTCATGTTAGTTTGAGAAATATGGAGGGTTACTACAGTAATGGTGGAGTTGGGGTTCTAGGTATTGGTGGTGGAACTACTTCAAGGATTGAAGATAGCACAAATAACAAAATTGGTGGCATTCTAAAATGCGGAGATTCTTCCACAAATGTTGCTTCAAGTTCAAACTCAATCATAGATAATAAAAACCCTAGGATTATCCAAAATAGTATTGGTCCTTTTGGGTATAGTAATGGTGCTTTGTGTTTGCAAGAGATATTAAACCCTTCTCTTCCTCTTGTTAGTTTGAGAAATATGGAGAGTAGTTATAATAGGGCTGGAATTCTAGGTATTGGTGGTGGAACTTCTTCAAGGATTGAAGATGACACAAATAATAAAATTGGTGCTATTTTTAAATGGGGAGATTCTTCTAAAAATGTTGCTACAAGTTCAAATACAATCATAAACAATAAAAATATTGTGGATGCTACTACCATCAAGGATGATATTGATTTGTCGAAGTTCAAAGATGAAGAAGAATCCTCCAATTATGATTCATGTGGGCTTGATTTGTCACTTAGGCTTTAAATTCAGTTTTTATATTTTGTTTTCATGTCAATGTTGCTGTTGATTTGATTGATACTCTATAGTTGAACTTAAGTCTTAATAAAAAAAAATTATTGTTAATTTGATTGACACTCTCTAGTTGAACTTAAGTCTTAGTTTTTTATTTTTTTTATTTGATACTCTCTAAATAACTGCTATTTTAAATTGATCGATATTGGTACTCTCTGGTTGTTGATGCAGTGTATACTTATTAAAAAGCCATTATTAGTAGAAACCTTGTTTTGATTGCTAGCTTGATTAAAGGCATTTCAATATATACGATAAATAGATATTGCAAATTGCAACACATAATGTGCAATATTTAGTGTGGCTTTATTTGAAATATGATAGCGGTACGTAAATTAATTTGAAGAATTTGTGCTTATTATATTGCTCATGAATCATTGAAGAGCACATTGCCAAGTCCAAACAGGCCTTTCATCAAGAACCCTCTCTAAGCAAAAATGTTGTGCGAGTTTCAATCTTAGCTTGAGGTCACAAAAAACAATTTCATTCAATTACATAAGTATAGGATAATGATCGTTCTTTACAAAATTTGGAGTAACCGACACTATGTAAATATGGATAATGTAACAATGACGCAATTGTTAATGATGACGTGACAACCTATAACCCTTTTTTGTTGTTGTTGAAAACATATGACTCGTTTGATTATTGAAATCGTGATTATCTAGTTATGTTATTCAGAGGATTTGGTTTATTAAAGTCATAAAAACACGTATTTTTAAACTTGAGTCCACTTCCTAAATAAAACAATTATTTATTAAATTTGACATACATTTCGAAGGAACTTTGAATTAGAAATGTCAATTTACTCTAACAAAAAAAAAAATGTGTTGAGTTGATGGTTAACTAGCTATGACACATTTTTATATTTATTCAATATCATAATAACTACTGATTGAACTATGTCAATTTTGGTTTTTTTGTCGAAAGTAGTATGATTTTACTTGGGTTCTAATCCCCGCCCACCAACAAAATATCTCTAGTCAGAAGGTTGTGAAGATGAAGTGAGTTTGTAATTTTATCCATCCTCTCATTTCACAAACATTTTCTTCTCTCTTTCCACAATCTAAAACCAAACCCTTTTAACACACACAAAATCTAAATGTTGTTGTTGTAGCCAAACATGTTGTAACCATGTCTATGTCTGTCTCCTCACCAGGATTACCAACTCTTACCCCCATATTCACACCCACACACCCCTCCTCACTTTCAATTTCTAAGAGACACTCCATTAAAATCACTGTTTCATCTTCAATTTCCTCTTCAACCCATCAAGATACATCAAATTCCTCTCCACAACAACTCAACAACAATGACAACAATAAAACTGTCACTGTTGTTAAATTCACCTATAACAGAGCATCACCTTCAATTCGATGGCCCAATTCAAAACTCACTGATATGTACCCTTCCACAGACACCCTTTTGCCTCAAAACAATGTTTTTGTCAAAAAGACTCAAACTTTGGACACTCCAGATGAAACCCGCAAAGGGGAAGAACAACAAGAAGTTAAAGAAGAAACACGCGAAATTATGGGGAACCGTAGTAGCAAAATGAAGGTGAGAAAGATGAACAAATTGGCCTTGAAAAGAGAGATGAATTGGAGGGAAAGAGTGAAGTTTTTAACTGATAGGATTTTGAGTTTGAAATGTGATGAGTTTGTTGGTGATGTGTTGGAAGAACATAGAGTTTTGCTCACACCAACTGATTTTTGTTTTGTGGTGAAATCAGTTGGTCAAAGTAGTTGGCAACGCGCGCTCGAGCTTTATGAGTGTTTGAATATGCAGCAATGGTATGCAACTAATGCAAGGATGGTTGCCACTATTTTAGGTGTGCTTGGAAAGGCGGATCAAGAGGGAATTGCGGTTGAGATTTTCACGAAGGCTGAGTCGGTTATAGAAGTTACTGTTCAAGTATATAATGCTATGATGGGTGTTTATGCAAGGAGTGGCAACTTTGAGAAGGTAAATGAGATGTTTAGTCTAATGCGTGAAAGAGGGTGTGAGCCTGATATTGTTAGTTTTAATACTTTGATTAATGCGAAAGTGAAGTCTTGTGCTATGGTGCCTGGTTTAGCTATTGAGCTTTTGGATGAAGTAGGGAAGTTTGGTCTTAGACCGGATATAATAACTTATAATACTCTTATAAGTGCTTGTTCTAGAGAGTCTAATTTGAAGGAAGCGATTGGTGTTTTTAGTCACATGGAGAATAACCGTTGTCAACCGGATCTTTGGACTTATAATGCTATGATTTCGGTTTATGGTAGATGTGGATTTGCTTTGAAAGCTGAGCATCTTTTTGAAAAATTGAAGTCTAATGGATTTTCACCTGATGCTGTCACATATAACTCTTTGTTGTATGCTTTTTCGAAAGAAGGAAATACGGAAAAGGTAAGGGAGATATCTGAAGAAATGGTGAAAATGGGATTTGGCAAGGATGAGATGACATACAACACTATCATACACATGTATGGAAAGCATGGCCGACATGATGAGGCATTGCGGCTTTACAGAGACATGAAGTCATCTGGCAGGAACCCTGATGCAGTTACGTATACTGTTTTGATAGATTTGCTTGGGAAAGCAAGTAAGATCGAGGAAGCTTCAAAAGTGATGTCGGAAATGTTGGATGCGGATGTTAAGCCCACTTTGCACACATACAGTGCTTTAATTTGTGCTTATGCGAAGGTTGGGAGGCGAGTAGAGGCTGAAGAAACATTTAATCACATGCGTGATTCAGGGATCAAAGCTGATCATCTAGCATACTCGGTTATGTTGGATTTCTTTTTGAGATTCAACGAGAATAAAAAGGCTGTGGCGTTGTATCAGGAAATGATTGAAGCAGGCTTTACACCAGATACTGGTCTTTATGAGGTCATGCTACCTGCGCTTGTGAGAGAAAACATGGGGGATGATATTGAAAGAGTTGTTCAAGATACGGAAGAACTCAGTGGTATGAATCCACATGATATTTCATCGGCTCTTGTTAAGGGGGGATGTTATGATCATGGTGCTAAAATGTTGAAAGTTGCCATCAGCAATGGCTATGAATTGGATCGTGAGATTTTTTTATCCATTATGAGCTCATATAGCTCATCTGCTAGATATTCAGAAGCATGTGAACTTGTTGAATTCTTTAGAGAACACGCTCCCAATGACATTCAAATGATCACAGAAGCACTCATCGTTATACTTTGCAAAGCTGGAAAGTTAGATGCAGCCTTGGAAGAATACAGAAGTAGAGGAGGACTTGGTACTTTTAGGAGCTGTACTATGTATGAATCACTTATTCAGGAATGCACGCAGAGTGAACAATTTGACGTCGCTTCTCAGCTTTTCTCTGACATGAGATTCAACGGTGTTGAGCCATCTGAATGTCTGTACCAAAGCATGGTGTCTGTCTACTGTAGAATAGGCTTCCCTGAGACAGCACAGCATTTATTGTATCATGCTGAGAAAAATGACATTATACTGGATAATGTAACTGTTCATATTATTGATATCATTGAAACGTATGGAAAGTTAAAGATGTGGCAAAGTGCAGAAATTATAGTGGAGAATCTTAGGCAAAGGTATTCAAAAATGGACAGAAAGGTCTGGAATGCTTTAATACATGCTTATGCATTCAGCGGTTGCTACGAACGAGCTAGAGCTATTTTTAATACAATGATGAGAGAAGGCCCTTCCCCGACTGTAGAATCTGTAAATGGCCTCTTACAAGCTTTAATTGTTGACGGGAGACTGAGTGAGCTTTATGTTGTAATTCAGGAGTTGCAAGACATGGACTTGAAGATAAGTAAAAGTTCTATTCTTTTGATGCTTGAAGCATTTGCTCAAGCAGGGAACTTATTTGAGGTGCAGAAAGTATACAATGGAATGAAAGCTGCTGGTTATTTTCCTACCATGCATATTTACAGACTTATGATTGGATTGCTGTGCAGATTCAAAAGAGTAAGGGATGTAAGAGCCATGTTGAGTGAGATGGGAGAGGCAGGGTTTAAGCCCGATCTTCAAATTTTTAATTCTGTACTTAAACTATATTCAAGTATTGAAGAATTTCAAAACATGGGTGTCATCTACCAGATGATACAAGAGGCTGGTCTTACACCAGACGAAGAAACTTATAATACACTTATTATAATGTACTGCAGAGACCATAGACCAGAAGAAGGTTTGTCGCTGATGCATAAAATGAAAAGTCTTGGTTTGGAACCTAAGCGAGACACATACAGAAGTATGATTGCAGCATTTAGTAAACAACAACTGTATGACCAGGCTGAGGAACTTTTTGAAGAGCTTAGATCCAATGATTATAAACTTGATCGCTCCTTTTATCATTTAATGATGAAAATGTATAGAACTTCTGGGGATCATCAGAAAGCTGAAAATCTACTAGAAATTATGAAAGAAGCAGGGATAGAGCCCAATACTGCCACCATGCATATGCTAATGGTTTCTTATGGGAAATCTGGGCAGCCTGAAGAAGCTGACAAAGTCCTTAAAAACTTGAGAACAATGGGCGCAGTTCTGGATACCCTACCTTATAGCTCTGTAATTGATGCATATCTCAAAAAAGGAGATGTGGAAGCTGGGATTGAAAAGCTCACAGAAATGAAGGAAGCAGCCATAGAACCAGATCATCGAATATGGACGTGCTTTATCAGAGCTGCAAGCTTGTCTGACGGAGTAAATGATGCCATTAACCTTTTAAATACACTCCAAGGTGTTGGGTTTGATCTCCCAATTAGGTATGTTAGTTTCTTTATGCAAAATGGTTAGTTTTTTGTTAAGTTGTTGAGAGGAAGCAAATATTTTTGGTCGGTCATATCTCTCTAATTATTATACTGATTGTTATGTAGGCTTCTAAGAGAAAAATCTGAGTCGCTAGTTTCTGAGGTTGACCAATGTCTGGGGAAACTAGAACACGTGGAAGATAATGCAGCTTTTAACTTTGTCAATGCTTTGGTGGATCTCTTGTGGGCATTTGAACTCCGAGCTACTGCATCATGGATTTTCCAATTAGCAATCAAAAGAAGTATTTATCGCCATGATATATTTAGGTAAGCATTATAGCTCCTTCTTCGTAGTTCTTAACAGAGATATACTTTTATTGAAGTTGTAAACTACTGCGGAGACACAGTTTATACTACTTTGGAGTTTGGTCTTGAATATATGCAATAACAAACTTATGTTTGATAGTCTAAAATATAAGCAAACATTAACTAATTTTACCTTGTTTAAAGATGTCATTCCTGAAACAGTATTCAATTAATTTAAACTTTGTTTTTCAATAACCCTTTTATTTCGATAAAACAAATTTCCATGAAGGGCAGTTTAGAAAATATAATTTATTTATTGATGATATTAAGAAAATTAAATGAGGTTAACTAACATTCTCTATTAGTGAGAAGTTTGTTATTTTTTATTATATTCTGGATTGTTGGGAGTATCTTTATCACAATTTTCAACTGAAATGCCATTGCCTCTGATAGGAAACCTAGGTATATTCTAGAAGGAAGTGGGGCCATGAGAGAGAGAAGGGAAGTTAGTTTGTGACATGTAGCTAAATTCTAGGAGAGTTTGTTAGAGGATGAGAATATGTTGTCAGTAGAGAGTGGGGAAGGGTCATTCAGAAGTGTTGCTGAGTTGGTTATGAGAGTTTTCTCTCTGGTTACGAGCATATTGCTCTGGTGAGGAGTTCTTGAACTATGGTTTATCTCTTTCATTTTGTTATTCCACCACTATAGAGCATCTGAGCTCATCTTTACCATTTAATAACACGAATATTTCCTCTTAGATTTCACGGGTTCTAACAGCCTCGGTTAGCTTACTTATCACTTGTATCTATCAATTGCAGAGTTGCTCAAAAAGACTGGGGTGCTGATTTTAGGAAGCTATCTGCTGGCTCAGCTCTTGTTGGTCTTACATTGTGGCTTGACCATATGCAGGTAAATTCTCTTTCCCTTTGTCTATCAATTATTGCTTCTAACTTCTAATGTCAAAGGGTTATGACTATACATGCTCATAAATATGTTATTTTCATGGTGATAACACATCAAATTCTGAGTTTTTGCATGAGCCTAGCTTTCAGCTATGTTTCATTATTAATTTGCTCCAGCCTGTCTACGTTCGACCTTAACATTTGAACTTCAATGTCACGGCAGGATGCCTCATTGCAGGGCTATCCAGAATCACCAAAATCAGTCGTACTTATAACAGGAACAGCAGAATATAACATGGTATCGCTTGATAGCACATTAAAGGCGTGCCTTTGGGAAATGGGATCGCCTTTTCTTCCTTGTAAGACACGGCACGGCGTCCTTGTAGCCAAGGCTCACTCCCTCAGGATGTGGCTAAAAGACTCCTCATTTTGCTTAGATCTCGAGTTAAAAGATTCCCCAAATCTTCCCAAATTAAACTCAGTGCAACTTATCAATGGATGCTTTATAAGGCGTGGCCTTGTTCCGGCGTTCAACGAAATTACTGAGAAACTAAAAGTTGTGAGTCCCAAGAAATTTTCAAGACTGGCTTTATTGCCTGATGATAAGAGAAGTAAAGTAATACAAGCTGATATCGATGGAAGGAAAGAGAAGTTGGAAAAACTAAAAAGGACTGATCCTCGACTGCTGAGGAAGATTAAGAAGATTAGGAAGAAGAAATTTATTCGGGAAGCTATGTTGTACCAAGGAAATGCAATCGGGATACAAAGGACTTTTAAACCAGTTGCTGCAAATCAATCGATAGAAAGCAATAGAAACGACAATGAGTAATACAAGGTTGTCTGCAATCTCGCCCTTAATGTGCTATAGCTCCTGAAGCAAGCTATAACAAAAGCTCTTTAGCACCAACTTACCCTTTTGGGTGCAAAACCAGCAATGTAAAGCCAAATATTGTAAGCTTATATTGTACAGAACTACAGATAGCAATTTGACATTCTGCCTGTCATCAACTGGAATTGTTGACATAGAACTGTTCTGACCAGTATTTCCAGCTCCTGTCTTTTTTAAACCATTACGAAGTTGTTCATCGCAATTTTGCCGCTTGTATTTAGTTTATAAATCAGAAGAGTTGATTCCTTACTTTAGGTTTGTAAATGAAATCATCTACATTTTACAATAATTAGCACAATTGTTTTTTTTTTCTTTCATGTATGCAAGTATGAAAAATTTCATTCATTTTATTTATTTCATTTGTTTTTGTTGAGAAACACGGTTCATTTTTTCTCCTTTCTTTTTTTTTTTCTGTTGAGTAACATTATATTCATTTATGAAGACAGTATAAACAAGAGAAACAACTAGCTGAATGAAAAAAAATTAACAAGGAGAGCGTGGGACAAATATTTTCATGTTAATCATTTTTGACAAATAACTGAGTGTTTTGTTTAGTTCTTGCATGTTGATTTCATTGGAGTGTGTCACCTCTATGTGTCTCTTCGATCAAAAATGAATCAATTCCAGAATCAATAAAATTTTCACATTTAAAAGTGGTCCCTCTATGAGAATAAAACACATTAATTTTCTCTTGTTTTTGTTGAACCAACATCAATTGAGTCATCGTCTAAACCGTAAAGATCAATAATATTGTTTTTGAATACATTCTCTTGTAAATGACTTTATTAGTAGAAGCATCCTTCACTAGAAAAACGGGTTTAACTATTTTATTTCTTATTTAGTCCCATATTATTTTTTTCAATTATTTGTTCATGAAAAAAAGTTGTGTTTTTAGTCACACTATTTTGTTAAATGAAAAGGAAGAAAATAAATAAAATTTTATAGAATTAAAATAAAAGGTACCCAAAAAATAAAAAGGTATCTTTTTCATAAAAATAAGAAAGATATTTGACCATTTGTCAAACAAAAAAAAAGATATTTGACCTTGTAATGTATATTTTATTGGTCAAGTAGTCTAATGGTATAATTTCATCTTTAAAATGAATAAGTGAAAAATTCGAGATTTGAACTCCGACATCTACATATAATAAATCATTGTCTCTCACCACCAAAAAATAAATCATTGTCTCTATAACCTAAGCTATGCTCACACGGACTCACCTCATGTATATTATTTATGAGATATATGACTTGATAAATATTTCTTATGGATAAGGTTTGTGATAATATGGTAATATTTTTGAAAATTGGACTTGTTTGACAAAAAGTAGTGTGAGAATGAATCCTTAATTTCATTCTCAAACTCCAAATAAAAAAGATATTTTCTGCGGACTATAGGATAGAGTAATCTCATCTCTTACCATCTTAATTAAACACTATTTGGTATATAAGAATATTTTGTTTAACTTCTATACTTTACAAACCTGGCACAAAATTGAAAATTGCAAGCCAGTAGATAAAAATGTTCCCTTTTTTATTTTTTTGTTGAAAACAAAAAGTAGTTTATTTTTTTATTTGGTCAAAAAAAAAAGTTTACTTTTTTATTGAGAGCAAAAGGTTCACTTAAAAAATTAAGACATATAAGTTACTTTCCGAGTAAGACATAGTTAAAATCATTTTAGGAAGGAAAAAATATTCTTGCTCAAAATTAATAGGTGCGAGATATCCTTCCTCATATCGTTTCAAATTTTCAATCCTAGCTATTATAACTATTATTCACAAAAAAAACTATTATAATTATGATTATGATTCAAATAATAACAGCGAAAAATCATGTGTTGTTTTGTGATTTTTTAAAATTATATGAGATATATTTTTGTACGAAGCTAAAAGTTTATTTGTGGCTTTATATATTGTGTGAAATTAATCCTAATACAAAACATATTTCTAAAAAATATATTTAAAGTAAAAAACAAATCCTAAAAAAATTATAAATAGAAATATATATTACAAATCCCAATGATATCTTATTTTAAATTTAAAAATAAATAAAAATATAAAATATAATTATATCACCAATCTTCAAAAGATATATTTAGGCATTTTATTCTCTAAAATAATATGCATGAGACATCTCTTTTTTTTTGTTTCGACAAAAGCATGAGATATCTCTTTTACTTTTGTAATACAACATATTTCTAAAACATGTATTTAAATAAATAAAAACAAATCCTAAAAATATTATAAATAGAAATATATATTATAAATCTTCAAAAAATATATTTAATCATTTTATTCTCTACAAAAAATATGCATGAGATCTCTCTTTTACTTTTTTTTTTTGAAATAATCTCTCTTTTATTTTTTTGACCGAAATCTCTCTTTTATTTATT
>Ga0209282_1000386_pt1 | contig 21487 bp, 6 predicted proteins | sample Mtrugardesep15_FD_187529 | JGI IMG/M metagenome (GOLD analysis project Ga0209282, IMG submission 187529) | Root nodule microbial communities of legume samples collected from California, USA - M. trunc garden sep15 (SPAdes) (version 2) | ecosystem: Host-associated > Plants > Roots > Nodule...
TAATAAAAGACTTGTTTCTCATTATCATAATCTCTATCATGATAACAAGTCTATAGTTTTAATCAAGGACGTTATCTAATTAACTATTTCACTAAACAGTAAACAAGATAATGAATATTTATTAAGTCTAAAATTGGTTACATAATTGATTGGATCTTGGGCATCTCCAACAGATATGTGTGTGTATTGTATGTAATGGTTAAACGTCGACAATAAATATTTTCCTTCTTTTTATTCCTTGCCCCCTGTAAATATGTTTTTCTTGGTTCCTAGAAATATATTGTTTTTACCGTTTTGTTCTAGTCAAGAAAATATTTGGAGTTTTTTCTGTCCTAACTACAAGAAAAAGTAAAACATTTAAAGATGCTAATTGCTTATTTTACTTTTATACCCATATTTTATATTTAATAGAAATCCATGTACCATGTATATGTAAAGAGAAATATTATGTTGATAATTTTTTGATTATCCAACAACGTATATTTATACTATATAGATACTATTTTATTTTTTAATTAGTTATTTTTATATTATATAGTCATGTCAATAGTTATAAATAATATATTTTTATGTTCAAATAATATTTTAGTTAATCTTACTACCGTCAAAGAGTATTAAATGTAGGATTACATAAACTTTCACATTTTGTTATTACTATTAGGCACCAGCATGAACAGAAAATATGTGTATAAACTTTGTCCACAACTCATGGAAATAGATAACATGCGGATTTAGTAAGGTGGGGCCATGTCACACCCACCCAAACTGCTGTCAATAGCTTGATAATAATAACATCAATGAAATGAAATGAAATGATGCCTTGCCTAAGTCGCAAGATATTTTTCTATTGGTCACTAAGAAAGTAAAATTAATGATGAAAGGACAGTTAAGAGCAACTTGCTGAGAAGTGAATAAAAGGACAACATAGCAATTCGTTTGTTACTAAGTTAAAGTTTGAAAAAGTCAGAAAAAGGTTATGATTGTGTTCTAGGAAGTGGCATGCGACATTATATTGAATTGAATTAGCTTCTAAGATAAGAAAAATCAACTAATATGGAGTAGGAAACATCCAAGTCAAGCTTTTTCTTTGTATTTCTCTTTATGAGACTTCATTGTATTTTTTTCCTTCACTACTTCTTCTTCATCCTAAACCTTATCCACTTCACTTTGCTTCTTGCTAGTTATCATGTTACATGTAATGCTTGAGACAAATATTTTTGTCTGATCTCATTGTTTGTGCCATAATCAGCAATTGGTCAAGAAGTTGATTGAAAACTATTTCTAACATGGAAATACGAAGTGTGTCTCTCTTTTTGGTATTCTTATGGGCTCAAATTAATCTCATCATTTCAATTACTGATCCTCAAGATGGTAATGTTTCATGACATCCCTATTATTGATCAAAAATGGCTTTATTTCATCTACTTTAATTCCATGTGTGTGGTCATCAAGAATTGAGCATTTTGAGACTAATTTTCTATTGTCTAATGCATTTGTTGTGATGATTATACACTGTTACAGTGGCTGCCCTTAGATCTCTAAAAGATATATGGGAAGGAACACCACCCAGCTGGGACAAATCAGATGACCCTTGTGGAACACCATGGGAAGGAGTGACCTGCAACAAATCTAGGGTTACTTCACTGTAATAAATCTTCAATTCAACATTATTGATCCTTGTGATCTTTGGTATATTTTCATTACCATTTTATTCACGTTTCCAACTGCTAATTTAAATGAAAAATATTATAGGGGATTATCAACCATGGGCCTGAAGGGTAAATTAAGTGGAGATATTGGTGGACTAACAGAATTAAGATCCTTGTAAGTATTGTTTTCTGGTTCTTATTTAAATGAAACCAAAGACTAGCATTATGGTTGCACTATGTTAGCAATAGTATAGAATAAACCATTAATTTATTTCCAAAGTATATACATATAGTAAGTAATCACTAAAGTAAATAAAATTCATCATTTTAGTCTTTAAAGTATATGAAAAGATGTCATGTTAATCCCTAACATCATAATAGGAGGACTAAAGTGACATATTTCATATATTATAAAGATAAAAATGACCAATTACACATATTCAATCAACTGCTTATTATTTTTATATACTTTAAAGATTAAATAAATTATCAATAAATTAGAAAGATAGTCCTTAAATAGGACTATCTTGTTTGTTTATTGGACAAGCATCTAACAAGCCACGTTTACAATACTTCTTAACAAGCCACATTTTTAATGGAATGTTGACTTAGCTTTAGTCATAAAATAAAAGGAACAAAAAATATTCCATAGTATGTATATGCATGTTAACTTGTGTCAATTCATGTAACTGCAGGGATTTGTCCTTTAATAAAGGTTTAATGGGTCCTATCTCTCCACAATTGGGAGACTTAAGCAAGCTAAATATTCTGTAAGTGAGATTCACAAAACCAGTTAATTTCCCAGTGTCATTTCAAGTGAAACTTTCAGTAATTTTCATAAGGCTTTAAACTTTACTGTTTCAGGATTTTGGCTGGTTGCAGCTTCAGCGGTAATATTCCAGATAAATTGGGGGACCTTTCAGAGCTATCTTTCTTGTAAGAAATTATTTTACTAGAAGCATTTTTACTGATGTTTTAAAAATTGGACTGAACTGACCGGTTCAATAAGTCGAACCAGGAACTAGCCAATTCGCCGATTGGTCTGATCCTGTTATATTTTAGGGTGGCTGAATCAAGATCGAACTGGTTCAACCGATTGAACCATGATCTGGATGTTTTGCCGATTGATTCAATCACCAGTTCGATTTTTAAAACATTCATTTTACTTACATAACAAGTAAGTGAGTAGCAATTTAATATTATACACATGAATCATCCAGGGCTTTAAACTCAAACAACTTCACTGGAAAAATACCTCCTTCATTGGGGAAACTCTCCAAACTTTATTGGTTGGATTTGGCAGACAATCAACTTACAGGACCTCTCCCAGTCTCAACCTCCACTACCCCTGGTTTAGACCTCCTTTTAAAGGCTAAGCATTTGTGAGTTTCTTTTTTTTTGCTTCTTTGTTGACATTTGCGAGTACTTTTTAGTGTTTCTTTATTTTCTAAAAAGACTATCAGTTTTCATTTTCTAAATTTTTTGTTTATTTTAAATTGCTAACAAAGCGACGGAAGACTCCTGTAATAAATAATTGTGACAGATGGAGACAAGCTAGGATAGGGAAAATCATTTCTAGAAACAACGGTAATAACGTTGTGACATTTTCAAAATTTGTTTTCAAATATTACAGAAGAAAATGGCAATGGAAATATTGAAACTCGATTTTATGTTTATTAGTTGAAATGAAAATGAAAACAGAAAAAATGAAAATGAAAACAGAAAACATGAAAAGTGAACGAGCCGTAGTGCATAGAACAGTGCTCCCTTTCATCTTTTCCTCTATTAGTTCTATTAGTTTCTAATGTTACATTGAGTATTATAATCCATATCAGTATATTTTTATTGCTATTTTTTACTAATTTTTTGTTGCTATTTGATGCAGCCATTTCAATAAGAATCAGCTTTCTGGTTCCATTCCTCCACAACTTTTCAGCTCTGATATGGTACTCATACACATGTAAGTTGATGTTTTGGCATTTATTTATAAGCTTTTATAAGCTTATAGCCTCAACTCTCAATTTTTGTGGTGTTTTGAACTGTTGTTTTCTTCTTGACAGATTATTTGATAGGAATGAGTTAAGTGGAAGTATACCTTCTACAATAGGACTTGTTCAGACAGTTGAGGTGCTGTAAGTAATTCCTTCCTTAATATTTTCGATGTTTTTTCATTCACTTAATTCCTTCTTCCATTTATGTCCATTATACTAAATCTAAATGTTCTTCTTTGATTACCTTTTTCTTTATTTTTCTTTCAATTTATGATAGTCGGCTCGACAGAAATTTCTTGACGGGAAAGGTCCCTTCAAATCTCAACAACCTTAGTAACATCAATGAACTGTGAGTACTTAGATTTGAGATAGACATGTAAAATAATTTAATAGTAACATCAATGGATATTTATGCAGTACTGTTTTCTTCCAGGAATTTAGCACACAACAATTTGTCAGGTTCTTTGCCAGACTTAACTTCAATGGATACCCTCAATTATGTGTAAGTAATTGGCATGCATTGGAGTTTCCACTTTCTTTCATTTAATAGAAATGATATTTGTACAACTAAGTTTAGACAATTTTTTCGATAACTTTTTAAGTGGTTAACACGTTTTAAATAGGTGATTAGTTACGTTCAATAGATGATTAGTGGATATACCAGCAGTCAAAATTCATTAAACATGAATTTGGACGTAGTTAACCGTAATTTTTAGGCGTTCAACTACATGCGAGGTAACCACCTATTGAATCGCGTTTACCACTTCGATCGTTGTCGCGAAAGTTGTCCAATTCTTGTTGTTCAAATAACAGAATTGCTCCTTTAATATGATGCTATCAATCACATAATGCCAATCAATTGATAATGTTATGTAGGGATCTTAGCAGTAATTCTTTTGATCCATCAGAAGCTCCAATTTGGTTCACAACTCTACCATCACTCACAACTCTGTAAGTCTATAAATTACAGGAATATTTTTTTCCCCTTATAAAGTTATGAAATCTAACAAGGATTTTTTTCCCTCTAAACCTTTACTATGCTTAGTATTATGGAGTATGGATCTCTTGAAGGCCCTCTCCCATCGAAACTCTTCAGCATGCCTCAAATACAGCAAGTGTAAGTACTAAACTTCTTTGTTGAACATACGTAGAGCTTGAGGTTAGAATATACTATAAACAATTGAATGATTTACCATAACTTTCATTCTTCTCAGGAAACTAAGAAAGAATAGATTGAACAATACACTAGACATGGGTGACAGCATTTGTCCCCAACTGCAGCTTGTGGATTTACAAGACAACCAAATTTCATCAGTAACACTCAGTTCACAATACAAAAATACATTGATGTGAGACATTTTTTGCTTTCTAATCTGATATACCTCGGATCCGTTTGACCTGACTTATTTCTTATTATTCTTCTCCATAAAAGAAGAAGTAAAGCCAACCAGTATTGTAAAAATTAGATATAAAAAACTTTTCAAAAAGTAGTTGAGTTGAGTTTTTCAAATCAAGCATGAAACCTTTGATAGTTTTATCTATTTTTTTAATATCTAACTCAAATTTTATCATTTTATCGAAAATAAGTCTAGTCAAATGGAACCTTCATGTGCTATTGTATGGCGTATTTCTGATGTGATTTTGACCTATTCATGCCTTTCAGTCTCATAGGAAATCCAGTGTGCAGTACTGGTCTCTCAAATACAAATTACTGCAACCTTCAGCAACAGCCTAAACAACCCTATTCAACTAGCTTGGCAAATTGTGGAGGAGTATCATGTCCCCCTGATAGAAAACTCAGCCCACAAAGCTGTGAATGTGCATATCCATATCAAGGAATGTTCTACTTCAGAGGACCTTTGTTCAGAGAACTGTCTAATATAACTATTTTCCATTCACTTGAAATGAGTTTATGGGTGAAGTTAGGTTTAACACCTGGCTCAGTTTCTTTACAAAATCCTTTTTTCAATGGCGACGATTATCTTCAAATGCAACTAGCACTCTTTCCACCAACTGGACAATATTTTAACAGGACAGAAGTTCAAAGAATTGGATTTTCATTGAGTAATCAAACTTACAAGCCTCCACATGAATTTGGACCCTATTACTTCATTGCATTTCCTTATGCTTTTCCGGGTAAGATAAAAATACTATGCAAACTTTATTGATGTGATATTTAGCTTCATAAAAGAAGTACTTAGCAGTTGATATACAACATCGATGTATGTCTAATGTGATACTATGATTTACTGATAAACGTCGTTGTTAAAAAACTGAACACAACAACATGCAAATTGTAACTAATTATATTCTTTTGACGATGTGCATTGCACGGGTTCTCAATACTAGCACAATTACCATTGCAACTTCTATGCAACTGGTAACAGTGATATTTTCATACTATGTGTTCCAGATTCCCGCGGAGGATCTTCTCTTAGCAGAGGTGTTATTATTGGGATAGCAGCTGGGAGCACATTTCTGGTTCTTTGCCTCATAGGGTTAGTTGTATATGCAATCCTGCAAAAGAAGCGCGCAGAGAGAGCCATTGGAATAAGTAGACCATTTGGTAATTAAAGTTCTCATTTTTATTCCATAAAGAAGTTCTTATTTTGATTTTCTCGTTGTCACAAACATCTATTTTTTCCAGCATCCTGGGCACCAAGTGGCAAGGACAGCGGAGGTGCACCACAATTGAAGGGAGCAAGATGGTTCTCTTATGATGAACTCAAAAAGTGCACCAGCAATTTCTCTGGAAGCAATGAACTAGGCTTTGGTGGCTATGGCAAGGTATTTTCATTGTGTTAACAACCATTTTTCTTTTGTCATTTGATATATGACTCAAATCTTTAATTATTTTAAGGTTCATATAATATATATCAGCTTATAATTTTGTTATGTCATTAGCTTTTTTATTGGAAATGTATCTTATGATTCACTGTTTGAATATTGATATGATAACCATGAGTCTCATAATTCTCTATTATATTGGCTCTAGGTGTACAAAGGGGTGTTCCCGGATGGAAAAATAGTTGCAATCAAAAGAGCTCAGCAAGGATCGATGCAAGGAGGCCTAGAGTTCAAGAATGAAATCGAATTGCTTTCAAGAGTTCATCACAAGAATCTTGTTAGCCTTGTTGGATTCTGCTTTGAACAAGGAGAGCAGATGTTGGTTTATGAATTTATCTCCAATGGAACACTTAGAGAGGGTTTGTCAGGTCAGTCCATAGTGAAGGAACACTCAAGCTGAAAGCTAAGCTTATTCTCTGAAGGAAAAACAATTTTAAATTCAAGAATGAAATTTTGGTGATTGAACTATTTAGTATTAAAACATTGCTAGAGAAAAATTGTTAGACTTAATTGTACTGTACACACGTTTGTTTGCAGCTTATTTTTTCAGTTGTGTTATTTTTACAACTTTTGCGACAACAATCTAAGTGGTTAATGCAGTTTAAATAGATGATTAATTAGGTTCAGTTGATAATTAATAGATACATCAGGTGTCTAAACTCATTAACCATCAACGTAGTTCCATTAACCACTTAAAAAGTTGCTGCGAAAGTTGTCTACAAAATCATTTTCCTATTATAGAACAAGAGAAGTTCCACAATACTGCTAAGAAATTAATAGAATCTTCTGCGTCAATCAATGTGAGTTGCAGGGAAATCTGGATATCAACTTGATTGGAAGAGGAGACTCCGTATTGCTCTTGGCTCAGCTAGAGGACTTGCATACTTACATGAACTGGCCAACCCTCCCATAATTCACAGAGATGTGAAGTCAACCAATATCTTGCTAGACGAAAGTTTGACAGCAAAGGTTGCAGATTTTGGCCTCTCTAAGCTTGTATCAGACAGCGAGAAAGGCCACGTTTCAACTCAGGTTAAAGGGACAATGGTGAGTAACATTCCACCATTTTTTATGTTGATGAGAACTTCTATCTTATTTTTGTTTAAAGCCGAATAACTAATACAATCAAATAACTAATTAAAGAATAACACTATTCAAATTTTTTATTTGAAATTTAATTTTTCGACTTCGCTACAAACTTTAAACTCTAATCGGTGGATTTGAATTCTCTGCATTGTGATCACATAGTTAGCGATCTAGACCTTTAAATCAAGCTTCGATGGTCGGCGCTCTGACTTTTATCATGAACTCCATTAATCAAAGTCAGAATGTAGGTTGTCTTATTTTTATCCGATGATATTGATAGCATTACTGCATCAAATGTGTGATTCTATGACAAAAGAGAATCTTCTTATATATAGTTCACCACAATAAATAAATAAATTGTTGTCTTTTTCTATGCTTTATAATGATTTTCATTAACATATTTCACACTACAAGAAAAATGATACTTCATGTATCACATGTGGAATTATCAGCTGCAATCTCCATAATGGTTTCTTTCATTTGCTTTCTACTTTTCCTTGTGGGAAAACCAACTTTATAACTAAAATGCTTAACATCTGCAGGGCTATCTAGATCCGGAATATTACATGACTCAACAACTAACAGAAAAGAGTGACGTATACAGTTTCGGGGTAGTTATGCTTGAACTGATAACATCCAAACAGCCAATCGAAAAGGGTAAGTATGTCGTTCGCGAAGTTCGAACCTTAATGAACGACAAAGATGAAGAGTATTATGGTTTAAGGGAACTAATGGATCCAGTGGTGAGAAACACAGCCAACCTAATAGGATTTGGAAGGTTCTTAGAGTTGGCAATGCAATGCGTTGAGGAATTGGCTTCAGACCGGCCAACGATGAGTGAAGTTGTGAAAGCGTTAGAAACCATATTACAAAATGATGGAATAAATACAAATTCCACTTCTGCTTCATCATCTGCCACTGACTTTAATGCTTCTAAGGGTGCTGCAATGAGACATCCTTATCTTGACAATACTTTTACTAAGAAGGATGATGTTATTGAGAGTAATGCCTTTGATTACAGTGGAGGGTACACACTTTCAACAAAAGTGGAACCCAAATAGATTATATAAATTTTTGTTAGACATGTTATTTTTTTCTCTCTTTTTTCATTCTCAAATGAAAACATTTACTTGTTCTCTTTTCGTCATTTTGTTTTTGTAAACGAAATATAATGGTGCCTATTCTTTTTGTGGCCAATAGTTTTCTTGTATGGATTGTTTAGGAGGAAATGTAGCAAGTTTGTTTGCCTCACAGCTCCAGTATATAGTAATCCCCTTTCATTCTGGTTATAGGCATGTGATCCGGTCTGTCTGAATTTGATAGGACGATTCACAAAACTTGTGTATTTCAAATTTCTTTTTAATGTGAATTATCAATCTTGAAATTTACACCATTCAATCTTGATTTAACTAGTTCAGACCGACGTATTGACTTTTCACTCAAAACGAGAGGGTGTGGGATGGCTTTTACATATTCAAAAAAGGTAGAGGATGCAACAACAATAACCTTACTAATAAATAGTCCTGGTTCATAGATAATTACCTATCAAGATGATTCACCTTAAAATCTGTTTGACATACTAATTTATGTATATGCAAGTCATAACCAAAGGTATAGATGATAAATAAAATTCATTGTTCTGGTGTTGTTAAATGTAGTATCAGGAACAATAAAATAAGATAATTCAGATCCTGAGTAAAATGTTACTACTATAATTTATAGATATGAAATAAGGGAGAAATGAAATAGTAGCTATACCAGAGAAATAGAGTAAATAACGTAACCCCATAGAAATCCTTATAACAATCCATCGTTAGGAAGAAAAAAATATATCAAAAGTTATATTTCTGGATCCTATGCATTCTCCTTATAGGCATAGGCATTGTAATATGGAGATAACAGGAACAATAAGAAGAACTAAGCTTTTTTTTAGCAAGAATTAAGGTTGGATCATTGTAATATCGGAGCTCCATTGTCGATGGCCGTGAGGGTCGCCAAGCTCCCCTATCAACCGCCACGAGCCGCCATAGCTACTTTGCTGAGCATGATGAGGGTTGTCGGACTCCGCCACCGGCCGATCACCACCAACGGTGGGGTGTCAAATAGGTGTGCCCATTTAATTGGTGTACACCTATCATTGCTCTATTAAATGCTGCCCTAACATTTATTATTGGCATATAGTAATGACTTGGGAAGGAATGATAAATAAGTTACAAGATTTTTTTTCTATTGGTCACTAAGAAAGTAGTAAAATTAATTAATGATGAAAAGACAGTTAAGAGCGACTTGCTAGCTATGAAGTGAAGAAAGGGTAACATAGCAAGTCGTTTGTGGCTAATTTAAAGAGTTTGAAAAGTCAGAAGAAGACTGTGAGTCTATGATTGTGAATATATAGATACGTGGCATGCAACATTATTTTAGCTTCTAATTAAGACAGGAAAAATCAACAAAAATTGAGCAGGAACCACAAGTGTCTTCCTTTGTTTTGTCTTTTATGAAACCTCATTGTATTTTTGTCCTTCACTCCTTCCTTTTCTTCCTAAACTTTCTACACTTGACTTTGTTTCTTGCTAGTTGGTAGCTAGCATGTTACATGCAATGTATAATATCCTTTCTTTGCTTGAGAGTTGTACCATAACCAGCAATTGGTCAAGAAGTTAACTGAAAATATTTCTAACATGGAAATACAAAGTGTGTTTCTCTTTTTGTTATTCTTATGGGCTCACATTCATCTCATCTTTTCAATTACTGATCCTCGAGATGGTAATGTCTCATGACATCCCTATTATTGATCAAAAGTGTCATTTGTGTGTTGTAAATGGATTTATTTCATTTGGTTTAGGGTGCGTTTGTTTAAGCTTTTTTTTAGAAAAAAAAATCATGTTTAACTTTAAAATGAAAAGCTATTCTAGTAAACTTTTTTAAAATATTTTTTTAAAAAAAATGAGGAACTCGATTGTAAGAGATTTTTATGATTGTAAACAAACGAAAGTTAACATCAGAATTTTTTAAAAATCATTTTTTTATGATTGTAAACAAACGGAAATTAGCTTCAGAATTTTTAAAAAATCTCTGAAAGCTATCCTAGCGGCTTAAACAAACGCACCCTTATTTTCGTTAGTCCATATGTGCTCATCTTGAGTAGTAAGATGGTTTGTCAAATATTGATTTTGTTTTGTAATACAATAATTGTTCATAAATAAATGAGAATGTTAGTTTCATGCCAAAACACAATATCATAGTAAGGGCATGTTTGGAATAACTTATCATAAATAAACACTTGTATGATAAGCGTTTAATTAAGTTGTTTATCGAAATATGACGTAAGTTACTATTGGTTAATGCAATTTTTATAATTTTTATATACTGTTGCAGTTGCCGCACTTATATCTCTAAAAGATATATGGAAAGGAACACCACCCAGCTGGGACAAATCAGATGACCCTTGTGGAGCACCTTGGGAAGGAGTGACCTGCAATAAATCAAGGGTTACTTCATTGTAATATATATAAATTGAACATTTTTATTCCTTGTGAACTTTGGTATATTAATTTTATCACACTTTTCCAACTACTAATTTAAGAAATTATACTTTGTCATGCACATAAAAAATATAGGAAATTGTCAACCATGGGCCTGAAGGGTGAATTAAGTGGAGATATTGGTGGACTAACAGAATTAAGATCCTTGTAAGTATTGTCTTATGTTTATTATTAAAATGAAACCAAAGACTAGCATTATGGTTGCACAATATTACTAATATAATCATTAAATAAATAATCAATTTAGTATCTAAAGTATTATTTTCTCTCCAATTCAGTTCCAAATATATAAAAATGATAAGTACTTTCTTAAGTATATGAATGAAATTCGTCAATTTAGCCTTTAAAGTATATGAAAATTCATCATGTTAGTCTCTAACATCGTCATAGCATGGACTGAAGCGGCAAATTTCATATACTTTAAAATGACAAATTCCATATACTTTAGGGACTGGCTGCAGCCTGCAAAAGTCTGCAGCAGCAGATGCAGAATTTACATTTGCAGTTAGGCGACTTTGGGTTACATCCATGCCGTTAAAAATTGTTTTAGATGGAAATTGTGGAAAGAAAGGCTTCCTACTCCGGTTGAATCACTCAGGATATTCATCAACAAAGTTGTGTATTTTGCTTTGACGGCATAGAATTGAAAAGTCGTTTATTTGTAAATTGTGCGAAAAGTCAAGATTTGGGACCTAATTGTCAATTGGCTGAATTGAAAACCAGATAATTGGAGTTATGAGATAGTAGATAATTTTTTATTGGTCAATTCAGTTTGCAAAGGAAAGAAGGGTTGGGAAATTTGGCTAACGAGGCTTGGTGTATTTGGTTGGAACATAATCATATCATTTTTAGCAGAAAAATCGTCAATGTGTGGGAAGTCGTAGATCGCAGCAAACGATTGTCTTGGTCTTGGTTCATTAACAGGGAGGGTAGAATAAAAAATTTGTATTTTTAGATTGGTGGTATAAACTATAATCCACTTATTTGTCTTCAAACTGTTTAAATTTTGCTTTTCGACAGAGATTTGTTGGCTGTTGCTTTGGAACTTGTGTTGGCTTTGCGGTTTGTTGCTGTTGACAGTATCTAGAAGGTGTTTCTTTGGAATTGTTTGCTGCAGAATGTAGGGGACTTTTCGTTTTTCTGGTTTTTAGTAGCAGGGGCCGGGAGTGCATTGGCTTAGTAGGTTTTGTTTTAAATAGAGGGGGAGCCTTGTAGTGGTTTCCAAATTTGGAAGAGAGTGATACTTTGTAGTCTAAATTGACTGTATATTGTATAAGAATCTAACAAGCCACAATCACAATTACCATGCTTTGAAAGAAAACTGTTTCCATAATATTAACTTAGCTTTAGTCATAAATTAAAAGGAACAAAAAATCTTCAATGGTATGTATTTGCATGTTAACTTGTGTCAATTCATGTAACTGCAGGGACTTGTCCTTTAATAAAGGTTTAATGGGTTCTATCTCTCCACAATTGGGAGACTTAAGCAAGCTAAATATTTTGTAAGTTAGATACACAAGACTAGTTAATTTCCCAGTGTCATTTCAAGTGAAACTTTTAGTAATTTGCATAAGCCTTTAAACTTCACTGTTTCAGGATTTTGGCTGGTTGCAGCTTCAGTGGTAATATTCCAGATACATTAGGGGATCTTTCAGAGCTATCCTTCTTGTAAGAATGATCTTGAAAGAAGCATTTTTACATGCATAATAACAAATACAAAAACAATATTTTCATACACAAAATCAACAACAGTTTGAATGGTTAAACGTCATTCCAATATGTGGTTAATTACATTGATTGGACGATTAATGGATATCACAAGGTGTAACAAGTCATTAATCGTCCACTGAATGTAAGTAGCCGCGATTTTAAACGTCATTAACCATTACTTTCAGTTGTTCAAACATACATGATGATTCAATATACATTATACCGACCATATAGATTGGGGAATCTTTCAGAGCTATCTTTCTTGTAAGAAATTTTTTAGAAGAAGCATTTTTACTGATGTTTTAAAAATTGGACTGAACTGAACGGTTCAATAAGTTGAACCAGGAACTAGCCAATTCGCCCATTGGTTTGATCCTGCTATGATGTAGGGTGGTTGAATCGAGATTGAACCGGTACAACTGATTGAACCATGATCTGGAGGTTTTGCGGATTTGATCTCCAGTTCGGTTTTTAAAACATTTATTTTTACTTGCATAACAAATAAGTGATTAGTAATTTAATACTATACACATCTTATTGAATTATTCAGGGCTTTAAATTCAAACAACTTCACTGGAAAAATACCTCCTTCATTGGGAAAACTCTCCAAACTTTATTGGTTGGACTTGGCAGACAATCAACTCACAGGACCTCTCCCAGTCTCAACCTCCACTACCCCTGGCTTAGACCTCCTTTTAAAGGCTAAGCACTTGTGAGTATTTTGGTAATTTTAACGGCTCCTTATTGTTTAAAAACATTTTCAGTTTTTCATTTTCTAAAACCCGTGTTCATTTTAAATTGTCAAAAAAGAGATAAAAGACTTCTGTAATAAACAATGGTGATAAACAAAATATGGAAGACGAGCAAGGAAAATTGCATTTTTTTGAAACAGTATCCTGACATTTCAAAATTTCTGAAAATGTTAGACTTGTTTGGGAAATATTCGATTTATATTATCTTATTTTTATTAGTTGAAATAGCCCTATTTGAGCGAATAATGCTTCCTTTCATATTTTCCTCTCTTATTAGTTGCTAATGTTATAAAGAGTATTAAATCAACATTTTTTTCGATTACTATTTTATGCAGCCATTTCAATAAAAACAAGCTTTCTGGTACCATTCCTCCGAAACTTTTCAGCTCTCACATGGTACTCATACACATGTAAGTTGACATTTGCGATGTTTGGATTAACTTATTTGAGTTTTTCTACTAGCACAAGCACTTGCGAGTCAGCTTACTTTAATACGCTCTTCAGGATAGCTTATGAAAACAGCTTATAGCATATATGAAAGCAATTTGACTTTATTTCATCTTTTGTTGTAAAAATAACTTATACATAAGAACTTATATTATAAGCACTTATGTTATAAGCTTAGTTAAGCTGTTTATCCAAACAAGATCATTATAGGTTTCTATAAGCTTATAGTCTCAACTCTCAATTTTTGTGGTGTTTTGAACTGTTGTGCTCTTCCTTACAGATTATTTAATGGAAATGATTTAAGTGGGAGTATCCCTTCTACAATAGGACTAGTTCAGACAGTTGAGGTTCTGTAAGTACTTCTTTCCTTAATATTTCAAATGCTCTTTACATTCACCCAATTCCTTCTTCCATTTATTTTCATTATACTGAATATTCTTCTTTGATTACCTTTTTGTTAATTGTTTCAAATGTATGACAGTCGGCTCGACAGAAATTTCTTAACAGGAGAGGTCCCTTTGAATCTCAGCAACCTTAGCAACATCACCGTATTGTGAGTACTTAGATTTGAGATGCGGATATATAAAATGATTTTATAATAACATCAATGGATAATTACAGTGTTACGTTCTTCCAGGAATTTAGCACACAACAATTTCTCAGGTCCTTTGCCAAACTTAACTTCAATGAATAACCTCAATTATGTGTAAGTAATTGGCATGAGTTGGCGTTTCTACTTTCTTTCCTTTAAGAAAAATGATTTTCGTACAACCAAATTTCAACAATATTCACGACAACATTTGAGTGGTTAGCACATTTCAATCGATGGTTAATTACAGTTAGTAGATAGTTAATAGATATATCATGTGTCAAACTCACTAAATACCGCGATCGTTACTTCATTATCCATGAATTAGGACAGGGTTAACTATAATTTTAGGTGTTCAACTACATCTAAAGTTGAACACCTGAGAATTGAGGTTAATTAAATCCAAATTTGTGGTTACTGAAGTTATGTAAATGGTAAATAAGTTTTGACGCATGTATATCCATTAATCATCGAACCTAATTTACTGCTTATATGATTATGAACTGTGTTAACCACTTATATTGTTGTCGCAAAAGTTGTCCAATTTTTGTTGTTCAAATAATACAATTGTTCCTTTAATATCATATGATGTTATAATTCATATAAAGCTAATCAATTGACAATGTTATGTAGCGATCTTAGTAAAAATTCCTTTGATCCATCAAAAGCTCCAATTTGGTTTTCAACTTTATCATCACTCACCACTCTGTAAGTAATTTACAAGAAGAAGAAAAAAGTTTCTCCCTTGTCATGTTATGAAATCTAACAAGGAATTTTTTTTCTCCATAATCTATACTATGCTTAGTATTATGGAGTTTGGATCACTTGAAGGTCCTCTTCCATCAAAACTCTTCAGCAGTCCTCAAATACAGCAAGTGTAAGTCCCAAACTTCTATGTAGGAGATAAGTATATGCTACAAACAATGGAAGCAGTAACCATAATTTTCATCTTTTAAATTCAGGAAACTAAGAAGCAATGCACTGAACAAAACGCTAAACATGGGTGGCAGCATTTGTCCTCGGTTGAAGCTTGTGGATTTACAAGACAACCAGATTTCATTGGTAACATTCGGTTCACACTACAAAAATACATTGATGTGAGACATTTTTTGCTTTCTAATCTCGCATACTTTGGCTCCGTTTGACATGCATTGTTTTTACTTCTCTTTTCCATAAAAGAAGTTAGGCCAAACAGTATTTTTATTTTTTTAAATATCAATTTAAAAAGTATTTTAGTTTAAGTATCAAAACTAGATATAAATTACTTTTCAAAAAGAAGTTGAGAGGAATTTTACAAATCAAGTGAGAGACCTTTGATAACTTTATCTATTTCTTTCTTTGACTCGAATTCTATTGTTCTATAAAAAAAAATATACTAACTTTTAAGCTAAAAATGATTATCAAATAACATTAACTTTATATGGCCTTTAATACCAAAATAAGTCAGTCCAAATAGAACCTCTTCCATTTGCATGGCCTTTGACTAATGTAGTGATTTCTATCTATGCATGTATTTCAGTCTCATAGGAAATCCAGTGTGCAATGCTTCCCTCTCTAATACAAATTACTGCCAACTTCAGCAACAACCTAAACAGCCCTATTCCACTAGCTTGGCTAATTGTGGAGGAATATTATCATGTCCCCCTGATCAAAAGCTCAGTCCACAAAGTTGTGAATGTGCCTATCCATATCAAGGAATCTTGTACTTTAGAGGACCTTTGTTCAGAGAATTGTCTAATATAACTATTTTCGGTTCACTTGAAATGAGTTTATGGGTGAAGTTAGGTTTAACACCTGGCTCAGTTTCTTTACAAAATCCTTTTTTCAATGGCGACGATTATCTTCAAATGCAACTAGCACTCTTTCCACCAACGGGACAATATTTTAACAGGACAGAAGTTCAAAGAATTGGATTTTCATTGAGTAATCAAACTTACAAGCCTCCACATGAATTTGGACCCTATTACTTCATTGCATTTCCTTATGCTTTTCCAGGTAAGAAAAAAATACAATACAAACATTATTAATGTGCTTTGATGTTATATATTTAGCTTTATGAAAGATGTACTTAACAGTCGATACACAACATTGATGTATGCCCAATGCTATATTGTGATTTAGAATTGATCGCCGCTGTTGTTTAATAACTGAACACACAAGGTGTAAATTGTAACTAATTATGTGTGTGTATTAATACTAGTACAATTACAATTGCAACTTCTATGCAGCTGGTAACAGTGATATTTAGATATATAACAAAATGTAAATTTAAATTATTTCAGATTCCCACAAAGGAGCTTCTCTTAGCATAGGTGCTATTATTGGGATAACAGCTGGAAGCACAACTTTGATTTTGTGCCTCGTAGGGTTAATGGTTTATGCAATCCTGCAAAAGAAGCGTGCAGAGAAAGCCATTGGAATAAGTAGACCATTTGGTAATGAAACAAAGTTCTCACTTTTATTTTCTTGATAACTTTAATCAGTTTTGCTTATACCACAAACATCTTTTTTCCAGCATCCTGGGCACCAAGTGGCAAGGATAGTGGAGGTGCACCACAATTGAAGGGAGCAAGATGGTTCTCTTATGATGAACTCAAAAAGTGCACCAATAACTTCTCTGGAAGCAATGAACTGGGCTTTGGTGGCTATGGCAAGGTAATTCATTTGTGTTAACATCTGGTTCAGGAAGATGTTTTTGTCATGGTTATCAGTATCTTCCAGTTCATGGATACATGGAGAAGTATCTCATTTTGATACTAAATTGAATCCAGTCGATACAAATATCTAATGTCTATCTATTTGGACATGAATCTCAACTATAATCGCTATCTAAACTTAGTGTAGACAACTACTTTTTTTGTCAATTTTGTATAACCAACCACCTTTTTTTTTACAGGGACCAACCATTTTTCTTTTATCATTTGATGTGACTTGAATCTTGAATTATTGAGATTCATATATGATATATCAACTTATAATTTTCTTGTATCACTTGTTTTTTACTTACAAATGTAATATTTTAATTGGCAATATATTCTGACGATTCATAATAAGATTCGAATCAAGATTCAAAACATAATCTCTTAAGATTCACTATTTGAATCTCAATTTGCTAACCACGAGTTTTGTAATTCTCTGCTATTGGCTCTAGGTGTACAAAGGGGTGTTCCCTGATGGAAAGATAGTTGCAATCAAAAGAGCTCAGGAAGGATCAATGCAAGGAGGCCTAGAGTTCAAGAATGAAATTGAGCTGCTTTCAAGAGTTCATCACAAGAATCTTGTTAGCCTTGTTGGATTCTGCTTTGAACAAGGAGAACAGATGTTAGTTTATGAATTTATCCCCAATGGAACACTAAGGGAGAGTTTGTCAGGTAAGTTCATAGTGAAGGAACACTCAAGCTGAAAGTTAAGCTTATTCTCTGAAGGAAAAACAAATTTAAAATTCACGAATGAACTTTTGTTGACTACACTATTTGGTAAAAATCATTTCATACAGAAAATTATTAAAAGACTTAAGTGTATTGTACACATGTTTCTTTGCAGCTTACTTTTTCAGCTTTGTTATTTCAAGAACTAAAATTTGACAACTTTTGCGACAGTATAAATGTTTAATGCAGTTGAAATAAAATTACATTTTGTATATGATAATGGATATAGACTATAGTAGGTGTCAAAACTCATTAACCATCAACGTAACTACATTTACTAAGAATTTAACTTATGTTAACCACTTAAAAAAGTTGTTGTGGAAGTTGTCTAAATTTGGTTGTACAAAAATCTTTTATAGGTTTTGGCGTTTGTTTACTATAAAACAAGAGAAAAAAGGATCTACAATACTGCTTAAGAACCTAATAGAATCCTTTTCATCAATCAATGTGGGTTGCAGGAAAATCCCGTACACAACTTGATTGGAAGAGGAGACTCCGTATTGCTCTTGGCACAGCTAGAGGACTAGCATACTTACATGAACTTGCCAACCCTCCCATAATACATAGAGATGTGAAGTCAACCAATATCTTGCTGGATGAAAATTTGACTGCAAAGGTTGCAGATTTTGGTCTGTCTAAGCTTGTATCAGACAGTGAGAAAGGCCATGTCTCAACTCAGGTCAAAGGGACATTGGTGAGTAACAATACAATAACAATATCTAAATTTTATTTGGATTTTAATTGCTCGACTTTGCTACAAACTTAAATCCTGATCTATGAATTTTGCTTCTTTGCATTCACGTGATCATGTAGTTAGCTATCTGGACTGTCAATCAAAGATTGGACAGCCCACATTCCGAATTTGAATTCAGAATTCAAATTGTATGATTCGGTGACTAGAGAGAATCCTCTAATACATAGTGCTCCTCAGTCAATAAATAACTAGATTGTTGTGTTACTTGATAGTATCTTATGTGGAACTATTAGCTGCAAAATCTCCACAATTGTGTCTTTAATTTGCTTTCTACTTTTCCTTTTGCAACTTGATACTAAAATGCTTAACATCTCTACAGGGCTACCTGGATCCTGAATATTACATGACTCGAGAACTAACCGAGAAGAGTGATGTATACAGTTTCGGGGTAGTTATGCTTGAACTAATAACATCCAAACAACCAATTGAAAAGGGTAAGTACATCGTTCGCGAGGTTCGAACTTTAATGAACAACAAAGATGAAGAGTATTATGGTTTAAGGGGACTAATGGATCCAATGGTAAGAAACACAACCAACCTGATAGGATTTGGAAGGTTCTTAGAGTTGGCAATGCAATGCGTCGAGGAACTTGCTTCAGACCGTCCAACAATGAGTGAAGTTGTGAGAGTGTTAGAAACCATTTTACATAATGATGGGATGAATACAAATTCTACTTCAGCTTCTTCATCTGCCGCTAATTTTGAAGTTTCTAAAGGTGCTGCAATGAGACATCCTTACATTGATACTCTTTTTACAAAGAAGGATGATGTTGTTGACAGTGATGCCTTTGATTACAGTGGAGGGTACACATTTTCATCTGAATTGGAACCTAAATAGATAGATGCTATACATTTTTTGTTAGACATGTCATTTAGTTTTTGTCTTTTCATTCTCAAATGAAGACATACAATGCTCTATATTCTTTGTGACCTATAGTTTTCTTGTATGGATTGTTTGGGAGGAAATGTAGTAAACCTGTTAATCTCATAGCTACATTGTATAGTAAGAGAGCTCCAGTAGTAGATTTCCTAATTCATTCTTGTTAAAGGTGTGTATCTGTGTCGTCTGAATTCGATCGAACGATTCACAAAACTTGCATATTTCAATTTTATTTTTAATGTGTATTGTGGAGCTTGAAATCTATATAAGTTCATCTTTGTCTTATGGTTTTACAGAGAATCTAGATCTCAGAACTAATAATCCGGTTTCTCTGCACCTAAACCGGTTCTAAGACTAGAACCGCAGACAGGATGTATATATGTGTTTTTTTGGTCGAAATTGACAATTTCTTCAACAACAAAAAAATCATGTTTTTTTATGTAACCAAACAAAAAAAATCATGTTTAAAAATATAATAAAAATTCTTATCTTTTCCAATAACACAAATAATATAACATTTTTAAAAACAAATTTGTTTTAAAGGTATAACCAGAATAATGATAAATTCAGCTTCGGACCAACGGCATAATCAATGAATCATACAAGGAATACATTTGTTCAACACACACTTAAAAAAAAAAATTTACCCTCCTAGTCATAGTATACCAAAAGTCAATAAAAAATGAGTAATATGTACACCCTCATGTGGCATACCTCTCTTATACACCCTTCCAAATGTCAAAAATGTATAAAATTAGACTTTTGACTCGTGCGACGCACGGGTATTCTCGACTATAACCAGAGATCAATAAATAATCTTTAACTCATAAGATGGTTGGCCCATCAATAAACATAAATTATATTATTAGAGATACAAATATTACAATCAAATGATAATAAAATAAAATTATAAAGAAAAAAAATAAAAAGAATACAAAATTATATTGTTGCACGGGTCAATTTTATTTATTACTTTTATAGTTAAACATAAAAAGTTAAAGCAGTTCATGGTTCCTAACCTATTAATTAGGGTAGCGGAGTTTGCATGGAAATGAGGGTATTATGTTGGTAAAGGTATTAAATAAATTTACAACAACTTGTCAAAAAAAAATATAGAAACAGTAGGTTAAGTTGCTGCAGACCTAATAAAATTAATAAATAAGGATAAGGATTAAGATATTTATTAAATTTTTGTTTTGAAAAAATATTCATGTTTATTAGAGAGAGAAATGAAAAACATATATGATGCAAATTTAGAGCCAGAATTTATGATATAGTTGTTGCCAATCTAATAAGGGATTAGTGGAGGGAAAAATTAGGTTAAGACTTAACAAAATTAATAAATAAGAATGTTTGTAAATGTATTAAATAAGTGTACAACAACTTGTCAAAAAAAAATTCTACAGAAACAATAGGTTAAGTTGTTGCAGACCTAATAAAATTAATAAATAAGGATAAAGATTAAGATATTTATTAAATTTTTGCTTTGAAAAATATTCATGTTTATTAGAGAGAGAAATGAAAAACATATATGATGCAAATTTAGAGCCAAAATTTTATGAAAGAGTTGTTGCAAACCTAATATGGGATTAGTAGAGGAAAAAATTAGGTTAAGATTTAACAAAATTAAAGGTTAAATGGTTTTTACCCCTCTGCCATATAAGAGATTTTTGGTATACCCCCTATCAAAAAAAAACTTGGAGATTCCCCCTTGAAAAATGAAGATTCTTTGGTTTACACCCCTGATGCCATCTGACTGGATTATTGAGCTGATGTGGCACGCTGACTGTGTAATGATGGGTGAAATGGCAC
>Ga0209282_1000389_pt1 | contig 21385 bp, 9 predicted proteins | sample Mtrugardesep15_FD_187529 | JGI IMG/M metagenome (GOLD analysis project Ga0209282, IMG submission 187529) | Root nodule microbial communities of legume samples collected from California, USA - M. trunc garden sep15 (SPAdes) (version 2) | ecosystem: Host-associated > Plants > Roots > Nodule...
TTTTTTTTTTAATTTTTTTTTTTAATGGCATGGCGTTGTTTACTAGTTTGACTTGTTTTGTACCACCAATGTGTAACCTCTTTGGAGGGACAGAGCAAAACACAAGGACTTAGATTTAAGAGTCAAAAAGAGAGAGAGAAAAAAAAAAGTTCTTAGAGAAACAAATATGAGAGCATTTATAATGGTGGGTGATTCACTTGTATAACATAAGTTAAAGGGTCTTCTTAAACAGTGTCTTGGGGTACTGGTTAAGGAATCCAAAAGTAAAAAAAACTGTCTTGAAAATATAAACTGTTATTTTTTACCACTGATTATTTTAACCAATGCCTCGGAGGAAGTGGTTATCATTCTCCTAAGTTTAAATAGACACATATTGTGAAATACAAATTTTGAGTGTTTATAGAGAACAGTGGATATGAAAACACTCTTGTGGATTGGGACACCATCCGCATGTAAGATGTATCAATGAGATTATTTAGAGCCAACGTATAAGCAGTTTAACTATAAAATTATCTTGTGGGTTCGGACACCATGTTGTAAACCAACATTAAACAAGATCAACATCCCAATCTTTACCATGTTGCTTCACAAACCTCGCACAGCGATATTCTCATTACAACTTGGTGAATAAGAGGTGTGAAACAAACCACAATTACATGTTCACTAAAACGAAAAGAAAGTTTAAACAATAGTTTAATTGGGAACTAATAAAGTGTCTTGAAATAATTCTAATGTCAAGTATTTACTTTTCTGTACTTAAGCTTGTTCTTAACGCAATAACTTAACAGGAAAATCTTCATAACTACTATTCCTTGATTGACCTTAGATATTCATGAGTGTTTTAGAGAGAAATAAAAAGATTCAGATGAGTAATTTATGAATAAACCTAAATCGAAAGTTCTAAAATGTTACCGACAATTTTATATTAAAATATATATATAATCCAGAGTTGAGATAAACAATCTCCAGTAACAATGTTAATTTGTAAGAGGACCTCAATTTACCTAAATTGTAAGTTGCTTGCTTCTGCTATGTCCTAAGGAAAAACGAGTGAGGAGCATAGCATTAGCAGCAATAATAGAAAGGAAGATGGAGATGAAGAAAAACCATGCAACTCCCCCCCAACAAACCAAAACCTGTCAAAAATCCCTTCTTTTTTATACAGGCAAAATAATTTATTGAAGATATAAAAACACTCGCTAACAAGAGACTAGCCAAATCAAAGCAAATATTTATTGTTCTGAACAAAGTTTTCTGAATTACATCAATATAACTTCACTATATCTATCCCCAAATCAATACAACACATTTTTTATTAGCAAAATAAATAAATACAACACATTTTTAACTAAGCCTATTGGTTCCTATCCTCTTGCAACTCCTACGACAAGGTATCTGGAGTGTCCATGAGGCTAAAATATGAAAATTAGTATCAGAAATACTTTATTGATGAAGGGAACAAAACCTCTGCTTGAGTGGAAAAACATATACAGTCATGCATCCTACACTTGTATCCATTTTCATAGCTTGCAACTTTATTTATATTCACACACCATAGTGTAAAACGCTTGAGGATATGCATGATTATTATGTCACACGGAAGTCTAAAGATCCACACACAAGTAGGAAATGACAGAGCCTGCCCGACGCTTGGTCCGGTTGCTAACCTTCCACTTCTCAACAAGAACCTTTTTTATGTTGGGACAACTAGAAACCACAGTGGCCACTCCAGCTGAAGTTATGCTAGAGCAATAAACCATATGGCATGATTCTAACATGGTGCAACTTTTTACAAGATGGGCTAAACCAACATCCGATATTTGACGGCAGTGGGAAAGTACTATTTCTTTAAGCAATGGACAGTTTTCTCCCAACTCAGCCATAGCCATATCGCCCAAATTCTGCAGTTGTATTGAGCAATGTAATGAAAAGGAAAAGGAAAAGGAAAAGGAAAAGCATAACAATAAAATTGCAAGACTTCATTAGGGCATAGCATATAAGTTGACCAGTTCATATATTCTAGTGTACAAACTTAGGCTCATCCATACCTATTACAAATAGAACATGGGCATTCCACAAGACAATTGAGAAAACTATTTCTACAACATTTCTAATCTTCCTCACTTCAGACAACAACCATCCTAATATATACTAGTAAGCCTAAGAAAAGTTTGGCATCATTATGTAGGGGATGTATCGAGTGGATTTTTTTTATGCGAGAGAAGAATAAATCTTGGCCATACAACAATTACACAAACTATCAAGATTAGAAATTATTCTATTCACTCAAAAAAGTCACATTGACTTCATGTATAAAACTTAACCATTCATGACTGGATCTGACGATTAAGATTTACTGCTCACTTTTATATAGAATAGGCCTTCTCACTAGTTACATTATATATCCCGTAAGGGGCTACAACATAGCAAATGCATGCTAGCATATATGCAGTCCTGACCATGTGCATAGCTAAATGTCTAAATCATAAGAACTAAAACTGAATCAAAATAGCACAAGAAATTCCTCAAAGAAAACCACATCCGGTAACTAAAGAAACCACGTCACTTTGGGTATAAAGGAGAGACTTGAATACACACCTGCAGTACACTCACATCCAGATAACAGAGTTGAGGGGAACCCCTTGCAATGGCTATCAGTCCAACATCTCCAATTTGGTGGCAACCACTTACATTCAGATAATGAAGGGAACAGCCCTCAGCTATAGCAATAAGGGCCCCATCACCCACCCTAGCAATTTAACAAAGCAGTTAAGAATTAAGATTGACATCATTCACGATAAAAAATACAGAAAATGCTCAGAAGTAATTGAGAGCAAGCCGGTCATTTCAGAAAGAAACTAAAAAGAAATAGATGTGATATGAATTCTCTAACATCAATAATTATAACAATAATGATTATGATGATAATATTACACAAACTTGAACAAACTTATTATGATTAGTTCATTTCCTATAAAGTCAACACAATTTCTAAAAAATAATAAATTTATGATGGAATTAAATTGAGTTTTAGAAAAAATGAACCAGCCATAAAAATATTTCAACAGCATGTTGCAAAAGCTTCTCTAATAAAAAGCATAAGATAATAGAATACAAATGGAGAGGAAGAATAAAAAAAACTGTGAATAAGGTCTTACCTATCACAGAATCGAATGCTAAGATCAGTTAGAGACTTGCAGTTCTCACCAACAGCAATGATCCCCTTATTACCAATCTAATATAGGAGAAAGAAAGCATGAAACATCAGGACCAAGAGCCAAAAATGTATAAACATCTTAATCTTATATAAAACTCACTTGGTCGAATAATAAAAAATTGGTTTACTGCTTAAATTGGATATATAATGAACATTTACTTTAATTGAGAAAGAAGAAAAACAAAAGTGCATAAGGGAATTCAAGTATTTTACACGGGAGCTATAGTGTGGTTTACTCACTATCCTCAAACAAATACTTATACCCATATTCCTCAGTTACACTTCGGATGAAAAAACAGCATTATACTCTTTGAAATGTGAATAATTCAATCATGTCATAGTGCAAAGAAGAGATCCTGAGTGGATAATAAGCAAATATGGATCAAACAAAGCCAATCATCTTATTCTAAAAACCAAAATAACAACGCATAGCATGTAGCCTTAAAAGGGAGGAGACATCACAGGACAAGTCCAACAGTTACTTGCAACTGGGTAGTATAATCTTTGTAAAAAAAAAACTGTTATTTACAGATTATTCATTGAATCGTCTTTATTCTTTAAAGCAATGTATGTACCCTATCCCTTCTTCAGAGAGGGCCTGCTATCTGTTAGCTTAAATCCAGAACAAAAGACTACAAGTCGTTATTCATCAAATAAGGAACCTTGGTCAAAGCATAGCAAATGGAAGTGATGAAAACATCAAAAGCAGATCCACTTTCTTCCTTTTAATGGAAATAAGTGAGGATATGGGTGGTCAAAATCAAGATCTTACCAACAACCGGAAGGAGGGTAAGAGATTACAAAGTACAAAACATGGAATAGTAACACGAATCATAATAAAATCCTAGGAAAATGTCAGGGACCAGCAACCTAGGTAACTGATCATGATAAAGAGTTTCAAACCGGTAAAGCTTGAAAAAGAGGAAGCAGCAGGGACCAGCAACAGCAGAGTTTAAACTTTCGAAGAGCAAACCAGAATAACAATGACACAGATGGAAGGGAATACAACTTGGCGGTTGTTCCAAACAAAGAATACGAAAATACAGCTTCCAAAATAAGGTTGGTTATAGGATTTTTGGGAAAAAACAAGTCTTCACTCAAAATCGGTTTGGTTGCTTGATTTTAAAGGATTTATGGGTAAGATTGCCGATCCTACAATATCCTGTTCCCGTCAAATTGTATTCCAGCATGAGATTTCTTCCAAAATTGGTTTGATTGCTTGATCTTACAGGGTTTGCGGGTAAGAGTCCCAACCCTATCTTATCAAATTGCATTCGAGCATGAGTTTGAGATTGTTGAACCTGTCAAAAATCAATATTACGCGACTATACAATCTAAATGGCAAATTCGACTATCTTGGTGGGGAGAGAAAGAGATAGTTATTTTTTTTCACTCACAGTATCTCAGAAAAGAGGCCCCAAGATTAATCTGTAATCTGTTTGGCCGGGAGATAAGTTAACTCTTTTCACAAATTGTTCCATCACTTCTGTTTTCCTGGGAGGTAAATAAACTCTTGCCACAAATTGTTCCATCACCAGGGATCGAACTGAGGTACCAGTCGAGCCCATCCCTTTAGATGGAGTGCATTTACCGTCTGTGTCCAACCTCATCGTTAAAGAGATAGCTATTTGGGATATCTTTAGTACAATAACTTCGCAAAAATGCATTTTAAATGAAATAGTTATGACAGAATTACAATACATTAATAATGGAAAAAAAGAGCTCCGCATTTGAAAATTTTACATAAAAATAAATTTGTAAGCATGAGTTGTTTGTTTGGACTGTGTTAAGGTATAAAGACAAGTTACTATGAAATATAAATTACTATGAAATATTTTAATACTATAAAGACAAGTTAGTAGAATCATGGGTAATGTGTGTCAGTATTAACTTCGGCCAAAATGAACAACACCACTATCCTAGTCTATAATGTGCAGGATCACAGGATGTACTTTGAAAGTGGAGCCATCCAAAAAACATGTTGGAAGCCTAAAATGAAGGTACACATGCAGAATGACATTTTATATAGAAAATCAAACATGAACACGGATGGAGTACCTCATAACAGCGACGGATATGAAGCTTCTTTAAATTCCTGCATCCAGTAGCTATACCACACATGGCTTCATCTCCAATGCTTGAGCAATCTACCAAGTGAAGAGCTTGCAAGAATTGACATCCCTTTCCAACCTGAAGAAGCCCAAGATCGCCAATTCTTTGGCAGTAAAGCAATGCTAACTCAGAGAGATGTCTGCCCAATAGAGAGATAAGATTAGCATCATGGAAAAATTAACATTTTAGAACTTGAGTCATAAAAAATTATGTCAACATAACAAGCTAACATTCAAATATGACCACTTCCAGTTTTATTCATTTCTGTACAAGTTAAAACGAGTAAGTGATGTTCGCAAAACAGATCAGAAGATGATAAATGGTAAGATGAATTAAGTGAAGTTCAAATAACTAAAATACATAAAATTCACCAGGTCAAAACAAATTTTGTGTGTTTCTTTAGAAGTGAAAACCAGTATGTGATGTGCACAAAATTGATCCGAGAAAGATAGATGATTGCAGTTAAAGATACAGAAAGACTGAGAGTCTAAATATAAATCTTCTTTTGTAAATTCTTTCATGAATCTAATTCTATTTGACGACTCTTTCTTAAATGTATTGTTTGTACTTTATACAGCATTCGTGAGGTTCCAGTACATGCATCTATAACATATTACAGTTTTACTTAGAGAGAAAAACATACAGGCATGATTTCCCAACAGAATCAAGTCCCAGTGTTCCAATGTTGTGGCATCCATTGACTTCAAGATGAGTAAGTTCCTTGCACCCAGTAGCAATTGCTTCCAAGCCCTTGTCACTTAGGAAATAGCAATCACTTAAAGTCAAATTCTTTAACTTCTTACATCCATTTCCAATAGCACGCAAACCCCTGACAGGAACATTAATAAAAAGGAAGAATATTACGAGATAGTTACATACTTAAATGAAGAGATAGTTACATAGTTAAATGAAGTAAAATCCTCAAAAAGCAATCATGAGAAAGCAGCTCACTTATCAGTAAATCGCTGAAAACTATATAGAGCCAATAACTCCAGAGATAAACAGCTAACTCCTACAGCTTTCAAAGCATCATCTGTAAGATTAATACATTGCAGCTTTAGAGATTTCAATTGTGGACATCCTTGAGCCACAGCAAGCACCCCTTGATTATGGATGAACTCAGAATCCAAAGACAAGGTCTCAAGGGATCCACAGTGTGATGCTACAGCTTCCATTGAGATGTCCGTTATTTTGGCACAAGCCGCTACACCAAGAGATTTTAACGATTTCCCCACGCCTAAAGTCAATTCAACCAAACCGGTATCAGTCAAGCCTTCACAGAACCGCAGATTCAAATCTTCAAGTTGCTTGCAACGCTGTCCAACAGCAGCTAAGCCTTGATCTCCAACGTAACAACCCTAAAAGGAGAATATCACTAGTTATACCAATAAACATGCATCATTCATACCACTTATCTTCTAGAAACCAATATATTGATAGAGTAGCAACTCAAATGAAGCATTGATAGGGAAAACGGATTGGGCCACAGTATCTCATATTCTTATTTCTTTTGGTTTGTAGATAAAGTGGCACTCATAACTTGAAACCACGCAGACAACTGAAGGTCCCAGGTAAAGATTTCAATCCTATCAATATCGGCGTTACAAGTTGAGCTAGGACTTACAGACTCAATGTCTCGGTGTCCCATACTCTAATGCTTCAAAAAACATGAACTCTTGCCCTTTCAGATTTAAGGTCTGTTTGGATTGACTTATTTGAGTTTATCTATTGACATAAGCACATGTGAGATTGTTTGGGAGAGCTATGAATGTAAACAACTTATGAGTATGACATATCCATAAGTTGGTTTTAGCTTATTTTCATAAACTCTCCAAGATAGCTTATGAAAACAGGTTATGATGCTTAATTTTTAAACAGTTTGACTTTATTTTATCTTTTGTTATATATAGTTTGTACATAAGCACATATATGATAACCTTGTATAAGCACTTAATTAAGTTTTTTATCCAAACAAGGTCTTAAGACACTACAAAAGCTTAATTTTCAATTCAAATCATCTACATACATAGGCCAATCAGCAATCACTAATCACCATAAAACATTGTTTTCCTATAAAGAAGTTAAATTTCCTATTTAACCAAAAACCAACTTCCTTAGTTTAATTGCAAAACATGTTCTGATCTATGTGGGAAGGAAAAGAAATGTTATGAAAAAGCAAAAACCTGCAAATCCAAGGATTTCAAAGAAGCACATTTGGAAGCAAGAGAAGACAATCCAAAACTAGTAACATTAGAACACCAAATCAGCTTCAATTTCTCAAGCTTAGGAAACCCATCAGCCAACGCAACCAATCCATTATCAGACAAACACAACGAATCGAACTCATTCTCCTCCGAGGAAGAAGAAGATCCAATTCTCTTATTAACATAATGCAATTTCAACGACGAAGCCGGGGAGGAATTCTCACGTCGTCTTCCCAATTGAACGGGGAGAGAAATCGAGAGACGTTCGTCGATGTGAACGGCGGTGATGTTGAAGAAACGAGAAGCGAGAAGCTGAACGAAGAGGTCAGGGGAGCCGGTTGCGCCGATACGGATGGAGGAACGGGTGAGACGTTCGAGGCGGAGCCAGCGGTTGCAGACGAGAGAAGCGGCGTCGCGAGTTGGTTTGGAATCGAGGCGGCGGAAGATCTCGACGATTAGTTCGTCGGGGAGACACGTGTTGATCCAATCGTGGCCTTTCATTGGTATGACAAAAGTGAAGGTTGTTGAATTGAAACCAAATGTTAGATCTATAGAAAGAATACAGTTGCGTAACGTACGGTGTGCTGTGGTTATCGTTATGCTTGTTTTTATATATGCATGTGTCACCGAATCAGAGTTAACTATGGTTATCAATTTTTTGACAGAATATTGTGAAAATTTAGTGGTCACTTAGATAATCCAATCCAACCTAGAAATATACGGGTTTATTTAAACGAATGTGTTAATATATTTTAACTATACTATAGCATGATTTAAAAAAATTAAGTGTATTCTTATATTTGTATTGTATCACGCATGAGGTAGCACTTGCACAACATAGCATTTGGTGACATTAATGATATTGATCATTCACAATGTCATGTGTACAAAAGAGAAACTTATGAAAGAGAGAGAAGAAAACAATTTATAACATTGTATTTTTGTCACTGTCACCAATATTATCAAATGCTATGTCATGTGCTACCACGTAATTGACATACATCTACTTTTGTTTATTCGATATTTCATCCGATCATTATTATAAACAAATTTTCACTCTTTAGATACATTAAATAATTAATGTATCTAGTCTTTTTTATAGACTGAAAAGAGTATAGTTTTTAAAAAAAAAATATCAAATTAGTTTGTTGTTAAGAGTTATGACTAGGAGAATCAAATTGGGTCTACTCCTCCTCTCAATTTTCTTTTTTTTGGTTTTTACTCTTAAATTTTTTGTTATAACTATGGTTGATTAATTTTAACTAAGGTTGATAATAATACTAATAATTAAAGTGGTAGCTATGAAAAAGAAATGTGGAAAAAGAAAAAGTAAAGAAAGAATAAAATAAAATAAAATAAAATAATCCTTCTTTCTTCCACTTCGATGATATTGCTATGTGGTTCATTATTGTTGATGATGACGAACACAGATCATAATTACAATGATGAATAATTGAAATCAAAACTAGAACAACCACCATTTTGATTTCTCTTTTCATCCCAACAACATCTAGAAACACAAGAGAACAAACATCATCATCGTATCATCATGTCGTTCTCGTTCTTTAAGGTTTCGAGGCCTAAAACGCCGCAGGAAGTTGTCAAGTCTATCAAAGAGAGTCTCACGGCACTCGATACCAAAACCGTTGTTGAAGTTAAAGCTCTTGAGAAGGTAACCCATTTGTGATTTACACGCTAATTACCTCCCCTTTGTTATAATTTTTCAATTACTCTATCTGGGTCTTCGTTTTTTCAGTTAAAGTTTCTGTTTTTAATCATGGGTATGTCTTAAATAGATGATTTTAGAGACTTGTTGCTTATTTGTTTATTAGTTTAGTGTGTTTTGTGCTGCAAAAAGATATGATTTTTTAATTGTTGTTAAGTAGTTTTATTGGAGAAAACAATAATCACTGAATTAGACTTTACGTCAATCATAAATTATTCTAATTTGCTAGCATTAAGCTTTTTGAAGTGTGTTACTTGTTTCATAAATGAAGGAGGTTACTCTGATTTTAAGTAATCAATGCTTTCTGATGGAAATTGGCTATGTGGTTATATACTTCTATAATTGTCTCTGTATAAGAAGGTCCTTTTTGCTTCCAATTGGGTTATGATATCTGTTAAAAAAAAAACGAATTTTGTGAAAATAAATTAGTTGGTAACTGTTTAGAGAGTAAAAGAAGATACATAAGGTTGCAACTTCAATTACAGCATTTTGTTAAGTCCGTCTCCGGTAATGGCACATCTGATGGTTGTTGAATATGAACTTGTAGATTTAACACTCTTTCAAGTTAATACAGCGTGGACCAAACAAGCACTAAAATTACTCATAAATATATGGAAAATGCTTGTTGGCATGAAGACTAACAAGCTCGACTAGCAACGAATACGTTTTAGCCGGCCCTTAGATGAAACATGGCACTTTTATTCTCTCTATCATGTATTGTATTTCAACATTTGTTATATGCGTCATCAGTTTGTCGTGGGTGTATAAGCCGTGCCATATATGCTTTGGATTGTTATCATTTTGTTGTCCATAGATATGTTCCAGTGATATTATGCCTTTCTTTTACTTGCAGTTACACTACAGTGGTTACTGGTTATTGATGCTTGTTTTACTTTATTGTAGGCTTTAGAGGAAGTTGAAAAGAATTTCGTAACAATGAGAACTATGCTTTCTGGAGATGGAGAATCAGAACCGAATTTAGACCAGGTTTCACAGCTTGTGGAGGAAATCTGCAAGGAGGATGTTCTTACTCTTCTAATTCACAAGTTGCCTATACTTGGATGGGAAGTAAGATTCAGATACACTACACTATCATATGCATGCAGTTGACTTAACTGGTTGCTCATCGTGGGTGCATGAATTTTCATACAGGCTAGAAAGGATTTAGTCCACTGCTGGACGATATTGTTGAAACAAAAGGTTGATTCCAATGATTGCTGTGTAGAATACATTCAACAACACATTGAATTACTAGACTTTCTTGTTGCATGGTAAGTTTTTTACTCCATCACCTTTTCAGTTGCTCCTCTTTCAATGTGTTGTCACTATTGTTCGTAATTGTATTCAAGTTGGTTGCCTAAAACTGATGCTCTATGCCAGATTGAAAATATTAGATATTGGTTTTTCTTTTAGTGTCTTTTGGATCCTTGTTCCTGACAAGAAATCTGAAAAATTTGGTGAAGGATTGCATTCGTAGTTATTTTTAGTTTGTGAAACTGATATCACAGATGATCGTATACTATCATAATCACTATGTTTATGCCATTAAAGTGCTTCTCCAATTTTCGAAGAACTGAATATAAATGCCAAAAGATGACATAATGTTCTATCATAGATCATTGGAAAATTATGGCAGTTCCAACTTTTTATGCCGGTTCTACCATACAATGTTGAATTGATACACGATAATACTGAGTTGTTTCTTTGTTTAAAGATTTTATTAAGAATTCGATGTGCTTTTTGTCAATGTTACTGTCTACTATTGTCTTGTTTTTATTGTTATGTTATGTATTACTTAGAAAAAAATATTGCAGCTAATTTTATTTTAAAATTTCAAATCTGGTGCAACAGAAGTATTTCTTCCTTTAAAGCAATTTAACAAAAGACCTTTCTGCTAAATTTAGAGTAGAAAGTGAACCTCATTGTCCATGCATGAAATCATGGATGAAACCAAATTTTCTTGTTTTGTTAAGGATTGGTTTGGAAATATATCAGAATCTTACACTCACTTTTATGTGCTCATAAGTATTTTGTCATCCATTTTGAAATAAGTTTTTGGACGAAAAGGGATTTTGGTAGAAGCTACTTCTGATTTTGCATTTTTTTCCGCTCACAATTCAAATTTGACCAAATTACAACTACCCCGAGAATATTATAGAAATAAGTTTTTGGACGAAAAGGGATTTTGGTATTAGCTACTTCTGATTTTGCATTTTTTTTCCGCTCACGATTCAAATTTGACCAAATTAAAACTACCCCGAGAATATTATAGAGATATAGCATGTGGCATTCTATTGCCTTTTCCTTGAAAGTTTATTTCCCTTTCATCAAATGAAAAATTGAAAAACACTTTTACTTACAACACTTTGAAGATTATAGTCTAGGGTATATAAAATTGATTAATGCAAAATGGTTTCTTACAACATCATTGATTGCAAAAGTGATTTTTCTAAAATCAGGTATCTTACAGCAATCTGAAACACATTCAGTTTCACTGTCTACGTAAGTAAGCAATTGTTTAGCTACATGATCAATGTTCTTAAATATGATTAGTTTAAGCAGTTGCTGATACCTCTGTATGTGTTTCCAACCAGCTATGATAACAAAGAAATTGCCCTGAGCTCTGGCATAATGTTGCGGGAGTGCATCAAATTTCCCAGTCTTGCAAAGTAAGATATTCTGGGTTGTCATCAGATGTTCCCTTTCCTAATTGCTCTCTACCTGTTTTTATTAATTTATTTTTATTTTTTATCATTCCGGTATCTTCATCTTCATTTCTAAAAAAAGTAGATTGTAATATTGGGATAATATATTGTGGTTGAGCTTGAGGATGATGAAAGTCATTTCTTAAAAAAGTTAACTTTTTTGACAAATAAAAGTTAACATTTGATTATCAATGATTATTGAGGCATGTGCTTGTCATGCAATCTACTAGAAAAAGGCGAGTCAGTTGCACTGTTTTAACTTTCTGATTTTTTTGGGTGTTCTCAGATACATATTGGAATCAGCAAGCTTTATGTTGTTCTTTAAATATGTAGAGTTGCCTAACTTTGATGTAGCATCTGATGCATTTTCTACGTTTAAGGTCAGATTTGTGAATTCTTTGTCTCTTAAAGTCCCATAACTACTTATCTTGATGTTTGTCTACAGCCATTTCATACATATCTTTTGGATATGCTTGCTTTTCAGGACCTTCTTTCTAAACATGCCACTGTTGTCGCTGAATTTTTGACAGCTCACTACGATGAGGTTTGCATCCTCCTTAACATACTTATCTGATTTGAACATATGAAGGCAGCACGAAAATACTGCTTGAGAAAAAATTACGCTCCTCAGTTGAATATTTTCACCAAGGAGATCAAGGGCCTGTTTATTACAACTTCTGTTGTGAAAAGATCACTTATTTAAAAAAATAAAATAATAATAACCACTTTTGGGAGTTTCTATCTGTTTGTTACATATATTTTAAAAAATGAGAATCTGAAAGCAAAAAAAGTTTAAAAACTGGTTCAAATGAGAGGCTGTTTTCGGTAGCTACTCTCAGAAATCATTTTAGATAGAGAAATGCTGTATATCGCGAGAGATAGCTTCGCGAAAAAATTGCGAACGTTTACCATTGGCCACTTTAACACCATACCTCCATGATTTCCGCTAACAAACAACTTAAAAGTTTGACCATACTGTAAAAATAAAGCACGTATACGTAGCACTACTATTAAGAACGACCGACTTGCAATTGTGCCGTAATAAAAAATTAACTAAATTTCAATTGTTAGTGCATTCACGCTTTCACGTTTTTTTCTTGAGCAAATTTTCGCATTATATAGCATCATTTTTTTCGATACTTTTTTGAAAATGATTTTCATTATGATAAAAAAACACAAAATGGCTTCAACCTTTTTTAAATATCTCTTAATTATTGAATTTAAAATCACTTTTTGTTTATAATCATAAGAAATGGAAAATTTCCTGGTAAATAATCTAACCAACTGAGTAGTCGTTCTTTCTGAGATAGTAAGTGTGCCGCACCCTACTCTCATCTTTGAACATGTGCACAGAGCATACTACATACTCAATGATTGGAGTGGTTTCATTTCACTCCGTTATACCCGCGTTTTTCTAATAAGACTTCTTCTTCTCAGTTCTTTGATCAATACGAGAAGCTCTTGACATCTCCTAATTATGTCACAAGGAGGCAGTCTATAAAGGTCTGTTCTGGCAACACTTTTATTTTTTTTAAATTTCTGACTCTTTTTTTTATGTACATGATTTTTAACAATTGAATTTAATTATATGGATTTTAGCTTCTCTCGGATTTTCTCTTGGAATCACCCAATGCTCAGATAATGAAGCGTTACATCTTAGAAGTTCGTTTTTTGAAAGTCATGATGACATTGTTAACGGTACGACTTTTCTTAATCCTGCGTCATTGTGTGACATTCCTGTTTCTGCAGTATACACTACTGAACATGTTCCTTGTTTCTGCTAGTGTTGTATAACTTGGTTTCACAGTTATCTGTAATCTAAGCATTTTTTTAACTTTCTTTTTCTATCTGTTGTCAACACTATTTATTTGTTGTTATTTTATGGATTGAGCAGGATTCAAGTAAAAACATTCAGTTATCAGCTTTCCACATTTTCAAGGTGATTTTTTCCCTTCAAGTTTATACTATGAGCTCATCCTTTTGTCAATTTATAAAAGAATATAAACCATATTTATGCCTGTTAATCAAATGCAACTGCGATTACTCAACCCCATTCTTTGTAAAGTTTGTGTCCTTAGAGAACTCAAGAATTCTTGTTTGCATTTATCATGTTTACTGTAACAAGTCGAAAAGTTTGTTAATGACAGGTTACTTTATGAAATGCTTTAATGTATTTATTCTAGTTGGCAAAAGAGACTTAAATTTATGCGCCGAAGTTCATTTCTTCTTGTATAAGATATTATATGCAATGCACATTTATTTTTTTATTTTTTTTTTCCGATCATTATGCACATTTGAATTTTAGTTTTATATTTTCTTATATGTTTTATCCAGATTTTCGTTGCTAATCCTAATAAGCCGCGAGATGTAAAAATAATTCTAGGGAAGAACAAGGGGAAGCTACTAGAATTACTTCATAATCTATCTCCGGGAAAAGGTTATTGTGCTTTCAGTTGTTATGAAACATACAATTACAACATTGTATTCCTCTGAATTTCCATTCTGTGGTTCTCAATTATTGAAATCAAGTTTATTTTTGAGTTATTAATTTGATCTCTTTTGCGGTTTTTAGGTTCAGAAGATGAGCAATTTGAAGAGGAAAAAGAGTTTATCATCAAGGAAATTGAAAGAATATCAGTCTAAGTGATTTATTCTACAACAGTTGTGTTTGATTCTATAACAATTTTTTTGTGTGTATATTCATATCTAATTTGATGCAAGGATTTCATGTTGGTGTTTGTGAGCAAGTAATGTGTTGGAAGGTCCATGAGTTTTTATGTGGACAAGACACCATTTTTATTTGTATTGTAATACAAACTAAATTAAAAGCGTCAACTAACAACGTTACTTTGATAAGGTGAAAATGTTGGTACAATTCTTAATTTTAAACAAAAAAGTAAGTAGGTAAATTTCACCAAGAGAATATAGTAATAAGGTGAAAATGTTGGTACAATTCGTTAAGATCTTGATATTGATATTATGATTCTCACTGTATCATAAATTTAGAACTTAGAATGCGTTCCTTTTAGGGTTTTAGGTTTGGTGCCAGTTTTGATCGATTAGTTTAAGTTCTTCAACAAAATAAATTATTCTCACTATATGATAAACTTTTTTAAAAGTAAGGAAAACATACTCGAATCTATGATATGAATTTCCTTTAATGTCCTTGGTTCTTTTCTGCAATTGTTTTTGTTTCTATGCTTTTTTCCTTCTTATTTTCTTTGATGATATCTTTTACCTTGTATATCTTTTGTTAGTGAAGATACTTTTCTTTCTACTTTCTATCTATAACTTTGTAGTTAATTCGGTTTTCGTTACCACTAACAAAAGAGAAATACGAAAGGAAGAGGTGAAATATACTATTTTGAATTTTGAAATAATATTTTCATTGACTTTAATTACCATTACGCCAAACAAGTATTATATCATGTCAAGGAGGACTTCTTGTCCAAAGGATTTAAATTGAGATTGTAAGGGATGGAAGGAAGGACATGTGATGTGTTGCTGAAACAGGATTCTCAAGTTGTTTCTTGTGATGGATTAGTCACCTTGGTTTGCGGTAATGGTTGAGTTGTCCGAGATCGCACTTATCTCCCTTGTAAAAATCTCACATTAGGATGTGAAGAATTTGATGATGAATCCTCTCTCCCTCTGGCCTTTCTAAAGGATCTTCTGCATTAATCTTTTACTTATCTAGTACTGTTGAGAAATTATGGAAATTATCAATTTGTTGATTTGGAAATTATTATCAAATTAGAATTAGAAGTGCTCTTGTATTAACCTTCTGATCATGTTGAGCATGTTACACATGCAGTGTGTTTATTACATCCTCAGCTGTTGATTTACCTGAGCAAACAAAATATAATGATTGTTTGGTGGTGATTATGAAATTTAAGTTTAGGGATTATTCTAATCGTAACTTGCTGGTGTTTCTTTTGTTATTAAACAAAAACGTAATGTCAATGCCATGGTGCAAAAGCTACTTTCTGCCTATTTAGCTTATTACAATTACATGTATTGTATCCGCATTCTTTATCTAATTTCATTTATTTTGTAATTTTAAAGTGTTTGTTTAATTTTGGGAAGTGGAGATAGCTAGTTGTGCGATTCTGATCCTTATTACAGTATCTGGTATACCAACGATAAGTGGTAAACTTGTACTTTTGTACAAATAGTATTAGAAAGAACCAAAGTTGAGGAATCCCATATTAATATTTTCATCTAGTTTGATGCAAGGATTTCATATTGGTGTTTGTGATTGTGAACAACTAATGTCTTGGATGGTCCATGAGTTTTATGTTGACAAGAAATCATTTGGTTTGTATTGTAATACAAACTAAATTGTAAGTATCAACAAACAACGTTGCTTTGATACTAATATAAATTAGAAGAGTTCTTATTATAAAAGCAAGTAATTAGGTGTATAGCATCAAGAAAATATATTAATTACGTTAAAATGCTTATGTAACCCCCAAAACAAAACAAAAAATTATCATTTTGTTACTATAAGCTACTCCAAATAGATAAACTTCTTAGTAACAATTTACATCAAATTTATGTTTACTTTCAGCATCTAATAGACGTGTATTAGAGGCTCAGCAATAAGTTGTTGCTTCTCACGGAACGGAACGTTGGAAATGTCTTTACTAATAATAAGATTCAGTTGCTTTCTATTAATGAATATGGTTACGGGCTTATGGTTAATAGAAAAAGGCACATAAAACAAAAGAAAGGAAATTAATTTTGCTTTTTGAATTATTAGTCTTTGAATACCAATGAAATCCCAAAAACTATGGCATATCTTCGAAGAAATGTAAACTGGATAAAAGAAGTAACTAAAGAATAGAGGAAATACCTTTAAAAATAATAATAATAGAGGAAATAGGAACACTGTGGGAAATTAAGGATTTAAAAGCTTTAAGAACTAGTAATAATATCATGCTTAATTGGTTAGATATATTTTTACTATAAAAATATAAATTAGGTGAAACACACTCAATCACCAAGCTCAATGAGAGTATCATTAAACTCGTAATCTCCCTATCACTTCTGCAATACTTACCTGCATTTCCACAAATCAATTCATCTTTGTTATAACTTCTTATGATTGAGTAGAAAGAAAAAAAAAACTCATTATGATTAATTAGGTAATATGAAAATTTTATATTTCGATTTAAGTATAAGTTATCACCATTAAATGAGTTTAATTTTGATACACTTGTTAACAAATTATTTGTTGTAAAATCTGCATGATTTCAGGTTCGTGCCGTTTTCGAAGTGGTTGGAGAGAAATATTATTGATGCTGATGAGGATATTATAGTCCATGTTTTCGTTCTATATTATGAAATATGGTGTGCTAGAAATAAAAAATGTTTTTGAGAGGACTGATGTTAATGTGAATGTCATTCTTCAAAAGACATAAAGATCTATTGTGAATTTCAAAAGTGCTAGTACGGTGTTGTTGGAGACACTAAGTGGAGTTTCAACTTTGTCAATATTTGATGTTCACTGGAAACCTCATTTTAGTGGTTTCTATAAACTTAATGTTGATGTAGCAGATCCGGTAGAAGGGGAAAGTGGAGTATTGATGTTGTGGTGAGAGATAATGAAGGTGTTGTCGTTGTTGTTAGTTCCTAGCAAGTCTTTTCATTAGCAGATTCAGATGTTGCAGAAGCTTTAACTGTGCAGAAGGGTTTGGAATTTGTGAAAGACGTGTTTTTTCTTTTCTTTCTAAATCTTATAGTAGAATCAAATGCTTCTAAGGCGGTCTTGGGGTTGAATGCTCATCAACAATCTTCCACATATGTCCGCTATATTATTTGAGATTGTATTAGTTTCAATGCTTGTTTTCATAGTTTAATTTTTTTTGCATGTTAGGCAATAAGCCAATTAAACTGTTCATTATTTAACTAAATATGCTCTTCATAATTTAGATTGGATATGAATCGAAGAGACTTAACCTTGTATTTCTGCAATCTTTACATTTGTTTTATTGTCAAACTTTCGTTAATGAATTTGTCTTTAACGTAAAAAAAAAATTGCCAACAGTTACATGTGTAATTTTAACACATATACATTTTCTTTTTGAGAGAGGCTATTAGCGGTTACATAGAAGTCAAATATTTTTTTGTTTAAAAAAATTATTTGACATTGCACAAATTAATGAGATAGCTTATAATATAGTTTTTGCGAAAAAAGTGCTTCATACATTTAGTTTGCATTATTTTATTTTTTTTGAATATTTCTAAACTAAAATCGTGCTCCGATTTCTTCATGACACAATTATTGTTGAATCTTCAATCGTCAATCTTGAGACAATTCTCAAGTCTCAACTATGTCATCAACTACTATTGAATGAAATCAACTATTTTTGCCTTTTTTTTTATTTATTTTACAATTATAAAGAATTAACCGTATAAAAAAAATTTACACCCAATTTATATTGAATTAAATTCTATTTAAATTTACCTTTTTTTATTAATTTTTTAATAAAAAAATCATTTTAAGATTTGAATCTAAATATTTGGTTTATCGTATGTAGTCACTTCGTATGTTATAATAATCATTCGCCATTGCTTTTGCCACCCAAATCAATTTCTCCAGACAACCCTTTTCCACCGCCATGAACTTTTTTAAAACCGTTTTCTCCGACGAACCCGACTCACCACCTTCCCACAATTCCGATTCCGACCAACCCGATCCAGATCACGACGACACAACCACCGAAACCACCGCTTGGAGCTTCGGCGGCCTGATCCAAACCCTAGCGTCCAAATCCGAATCCGTCATCGAGAATTACCGCCGCGATCTCGAAGAATTCAGCTCCGGCTTGAAAATTGAAACATCCGTCATCCGTGAAGCCGCCTCACGCGCCGTTAAAGACCTCCCTGCTTCCCTCGATGTCGGCGCCTCCGTCGCTCAGGAATCGCTTGAAACCGTTGGTCAAGCCATCGATGATATCGGTAGCACCGTTTGGAAATCGACGGCACAGATTATCTCTCACGGTAGGGATTCTCTTTTAGCACCTGATTCTGATTCTGATTCTTATGATTCAAATAATATTAAGAGAAATTTGAGTAGTAGTAGTAGTGTTGGTGATTTGAAACGTTATAGTAGATTTGATGTATTGGTTCGTGCTCTTCAGAGTGATGTTAATACGTATTTGTATGAGCCTGAAGATTTGGTGAATTTTAATGAGTGGAAATTAGGGTTTGTGTTGGATGATAAGGTTGATGAGATTGAGAATTTGATGAAAGAGAATGATGTTGTTGATGAGATTTATGTCAAGGTTGTTCCTAGTAAGATTGATGATGAGATATTCTGGAGTAGGTATTTTTATAAGCTGCATAAGCTTAAGCAAGCCGAAGATGCGAGGGCGAAGTTTGTCAAGCGGGCTATTTCGGGTGATGAAGAGGAGGATTTGAGCTGGGATTTCGATGATGATGATGATAATGATGACGGGTATGAACCCAAAGGTAGTATCAGTGGGGTTTCTAAACAGAAGGAGGATAATTCTGCTGAGGTTGCTGTGACCACGGGTGATGCTAATGTGGAGATTGTTAAGAATTTGAAGATTGAAAATGATGAGAAGGGTGTTGCTGCTGCTGCTGAATCTATAATTGATGGAGTTGATGATAAGTTGGAGGAGGAGAACTATGTTGACAATGTGGTGTCTAGTGTTTCTGCAATTGAGAGTGATCAAGATGATAAGTTGGATACAAAAAATGTGGCATCAGAAGTGAAGGCAGATAATGATAACAGTGGTGAATCGTGCAAAGATAGTGATATTTCAATTGTTTCAAGCCAGCCTTCAATGCCCGAGGAAGAAGACATTAGTTGGGACGAAATTGAAGATGTTGAAACCAATGATGAAAAAAGAGGGGATGCTGGTGCGTCTGAAAGTAAGATTGATTTGCGGAAGAGATTGAGTGCGGCAACTGCTGATGAAGATGAGGATCTTAGTTGGGATATTGAAGATGATGATGAGGCTGGCAAGTCATGACCAGATTATAGGGTCAGGGTCATTAGTGATTCAATTTATAAACACAAATTGCTCATTAAGTGTATACTTTTTTCTTGTTTATGAATGATGTAAATAACCTCTATTTTTTATGTATTATACAAGATCAATGCATAAGGTAAGCACCAGTTGAATCATGTCATATTTATTCACCTTATTACAACTGATATATCGAATTTGGTTCACCTAAATTGAGTAGTCGAGAAAATTGAAGGTTGACATTGTAACCGCCAGTGAAATGTTATTCGTTATGCATGTGGATGTATCAACCATTGATCTGTATATCAAAGGTTTATACTAACTTTACTCTCAAAGTGAATTGTTCGCTTTAGAGGATTTTGTCTCTTAAATATCAGTTCCGTCATAGACTCAACTGTACGAGAGATGCACTTCCAGGATGAGTTTATAGCACCATCTTGTTCTCGTTTGCGGTTCGCCTTTAAATAAACATAGATGATCTGCAATGGGGTAAGCCCTTTTATTTGGGTGCATACAAGCCTTTGTATAGTACTGTGTAGACTAAGAAAGACAAACATGGTTGACAATTAGCACCTTTTTTCTTGCTCATTTTTTGAATAAAAGGTCACTATCGACTCTCTGTTCAAGGGATACCGATAGAAATAAAATAAAATAAAATAAAAGTCAATTTTACCAAAATTATTGCACATTGTTTGTATCGGAAAATGAAATTTTGTTTTTAAATGTACTTCCAAACACTTATACAATAAGCACAAAATTTCCAAAAGTAAAATTGATTTTTTAAACCAAAGTTCCATATCCGAGTTAAAATGGATTCCGGAATACTTTCCACCACCTCATATTTTTGTTTTGAATCAATTGTGAAGTGATTTTCTTCCAACGATCACATTTTTTCATTTCCCACACTAAGGTCGAGGGTTTTGAGGTTGAGAGCCTTTCAAGGGCTAAGTCTATGGACACGGATTCTCCCAAGTGGACTTTTCATGGGAGACTGCCCTTCAATTGGTTTTGACCACATGTGGTAGCATCAAATTAATGGTTGTGATTTAACTGCAACCTGACACATTACTCTGGAGAGGATTTGCTCCTAAGTCTATAGTTTTGTATATATTTGATATTTTTGAAAAATTTAAAGAATAATATGATTGATGTCCAATCAAACTAACATCATTTTTAGAAAACACTTAGTTGCTTGCTTAATTAAGAAACGAAAAATAATCCCCTCACCTCCCCTCACACTGTTACATAGCCTATAGCATAGAATCTGAACAAATCGCTCTTGTCCTGCGCACCAAGATCTGCGTCTTAGGAGGGTGTATTGAATTAGGATTTTAAAGGACAATTTTTGGTTAAAAAAGTCTTGAGGATTTTAAAAGACTTTGTAGGATTTTGATGAGTTTGATGATTTTAAAAGACTATTA
>Ga0209282_1000392_pt1 | contig 21346 bp, 5 predicted proteins | sample Mtrugardesep15_FD_187529 | JGI IMG/M metagenome (GOLD analysis project Ga0209282, IMG submission 187529) | Root nodule microbial communities of legume samples collected from California, USA - M. trunc garden sep15 (SPAdes) (version 2) | ecosystem: Host-associated > Plants > Roots > Nodule...
CAACTAATTGGTTGGTGTCACAAGAAAAAGGACTTCCTCCTTATATATGAGTTCATGCAAAATAGTAGCTTAGATTCTCACCTATACCGCGGAAAAAGCGTATTGACATGGCAAATGAGGTACAACATTGCTATGGACTTGGCTTCAGCACTTTTGTACCTTCATGAAGAATGGGAACAATGTGTGCTTCATAGGGATGTCAAATCCAGCAACATTATGTTGGACAACAATTTCAATGCCAAGCTTGGGGATTTCGGATTGGCGAGGCTTGTGGATCATGAGAAAGGATCACAATCAGACACCACAATCATAGCTGGGACCATGGGGTACATAGCTCCTGAATATATCACAACAGGGAAGGCTACAAAGGAATCAGATATATATAGCTTTGGTATTGTTTCATTGGAATTAGCAAGTGGAAGAAAACCAGTTGATCTTAATGCCAAGGAGGATCAAATGGCTATATTTGATTGGGTTTGGGAGCTTTATAGATCAGGAAGGTTGCTTGAAGTAGTAGACACAAAACTTGAGGGTGCATTTGATGAGGAACAAGTGGAACGTTTAGTGGTTATTGGTCTTTGGTGTGCCAATCCAAATTATTCATTTAGGCCATCTGTAAGACAAGTGATTCAGGTTCTTAAACTTGAAGCTCCTTTGCCGATTCTTCCGCCTCCCATTAAGAGCCCAAATCCTGATCCAGATTCTTCTGCCTCGGTGGCTTACACTTCTTCATAACCAGATATAATAATGTGATCCATGGGTGAAGTTGATGAACATGCCTTTTAAGTTTGGTGTGGTGGTGACATCCACTAGTCATTATTTGACAGTTCCCTTTTGCAGTTATGTTATGCGTAAAGATCATTTGAACTTTTTGTGTATGTGTGTGTGCACGCGCACATTTGTGTTCCCCTGATTACATAAGTTTGTGATTTAATAAAGACACTCTCATATATATAGCTTCATGTGCACCCCCAGTAGCTTGAAGAAGAAGAATGTAAGCAGCAGGTTTTGTAACCTGCACAAACAAATTGGTATTGCACCATGCACAAACTTATTTTCCATTGTTGTATCATTAAATCTAATCACATTTCATTTAATTTAATAGTAAAATTTATTGACTCAATAGTAGAAATACCCTCATACATGGTGCAAGACATATGTCCTTTTGTTTTAGGAGAGAAGACTTGTGTCCTTTGTGCAACATAGATTTGGCCAAATAAACTTATATGATAGGTATATATAAGAAAATTTATTTACTAATTTTACTGAAGTGACATATACAACAAACTAAGAAAAATTAATTTATGTTAGTATCTCTAACGCCATAGAGAAAACAGCCTTCATAAATAAAGGTTAAGGGGGATTGAGAGTCCGATTCCGATTCCAAAGTAATAAATATCAAGCCCATTTTTGCTTGCAATGAATAGCTCAACAGAAATATCTAAGAGCTCCATGACTAAGACTGTGGTGATGCTGTAAATGCCAGAAAAAGTCATACATCCATACCATGATGATGGATGATTTGTATGGGGTTTGGCCCTCTTTCATGAATGGAGAGGTTGGTTTAGAGAGATGACGACTCATTTATCAAAATATCTTTATTTATTATAGAGAAATTCATTCCATTTGTAAACAATCCAACCATTTTATAAGATGTTTACTTTTAAGTGACATGTTAAGGTCTCTAATTGTAAATATGCTCTTTTATTATTTTATATTCTTCTGCATACATTTGTGTGTGTACACGAAGTTACTTGTATAAAAATGCCTTGCTTGTATCACAAACTTTTCTGCATACATTTGTGTCTGTACACGAAGTTACTTGTATAAAAATGCCTTGCTTGTATCACAAACTTACATGTTACCATGAGAAAACAAATGCACACACACTGTCTAAATGATCTTTAGAGTTTACACACAACTCGAAAAGAAAATAAAAGGGGAACTACACAAGTCACCATCAAAAATGAATTGATGGAATGTCACCACCACACCAAAATTCAAAAACATGTCACATTATTCTATATCAGTTTAAGAAGTGTAAGCCTCAGAGGGAAAAGAAACTGGATCAAAAATTGTGCTCATTGTTGTAGTAGGATAAGTTGACTCAAACATCTCCTCTGAAAGAATTGGTAAAGAAGCTTCAAATTTAAGCACCTGAATCACTTGTCTAACAGATGGCCTAAATGAATAATTTGGATTGGCACACCAAAGACCAATAACCACTAAACGTTCCATTTGTTCCTCGTCAAATACATCCCCGAGTTTCGTGTCTACTACTTCAACCAACCTTCCTAGTTTATAAAGTTCCCAGACCCAATCAAATATAGCCACTTGACCCTCCTTGGCCTTACGATCAATTGGTTTTCTTCCACTTGCTAACTCTAATGAAACAATACCAAAACTGTATATATCAGATTCCTTTGTAGCCTTCCCTGTTGTGAAATATTCAGGAGCTATATACCCCATAGTCCCAGCTATAATTGTAGTACTTTGTGATCCTTTCTCATGATCCACCAACCTAGCCAACCCAAAATCACCAAGCTTTGCATTGAAACTATCGTCCAACATAATGTTGCTGGATTTTATGTCTCTATGAATCACACATTGTTCCCATTCTTCGTGAAGGTACAACAATGCCGAAGCCAAATCCATAACAATGTTGTACCTCACTTGCCATGTCAATATGCTTTTTCCGCGATATAGGTGAGAATCTAAGCTACCATTTTGCATGAACTCATATATAAGGAGGAAGTCTTTTTTCATGTGACACCAACCAATTAGCTGTACTAAATTCCTATGCCTAAGTTGGCTAATGATCTTCACTTCAGTTGCATATTCCTTTATCCCTTGTTTGGACTCTCTTGATATTCTCTTTATAGCAACATTGGAATCTATGTCTTTCAAATAGCCTTTATAAACACCGCCAAAACCACCTTGTCCTATCTTTTGTGTTTCTTCAAAGTTATTGGTTGCACTCACCAATTTGTTATAGCAAAACTTTTTAGGTCCAGTTCCCTTTTGGAATTCATCATCCATTTTCATGTCAAAATTTGAATCTTCTTTTTTCACTTTAGCCCTCTTCCACATCAAAAAACAAAAACATCCTAAAATAAGGAAAATTGATACAATACCTACACCAACTCCTAGCCCTAGCCATACAGTACGTTTGTTGCTAGATATTTTGGGACTATTGGGAATTGGTGAAGGACTAGGATTTGTTGAGATTGGGGACAACAATTTGTCATCCTGAATTTCTAAACTTGAATTGAAAGACCATGACTTTATTGTATTCATTTCAAACATTAGTCCTGTAGCAGCTGAAAAGCCAAAAATAACCCTCTCAGGTAGGTAATCTCTCAAATCAACATTATATGAGAGGTAAGTTTTTACAGGTTTATCATTGACTATGTTTCCGGTGAACGAAACTTTCAAATTATAAGCACTTGAATTGTACTGAATTTTACAAGAATAATAAGTCTTCTTATTCCTAATATCAATCAACCATGGTTTAGTTTTCTGAGACACCATAGAGTTGAAATTTATACCTACATGTATGCCGGATGGATCCCAACCATTTTGGTGTGTGTCAAACTCCACTGCTAAAAATGAATGTTCTGTAGAATTCAATATTTGATATTTATCCACAAGACCTAGACCACCGCCTTCTTTCGTATAGCCAACAAATGGAAGTTCTGGATCTGCAATGAAAAATGCTAATCCATCTCCAAAACCAGTCTCATTCGAGTATATTACAAAGGAAAATTTAGTTGTGAAATCAGTGATTTTTCTTGAGGTCTTGTCCCATAGTTGTAATGGCTCGAAACACGTGACTCGCCCAACACTGAAAGCATTGCTTTGGTACCTTGAGGTTGAAGTAAGTTGAATGTATGAATCCAACAAAGAAGCATCTCCTTCTAGCTTCACATCATCATATTTAAAGCCTTCATAATTAAATGAGATTGGCTTTACTGAAGTAATCATTTGGAGCAATAAGATGATGCCAATTGCATGGAGACCAATATGGGAAGTAGTCATCTCTAGGTGAGAATTGATTTTGAAAGCTTTCATTGCAAAATGACTCATGTGTACTTAACTGTCAAACTTTGATCTTCATAATTATTTAAAACTTTAGGACAATGATTTTGTTCATTAATCATTATTTATATTACTTTTGGATTTGTATGGTTGGCTTAGTTCTTAATTAGTGAGTGGTGACTATATGCAAATTGGAATACATGAGCAACCTCTAGCATTAGAGTTCATCTTCCACGTCCTTTTATATTTTTATATTAATAAACAATGCCAGTAAGTCACATTCACAGGCCGGTCTGTTTGAGTATTCAATGCTGGGAAAGTAAGAAAAAATAAATTACTCTTGCTTATTTGTTTAAAGAAAAAATATTTCCTTGTTAGTTTGGATGCTATTCCTCAACATAAATTCAATTCAAACGTTTGTTCGTAATATTTCCCATGCTTAATGATGTCAAAAAATAGCTCAATTAATCAGATTAATGACTACTATATTCTTTGCTTTTGGCATAGAGGATATATAGGCTGTGTTTGGTAACAATAAGAAGCTAGTTTATAGCTTATTGAATTAGCTTATAAGCATGCTGGATCAAAATGTGACGTGTTTGGTAACCATATTTTATCGTGAGCTTATAGCTATTTTTTAGATGCTATTTGAAGTGGTTGGATCACTCGCATTAGGACCGAAATGAATGAAGTTGAAAAGGTTCCATAAAAATGTGAATTGTGTCGAGGCGAGGGTCATTATCGCAAAAATTGCCATAATTTTAATCTTGCACTTGTATTATGTTTTTCTAATATATCAATCTATATTATTATATTATTTTATATTTCTTCTATTTAATAAACTTTTAGCATAAAAATAAACAAAAAATTAAAAGAACCTAGTAGGATGGTGTCAAATCAAATGGAACTATGAGGTATCAATTGAAAATCAAAATAGTTCGACAGAGATTTGCTCAAACTAGATTGAAATGTTTGTTTTTATCCATATTTCTTGGAAAACAAACTGATGTACTATGCTTTGGCTAACCTTTTATTTGTCTCCCGTTAAAAATAAAAAATAAAAAACAATTATTTGTTTTAAATAAAAAAGAAAAAGAAAAAGAAAAAGGGCGTTGGGCTCTAGACTAGAATAGATGCAGAGAGAGCAGAAGGAGTGAGCACTGAACAGTTAGTAAAACCCCTCAGGCTCAGCCAGAGAGAGAACTGAACTCAACAAACCAAAACGACGAACGACGACGTTTTCACTCTCCCCTCCGATTTGATTTGATTCCGAATTTCTGCATCTCGATTAATTTACATTCAACGAAGAAGATGCAAGGTTTTACTCCAAATACAGATTTCTCCGAACTTCACTCTACCATGCGAGCCATCGAGTTAGCTAGCACCTCTATTAATCAGGTTTTCTCTTACTCCTCTTTCTTGATTAATAATCGCAATGCAATGCAATGCTCTTATTATATTCATCATGTTCTTTTCAGATGCAAATCAATCCAGCAGCTTCTGAAGCTATTATATTGTCATTAGGCCAATCTTCTCAACCATATAAGACTTGTCAGTTCATTCTCGGTCAGTCAATTATGTCATCTCTATATAATGACACTTGAATTTCTTTCAATCATGGATCAAGTGCTAGAAAGAGTGTGTTGCTAGCTTATATATATAAAAAAATAGGGGGCTTCTTATTTGCTATTTGGTTTTGGTATAATCTGCGTCTGTCATATTTATGCATAAGACTTTATTAGGTGGCCTCTTCAAGTTTATGCATTACTCTGTACTGTACTGCTTTTGTCTATGCAGAAAATTCCTTGGTGGCACCTGCAAGATTTCAAGCTGCTTCAGCAATCAGAGAAGCTGCTATCAGAGAATGGGGTTTTCTCAATGCTGATGACAAAAGAAGCTTGATTAGGTCTGCTTAAACCTTTCAATCTACAAAATATGTTACGCTTTTTGATTCATACGTTTTAAACCTTTTGAATATATATTGCAGTTTTTGTCTATGCTATGCAATGCAACATGCTAGTTCTCCTGATGGCTATGTCCAAGCCAAAGTTTCTTCTGTGGCTGCTCAATTGATGAAAAGGGGTTGGTAAGTAGTGCATTCTGTTAAACTTTTTTCAGTTCAGAGTCTCATCTATAATAGAACATTCAACCATAGATTTTTTTGCTATAATCTCTTAGAAAATGATGTGGGAGAGAGAACAATGTTGAATGAAACTTCTTTGTACTTCTGTTGCGGACCAAAACACATATAAACACAGTCATGTTGGGACTACTGTGACAGACAGTGACCAAAAGTACCTAATGTTACTGCCTGAGTTAGGAATTTCACATGTCCCAAGAAAGGAGCAACAATTACATATATACATGCTCTGGAACAAACACATACTAGAGTTTAATCCCACCACTTGAACCTGTGACCTCTCAGTCATACACAAGCAACACCAACCCTTGTATCAAGGCTCTCTTTTCCTGAAATTCTAAAATTTAATTGCTTTAAGCAAATATCTGTTACTTCTAATCAATTATTATTATTACTATATAAATACTGCATTGTAAATAAATAATACGGTTGCCTAATTATATGTCAATCAAATGAAATGGAAACTTTATTTGCAACAAGTAATCCTGAAACCCTAAAAATGTGCGTAGAGTAGGATGTGGACATGAAATGCTCCCTCTAGTCTTGTATATAAGCAACAAAAAAAATAAAAATTCACACCCTTTAAGAAAATTAGTTGGTGTCATTTATTTCTTGCAAAGTTATGAATAATACAATTGTAATTTCTAAATTACCCCTCATGGGAACTTGTTCCATGAGAAGAAAAAAATAAAATTACATTAATTGAAGGGTAATTTAGGAATAGTAGCGTTGAATAATATATAAGTAGTTGACTTTTGCTTAGATTCAAGACCATAATTTTTTTTGTTTTGTTGCTTATATTCAAGACCGGAGGGAGTATTTAAAAAGCTCCAAGTGACTTAGAATTAGAATAGTCTGATCATGTCATCATTCTTCCCCAACTATTTTGACCTATAATATGTATTTTTGGAGATCATAATGAACAATAATGATTTGAAAGGGAAACAATGAGAATACTAAAATAGTTGAGGTCTAAATGGTTAATTCTTAATCTCTTTCTAATTCATCCTTGTGAATTTGTGAGTTGTGACCTTGTACAGTTTTTTGTACAAATCTCTTTCTTAACTGCTCTTTTGGTTGGTTGAGTTCCATGGGAAATATTCCTCGTACAAATCTTTGTAATTACACATTTGCAAACTCAACTGTATTGGCTAGTACTGGTTGTTTTACCTAGCAAAAAACAAGTGGTTAGTTCAATGAAATTCCAGTTTTATTTTATAAAGAAGTGAAGCAACTTAGTTTTCTCCTAATATTTATAGTGTAGCACCCTTACTTGTTTATTAAAGAACATTGGCTCCCTTGAAAGATGTGTGTTTTTATAAGAGAGAGACCCGTATTTGCAAATGCATATGTTACTTTACAAAAAATAGCACCTCCAATTTACAATATGGATGCTGCTTAAAATAAAATGCAGTAGGTACAAGAACCTCTGATATTTATAGTATCCTTTTTAGGGATTGGCTCTACGAGAACAACTATGAACAAGTTTGACCTAGTTATATACAAAAATAAATGATTTTAGGATTATATCTTCTGTTGGACATGTTCTAATCGGAAACACATAATAGGAAAAGTTCTTTTCTTTTTTGGTATATATCATAGCTAGGTGATAATTTTAACCAAGAAGGGAAAAATTGTTAGGTTGTTGCAGATTTTTATTAGCTAAACTTTGCGGTTGTGCATTCATCTTACTTATAGTTTGTTTGCCATTTTTTTTCTCTATATGTAGGCTTGAGGTAGTAGCTGTGGAGAAGGAGACACTCTTTTATCAGGTGGCTACATATTCTATGTCTTTAGTTTCTTTTGGCTATTTAATCTTTTTGCATTTATTCTTCTTCTTTCCACTTATACTCATGTTTCTGGACTCAAAATGAATAATATTTTCATAACGCTAATTATATGCATGAAATGTATTGGTGGGCTGTCCATATCCCCCATAATTGATTAACTGGTGACTGTACAGCTGGAGTAAATATTAGTGCGTAGGTTGGGTTTTCTCTTTGAACAGAAACTCTTGGCTTGCTGGTCTGGCATGGGATGTAAACATATGAAATCCATTATTCCTGTGCACTACTAAATTCTTTAACTGTTTATAGTTATATGTCTAAGAATGCATTAAGGCATAATCTTTTCTTTTTAATAGACAAGTCAAAGATTACCTCATCTATTGCCTTACCTAAACCCACTCCCTACCCAACTTGTAAAGTCTTCCCCAAATTCTAGAGGGAGAGTTATAGTTTAAATTATAGAGAGAGCATATTTACATTTTAAAATGATTACTCAAAAGAGTGGCTAACAATTTTCATAGATAGTTAATACTCCCTCCATTCCTTTTCTTTTGATGTTTTAGAACTCAAAATTTATTCCAAAACTTTTGATGTTTTAGAATTTTTAATACTTTTTATCCAATTTTACCCTTATTGAAAAACACACTTTAATAATTAAATAAGTTGGGACTATTGACTTATCACAATTGAATTAAAAAATGGGTTAAAAAATTTAGAAGGAGTACAACTGCCGAGGAGTAGAATTACTTCAACTACCCATGCACTATTTGAAATAGAGGAACATCATCTTCATTAAGAGGTGGTTCGTTCAAGTCTAGTGAATTTGGAGAATTTGCCTCATAGTTGAAAAAAGGAAATGTGATAAGTTTGAGAAAATTGCACAGCTCCCACGTTCAATTTAAAGTCATGTGATAAGTTTGAGAAAATTGAAAGTTTAAATAATAAATGTAATTTGTGTGGTGAGTGTCAATAATTAAGGAGATTAAAATTTTGAGAAAAAAAATCAAGGAGTAAGTAAGGGTATTTTAGTATAAATCATACAATTATTCTTATAATTTAATGATTCCTTAATATTTGTGCAATCACCTAAAACATCAAAAGAAAAGGAATGGAGGGAGTAATATGTTGAGATAACTTCCAGTTCTGATGGTTAATTTATCCTGGTTCCTGAAATATAAATATATTCACCACTACATCCTAATAGTTACTCCTGAAACGTCTGCTTTCATGAATCTGTATAAAGTCTATGATTGGTTCGAAGAACTTCTTGAGATTCAGGCGATTGCCGATGTGTAACTAACTAGTTAATATGTTCCTCCTCATTTTGTTCCTTTTCAATTCAACTTTATTTGTTGTTATTTGAATTTGATTTAGCGAATTATATAAATTTTGATTTAAATAAGTCCATTTTGTTTAACTCTTGATGTAGCTGGTTATTCCTTACTTTGGGACCAAATTGGTTATCAGGCACTATAAATTGTAGCAGGTGTACTTGAAGCTATTCATGTAATAGGATTGTCTTTGACATCTTCAAATATATTACAGGTGAACCAGGCAATTGTGGGCATTCATGGAGTAGATGTGCAGTTTGCTGGAATCAAATTCCTCGAATCATTGGTATGTAATACTTCATTTTATTATATGGAAATTATGCCATTTTCTTTTATTGCGGCAACTGTAAAAAATACCAGCGTTATTTATTTATTTATTAAATATCTATAGGTATCTGAATTTTCTCCTTCTACTTCAAGTGCTATGGGCCTTCCAAGGGAATTTCATGAGCAGTGTAGGAAATCCCTTGAGCGAGACTACCTGAAGGTCATTCCATTTAGAATATTTATTCTACATTACAGTTTTCACTTGTTGATCTTAGGTTAATTGAAGTTTTATCATTAAAAATGACAGCTATTTTTGCTTGTAAAGTTGATTGCAGGGTTAGATTAATTTTTTTTCCCTTTTTTCTTTGTATTATTATTACCTTTATTCTAGACATTCTACCAATGGACCCAAGAAGCTGCTTCCAGTGTCACAAATAGGATTATTGAATCTGACTCTGTTGTACCTGAGGTTAAAGTTTGTACCGCTGCACTGGATCTCATGCTTCAAATCCTGAATTGGGACTTTCGTAGCAATACCAGTGACACAAAAGTTAATGTCTTCTCTGCTGGAGTTGGGCAAGATGGGGATTCTTTTAGGTCTGAATGTCACCTTGTTCAGGTAATCAATTGGTTTGCTTATTAACAGTTTCCATGCATTGGGTTAAAACATCAGAATTACATTACAGTCATTACTAGAAAGTCATGTTATGAGTCTCCACTGATGGCTCAAAATTCTGTTCTTGATGCTTACATGCAGCCTGGTTCAGATTGGCGTGATGTGTTGTTATTGAGTGGTCATGTTGGATGGCTTTTGAGTTTATATGCTGCATTGAGGCCGAAGTTTACATGTGAAGGCTACTGGCTTGACTGCCCGATTGCAGTCTCTGCTCGAAAGCTAATTGTACAATTTTGCTCTCTGACAGGAGCTGTATTTCTTTCTGGTATAACTGTTTCCTCCACCATCTTTATGCTGACTGTATGTGTATTTTCTTAGAACTAGGATCTTCCAAGTTGATAAATATTTTGCCTCTTTCTGATGAGAGGGAGTTATTTTGAATAATGGATTTTATTGGTGTCCAGTAGTTTTACTGATAGTAAGACCATATTATTAGTGCAAAATATTGAATAAAACTTCCCAAGGTGAGGACTGTCCACCACTTATAAACATATTTTTAGTGCATATCTCATCCAATGTAGGACACTTAGCACAGCCCCCCCACGCCCAGGACTGGACATCAAGAGTGTGACCTTTGTGGCCCGATAGTGGGTAGCCCAGCAGATCTTAGATAAGCTTTGTTACCATCTTAGAATTTGGGTTGGGCCTAACTCAACCCTTATAAAACTGGTTTATAAGGTGATAACTGCTCACCACTTATAAACATATTTTCAAGGCATATCTCATCAAATTTGGGACTCTTGACAAAACTAATTAGCCCATAAACAAATTTTATCATTTTATGAGATATCTTCTAGAAAGAATGGGATGAGAATGTAGGGATCCGACTAACCTTCTAGAAGTAGATAATGCTTCGACAGTATGAATACCTGTGACTACATTTTCAATTCTTAACTAGATAACTAGTTATTGCCAAAACGACTCCTGATCAGTTAGGGGATTCACTTCTATGCATCACCCTCCACCCCAAATGAAATTATTTTTACCTTGTGCACATCTTTTATTTGAATTTCTCTTATTATTTGCTACCGTGTTTTAGATGATGGGAAAATGCACGAGAGGCATCTCCTGCAACTCCTTTCTGGGATACTAGAGTGGGTAGACCCTCCTGATGCTGTTTCAAAAGCTATTGAAAATGGGAAAAGTGATAGGTTTGGAATGACCCACATACTTGTGCACATACCTGCCTCTACACAGTTCTATTTATTTACATTTGATCCTCAAATTGGTTCTGGTTTTATTCAGTGAGATGATTGATGGTTGTCGTGCAATGTTGGCTATTGCAAATGTAACAACTCCTTACGTGTTTGACAATCTCCTAAAATCTATGAGGTATTTCAATTGTATTTTGAATTTTTTGTAGGCATTTCTTTGCTTATCATAATGATAGTTGAAATGAGTAAACGTTTTGGTTGATGCTCCAGGGCCATTGGTACTCTTACCTTTTTGTCAATGTGGATGTCTGAAGTTATTAAAGTCTTCATAACTAGCAATACAGAAGACGAGACTTGGAGCTGGGAAGCTCGTGATATCTTACTGGATACTTGGACCGCCCTTCTAATGGTATTAATTCAAAATTAATTATAATTTTATAAAATAATTTTCTCCCTGACTTGGTCATTACGCTAACGATTTAAATTGTTCTTCTTCAGCCAATAAATACTATCACTGTGAATGATTTGCTTCCATCGGAAGGGATAAAAGCTGCTGCCAATCTATTTGGTTTCATTGTAGAATGCGAGCTAAGAAGTAAAGCCTATATGACACTTCCTATAGTGCTTTTTTATTTTCTTTTGTATTACTTGCTTTCTCTTTCCTCACATAAGCTTTTCTTTCTTTCTTTCTTTCATTCTATTTAGTGGCCTCTGCATCAGCATTTAATGATGAGGGTGATTCAGATTATCATCGTGCTTCAGTATCTGGTATGGAAATTTGACAAAGATTTATAAAATTGCATGCGCCAGAATTCAGTTGTCATTTTTTGTTATTGTCAATATTGGTTTTGCTGTCACTGGACTTTGTTTAAGTTGTTGTACTAAAGAAATAATACAGGCAACATCACAAAGCAGTTAGCGACGGCAGACTGAGTCCAATTTTGTATTGTGCCAAGGCTTGTTTGAGAACTCAATTTCGAGCTTAAATAAATAGATTTTGCCTTGAAAATGATTTAGTGTAATACCTATGAAAAGTAAATTTGAAGTTACGGTGTGCTTAAATTATTTATATTTTTTTACCATAGTTTCTTACAATACAAATCTCATTTATTTCTTTCGTTCGTTCTTTGAAAACAAATGATGTTTTCTATGCAGCCATGGATGAAAGGCTAAGCTCATATGCTCTTATTGCAAGAGCTTCTATTGATGTTACAATCCCTTTGCTCACAAGTGTGTTTTCAGAGCGAGTCACGCGCCTTAATCAGGTTGGTTTCCTACTATGTTATAGAGGATAATTTCTTGGATTAGAATTTCAAATATGTCCTCTACAAATATGCTTGTCTGGCTCCTTCCCTCTTCTGAAAGATTATTAATTTTCAGACCAAAAGATTGGGATTAAGTAATTGTTCGGACTCCAATAATTGGTATTGGTAATTGAATAGACTGCAACATTGTGATTAGTAATTGCTCAAATTGCAAAAAGTGTGATGTTAGTCCCAGGGTGGAAAGAGCAAGATGTGGAGGTAGGTAGGGACTTTGGGATTGAGGAGGAGGTAATTAGCACTGGTTTACAGGATGTAGGTTAAGAAGGTTGCTTGACAGAGTGACAATGGAAGGCTGCTTGGCTGAATTCCATATATTGATATAAGGAATCCTCAAAAGTAATTAAGCAAGGAGCTCTCAACCCAGAAATATTATTGTATTCCATTTTCATTCCAAGTACAATGTTCATAGCATGAAACCGTGACCCGTCTCCAGCTCTTTAATTTTACTCTACCACCGTATATAAAATCAACTCCACCTGTCATAACCCACTGAACTTTAAGTATTCTAAGGAATCTAGTAAGGAGAGTCTAATTAGCAAGTAATTAACTAACAAACAACCATGTTCCTTGCCCTAGATTGTTGCTGTTAGAATGTAACTTTTTTACCATCTGTTTGCTCACAAAAGATAAATCAATCTTTCTAGGATTCCCTCCCTTGTAGCTGCTCTTACAAGGAAAAGGTGCCAGCTTTAAACATCGAGCAAGCATTTTAGTTCAGTTTTAACATATTGTCCACTACCCATGTAATCATACAGAGTCAAGGGTGTACAAGACCAAAGAATAATGCTTGGTACCCACCAATTTTGTGAATGCTTGTATCTACAAAGACTAGTTTTGTAGATCCAGATGATGCAAAAAATGAGCTGGTTATTAGTTATTAATTAATTTATACTATGAATTTTTGTTGAGTTTTAACCACTGTTAAAACCAATGAGTCACACTAAGCACAACAATAATATCTATCTCAAATTTTTCAATTCAACTTAATCTCACAAAACTTCTCATTATTTTTTGTCTGTTTGTGTTTTTGTATTATCTCATCTGTCCGTCATAAATATTCTATGTTAAGTTATCAGAGCTATTACCATAGCTCAAATTATTCCCTTGATTTGTAGGGCAGGGGCATTATTGACTTGACTGAAACTATGGAAGAACTTTATTCACTGTTGCTCATAATTGGCCATGTAATTGCAGATGAAGGGGAGGGGGAAATGCCACTGGTATGTGAATGTAGTTTCTCCTTATTCTCTCACTATGAAATGTTCTTTAGTAAACTACAAATCTTCTTTCTCTCTTTGAATGGAAGGAATCTTAATAGACAGAAAAAACTCTAGGAAAAAAACATTGCTTTGGGGGGACCAGATTTCCTCAAATAATGTCAGCATGATACATAGAAAAGAGAGTAGGAATGCGAGAAAAATTTTCTGTTTAATAAACTGAATACTGAGGCTATGTTCATCTTTATAGCTACTGATACTTGCAATGCAAGATGCTCATCTACAGAAACAATAACTGCTAACTAACTGAGGCTGTTGCTTACTTGCTTATGTTAAGAGACAGTTATAGTTATGCCAGCTAAGCTAAGTGACTGGAAGCTTTTGGATCCTATCTCAGTATTCTCAATTGTATAGAATAGTGCATCATCTTCTATTTTTTGACATTTAACCCTTATTATTTTTCATATGTTGATGGCAATGTGTAATGCAAACATTAATTTAAGGTTATGTCATATTTTATATTTAGGTTCCTAATGCCATGCAAACTCATATAGAATAGTGCATCATCGTATATTTTTCCACCTTTAACACTTATTATTTTTCACATGTTGATGGCAATGTGTAATGCAAACATTAATACCTTTAGCCCTTATTATTTTTCACATGTTGATGACAATGTGTACTGCAAACATTTATTTAAGGTTATGTCATGTTTTATATTTAGGTTCCTAATGCCATACAAACTCATATAGAATAGTGCATCATCTTATATTTTTCCACCTTTAACACTTATTATTTTTCACATGTTAATGGCAATGTGTAATGCAAACATTAATATCTTTAGCCCTTATTATTTATCACATGTTGATGACAATGTGCACTGCAAACATTAATTTAAGGTTGTCATGTGTGATATATAGGTTCCTAATGCCATACAAACTCAATTTGTTGTTAATTCTGTGGAAGCAGATAAACATCCCGTTATTTTACTTTCCAGGTACAGTACTTTTCTTCTCTTTTCTTTTCTGAAATTTGTTGTTTGCACTGAGTTCCTGCTAAGATTTGTAGTAAATTATGTTTGCGAACCTCGTTCAGATATTAGCACTTTTTTGATTTGACTCTGTTAAAATTGTTGTTGATAGTACTTTTTTGAAGTGTTGATTTATCATCTATTTCTCATTTTACATTTGATCTTTTTTGTTTTTAGTCGCTTCTTTCTTTTGGTCCATATTGCCTTACAAAACCACAGTTGAATGAGCATCCCCCATATCTGTTTTTGTAAATTTTACTTTACCTACTCTGATTGATCAGTACATCTATTAGCATGTTGTAAAATGATTTTACTGTCCCTTTACTGAATTAATGTTCCCTGTTATTGAAATTTATGTAGGAGTATATCTCAATATATTTACACCCACAAGCATACCGTGGCATTGTGTGTTTATGAATGGGGATCAATTGATATTTGTGCATGTATTGGAAGACTTGCCTGTCATGTTTTTCTTACCAGCTTTTAGGAAACTTGGAGTAAACAATTGATATTACTTAAGGAAACTAAATCAACCATAATAAATAGACACTCCCTCCGTTTCAAAATACATGTTGCAATTTTACAATGTGCACTATTCACATAGCTTACTTTGACCATATTTTTTAGCTAATATATAAATACAAATGTTTGCATGTAAGATGTTGTTTGATTTGTCTCAATGAATATTTTCAAAATATCAGATTTTATAATTTTGTATTATATATAATTAAAGATATTAATGGTCAAAGTTGTGTATTGGCATGTATGCAGTGGTTGACTACGACATGTATTTTGGAATGGAGGGAGTAATAATAAACAATATTTTCTTTTGTCCAAAAGTATATTGTACTCTGACTGAAAAATTCCAATAAACTCCATAATAGAGGATAGTTTTGAGAGAAAGCTGACACTTGAAAAATTCCAATAAACTCCATAATAGAGGATAGTTTTGAGAGGATAGTATATTCAACTTTTAAAGGTATTGTTGACAAAACAATAGGTAATGTTACATTGAACTTTGAAAACGATAAATGCATAGGAATTTAATATAAGTTTTCTACAAAAGCGACACTTGAAAAGGAACAGAGGGGTAGATTTTGTGAGAATGATATCCTCTACTAAGTTAAATTCACAATATTTATTTTGATTCACTCCCGTATCCACTTGGTCTGTCTATTTGTGTGCGTATGCATGTGTATGTAGTCAGTTATTTTTATCGTTATTTCTAAATTAATGAACAGCTAAGGTATGGGTTCTTCCTTGGATTTTTAAGAATGGAATCTTGAAATCAATATAACACATGGATACATTTCATTATTGCATTGGTTATAACAATTGATTCAATTGTAGTAAAGCCATAATATCTCACTTCTTATTAATTAATGCAGCACAATCATAAAATTTGCTGAGCAGTGCCTAATTCCAGAAATGAGAGCATCAGTTTTTAGTCCCCGGCTTATGGAGGTAATGCATTTTATTTTATTCATTTATCTTACATAAAAGGTCACGGGTAAAGTTGTTGTTGTCATGTGACTGAAAGGTCACGGGTTCAAGTCCTGGAAACAGCCTCTTGTGTAAAAACAGGGTAAGGCTGCGTACAATACACCAAATGGTGGGACCCCTTCCCGGACCCTGCGTATGCGGGAGCTTTAAGTGCACCGGGTTGCCCTTTTATTTATCTTACATAAGCTTCAACCTCGACAGTATTCTTTTTATGTCTTTGTTATAGACATGAAACCTGGATATGTTGCTCTGTTGTCTTCTGGCCTTATTTGAGTAGTAGACTATATCCCTGAGAAACGGATACATACGTTATTCTATAAGCTTTTGCATGTACAGAACTTTGTTATACTATACCCATGATCTAGTGCACCATTTTTTCTACAATAACTATTTTCTTTTATTTAAACAACTTGCAATTTTTTAAAAACTACACTGAAATTAATCTTGGTTGTGTATGACATTATATATGCCATTTCCGACAAGGTACTGCTTTACCTTCACACTCTTTTAAATTTATGCTCTATGCAGTCAATTATATGGTTCCTTGCAAGGTGGTCTAGCACGTATCTAATGTCTTCTGATGGGATTGGAGAGAAAATATTAGATTCAGGTCATCATTATGAGCATAGTTCAAAAAAGGTGTTGCTTAGTTTCTTTGGAGAGCATAACCAAGGGAGAGTTATTCTTGATATTATTGTCCGTATATCTTTGATCACACTTACATCATATCCAGGGGAAAAGGATTTGCAGGTCTGTGTTTAAAACTCCTATCATTTTCATTATTTTGGATGTTCTCGTGTAAATTAAGTATCTGTATTTACTAATGTAAAGTACACACTCAAACTCAGATGTTCACAGTTACAGTCCTCACATGCTTATGCATATGAAATTGTCAGTATGAAATATATTTCGTAAACATATATCATAGGTGTTGTGAATAGCGATGATCAACCTGATCCTACACACTATAGATAATCTATTTTTAGATTATCAAATTCTTATGCTCTTGGGAATTATCATTCCATGATCAAAAAAAGAAAAAGTCAAAGTATGTTTTTCCATCCAAAATTTGGTATAGGCCATGTGATTTATATTAGCATCACTAGTCATGGAAAGTTCGGGAGGACTGAAGGGATGTCTAGGAAAATAGACTATAACATTTTCATGTGATTTATATTATCCATAAATTGATGAGACTTTTAACCATCTGTTCATGCCATCTTTTAAACACATGTGAGGATTGCTCCAATTTATAAACACATGTTCATGTCATCTTTTATCCGATGTGGGACTCTAACACACCCCCTCACGAGTCACGCCCAACACTGTTGAGCTTGGTGCGTGGATATAAATAGTGGGTGTCCCGATATCATAAACCTGATAGCAGGTGGCCCAATGGATCTTGAAGGAGGGTCCAATACCATCTTAAACTTTGTGGTTGGGACTAACACACCCAACAAAACCTGTTTGTGAAGTCCCACATTTCCCTAACTTATATACACATGTTCATTCCATCTTTTATCTGATGTGGGCCTCTTTAACAGAGACTAAACACATGTACATTTAGTTATTTTTAATTTGGAAATGTTGTTGCGGGAAATACTGGAATAAATATAAAACCCCTTGATTCCATGGTTCTTAATTTAATATTTTTTGCGTGGTTGGTATTTATTTTCCAGGGCCTCACATGTTATATGTTACTTCATTCACTCGTGCAACAAAGGCATATATGTGTTCACCTTGTTGCTCTGGTGAGTTAAGTTGTACTTTTACATTGACAAAACATCAAAATCTGCAACTTTATCTGGATGCAAACTTAAGAATCTGTATATATTTTGAAATGATATAATTTTTAGTTAATGCGCAATTCAAGTTTAGTAAGTAGTTGCTTGCCTGTGAAGGTTAAAAAGGCGAAGAGGGAAACTCTGAAAAAATTATTATCTTGTAAAGTAACAGGGATTGTTTCAAATATATAAGCTCTATCTCTCTCCTAATTAAAGAGTTACAAGGAAATTTATCCCACTATGTGGGGTTGGCTACATGGATCAAATTAAGTCATTATGTTCTATCATAAACCATATTTGGATTCAACTCATTAATCTCTAAATCTAATAATTTCTCTTTTAGTTCTTCCTTTGTCTCTAGTGATCGGACTATCCTACATCTGTTCTACTCTCATTAGCACAAAATTTACAGGTCTTCTCTATACATGCCCAAACCACCCAAGCCTATTTTCCACCATCTTTTCTACTATAGGTGCTACCCCAACTCTCTCTAATGTTGTCACTTCTAATCTCGTCTCGTCTAGTTTTACCACACATCCAATGCAACATCCTCATCTCCGCTACGCTTATTTTATTCTCATGTTGGTTCTTAACCACCCAACACTCCATTCCATACAACATTGCTGGTCTTACAACTATCCGATAAAATTTTCCCTTAGTTACAAGGAAATTAAAACTATATAAACATAAATCCTAATAAATTAATGGTTTGTTAGTGAGTGCCTTAAGAAAAATGGTTTAGAGGCATTTGATGCATTTCATTAAATGCCTCTAATTATTCAACAAAAAAAAAATTAATAAATGCTAAAAAAATCAAATAGTATTTGTATTTCAAATTTCAATATAACAAATGCTTCTTTTCATTGCATACTTTCTGCTTTTGTTTCTGTAACAAGTGATTTTGTTTATGACACTTATTAGCACACATTTAAAAAATGGTTTTTATTCAATTACTTTCATGTCTCCAGGACACCTTCATACTATATTACAGTCAGTAACCTTTCACTTTTTACGCTAGTGATTTCTTAAACAGTAGTATTATTATTGGAGCATTGCTGTCTTTATGATAGAACACTATGGCGTAATTTGATCCATGTAGCCGACCCCACTTAGTGGGATAAGGCTTGGTTGTTGTTGTTGTTGTTGTTGTTGTGCTGTCTTTAATTTCTGATTTCTTATGCAGAATTCATGGCATGAACTGGCAAATGCATTTTCCACTGAAAAGACTTTATTCTTGTTGGACATTTCTCATCAGGTAAGAACTTATCGACTTCCACTACCAGCTACTTTGTTGCAGATGGCTATTGCCTAAATGCCATTGGTTTTTTGCTTCAGAGATCTCTTGCACAAACACTTGTTCGATCAGCTTCTGGTGTGAGAAATTCAGAAGAGTCGAGTCAGTGAGTATTTGTCTCAGTTTTCTTACTCTATAGTTTCAAAAATTCACTACACCGTGTAAAATTGTCTGTTTGTATACAAGGTATGTAAGGAATCTCATGGGTCATATTGCAACATATATAGTGGAGGTGTCTAGCAAGAGTAATCTTAAAAACATTGCCCAACAACCAGATATCCTCCTGTCGGTGAGGACACAGAACAATTATTTTATTCTCATGTTTATATAAAAAAAAAACTCCTCAATGTCATCCTTGACATCCTTTAGGTCAGCTGCATGTTAGAACGGCTACGTGGAGCTGCAAGTGCTTCAGAACCTCGAACACAGAAGGCTATATATGAGCTAGGATTCTCTTAATGAATCCCATACTAGTTTTGCTTGAAGTATATAAACATGAGGTAACATTCACATTTTCTTTTATTAATTTGTATAATATATCCTCGATGCTCTTGTTACACAAGTGTGATTTCCAGGACTATCTTATACTTTTGGTTTTTCATATTATCCTTATAATATGTCCCTTTTCTAGATTAATTATAATTTATATTCCTTTTCATTTTATCTTCTTCAACTAGACATGTGTGTCTAAACTTGTTTTTCTATACTTGAATGTTATTATTGCTTAGTCTGCAGTTGTCTACCTGCTACTAAAATTTGTAGTCGATTGGGTTGATGGACAAATTACATACTTGGCGGCCCAAGAAACTGCTGCCGTTGTTAATTTCTGCATGCGTTTGCTTCAGCTGTATTCATCTCACAATATTGGCAAGGTAAGGTTCTTTTATCACTTATGCTATTTTATATGTGCAAATACTTCAGCTTGGGAGGAACATTGTGACTAGTTGAAGATATACTCTTTTGAATGTTGCTCTGAATGGCATTCTTGCCTTAGACATGGCTAGAACTTTTGTTATGGTACTTCAAAGATTGTAGAGACTTATTTTTCGCTTCCATGTTCTAAGTTTGTTTGGACGCATTCAGTTTCTATCATAAAATTGATTTATATAGAATAATTCCTGTATGAATAGGTTTTTAACTCTGTCACTTTTAAAAGGATATATATATATATATATATATATATATATATATATATATATATATATATATATATATATATATATATAGGGATTTTTATTGTTTGGAGGAAATAAGGATTTACAGGTTGTATCCTCAAGCTACCTCTTTAACTTGGAATCTAATCCCTTTTAAAGATTTCGAATTATACTAATGAAGTTTCAATCTGGTTGAACCAATTTACTAATCTTGAGAGGTTAGATCGACAACAAAGACAATCTTTAGAATCATATTACCTGCGGTATTAGTAGTCAGTGATTACGCTTTTGTCTGTTGGTTATAATATTATGGGATACAAATAACCGTGTTTATTTTCAGTCCTTTATTTTTGCTTTTGTTTTCTTTTTAATCTGTATAATCCAACAATATAATTGTTTTCATTATATCATGTTAAATCAATATGATATTGTTATCAGTATTAGTAAAGAAAACCCACAGTCGGTGCTAATTTGCTTTTACTTTTTCTTTATTTTAAACAAAGATCCATCAAATCCCTTTTCGCTCTCTTTCAGATATCGCTAAGTCTTTCAAGCAGCTTACTTAGCGAGGCACAAACAGACAAGTATAAAGATTTGCGTGCGCTTCTTCAACTTCTTTCAAGTCTTTGTTCTAAAGACATGGTAA
>Ga0209282_1000393_pt1 | contig 21315 bp, 9 predicted proteins | sample Mtrugardesep15_FD_187529 | JGI IMG/M metagenome (GOLD analysis project Ga0209282, IMG submission 187529) | Root nodule microbial communities of legume samples collected from California, USA - M. trunc garden sep15 (SPAdes) (version 2) | ecosystem: Host-associated > Plants > Roots > Nodule...
CTTACTTTTTCTTGATCTTCATTTATCTCTAGAAATTTAACTATCATTCATTTGATCTACTCTTTATAACTTCCATTTACATGCTTGAACCATAAGTCCAGTTTATACAATCTTTTTTACTTTCGGTGCAATCTCAACACCCTTTTTAACTTTCTTTTGTTTAATTCAATCTCGTCTAATCATATCATCTAAACCAACATTTTCATCTATACATTTAACTTATTTTAGTGTCGATACTTCTAACACCCAACATTTGTGTGTTGAAATAACATAATCGAACAAAGTTTTGTATTTATAGTTTGTTTTGTAATTTAGTGACGGAGACATCAACGTGTCAAGTTGTCAAAGTCGAAGATCACAAAGCAGTGAAGCACAAAAACCAACCACCAATTCCTCACCAACAAACAAAGCCGCATATTCCAATCCCAACCTCCACCGTCCATTCGAAATCCAACGATCCACACTCAAATCTCTCCCCACATGCCATTCTAATTAATAACTCCTCAACTTCACTCTCACGGCACGGCACTAGATCCCAATGGCTTCCATTCCTCTCACCACCGCCACTAACCTCCCCTTCCTCCGCCTCCGTTCCTCCCCACCCCTCCGCCACCATTCCCAATCCACCTCCACTTTCAACTTCAAACCCCTCAAATCAATTCACACACCTCCCATTTCCATTTTCACACCCCTCATTTCAAAACGCCACACTCTCACTGTTAAAGCTTCATCAGCCTCCATCGCACCAGCTTCATCTCCATCACCAGCTCCTCCACCAGCTCAACCATGGCAAGGCGCCGCCATTAAACCACTCATAGCATCCATCCTCACCGGAGTAATCCTCTGGTTTGTTCCAACCCCTGAAGGCGTATCCCGCAACGCATGGCAACTACTCGCAATCTTCCTCGGAACAATCGTCGGAATCATCACACAACCACTCCCACTCGGCGCTGTGGCAATTCTAGGTTTAGGAGTTTCAGTTCTCACCAAAACCCTTCCCTTTGTTGCTGCATTTTCCGGATTCGGTGATCCAATTCCATGGTTGATTTGTTTAGCTTTTTTCTTTGCTAAAGGTTTTATCAAAACTGGATTAGGTAACCGTGTTGCGTATCAATTTGTGAAGCTTTTCGGTAGTTCTTCGTTAGGGTTAGGTTATAGTTTGGTTTTTAGTGAAGCATTGTTAGCACCAGCGATTCCTTCGGTTTCAGCGAGGGCTGGTGGGATATTTTTACCGTTGGTGAAGTCTCTTTGTGTTGCTTGTGGAAGTAATGTTGGTGATGGGACTGAGGAGAAACTTGGATCTTGGTTGATGCTTACTTGTTTTCAGACGTCTTGTATTTCGTCGGCCATGTTTTTGACTGCAATGGCTGCAAATCCGTTGTGTGCTACTCTTACTTTGAATTCGATTGGTCAGACCATTGGGTGGGTGGATTGGGCTAAAGCGGCTATTGTGCCGGGTTTGGTTTCGTTGGTTTTGGTGCCGTTGATTTTGTATATTATTTATCCTCCGACGTTGAAATCTAGTCCTGATGCACCTAAGCTTGCTAGGGAAAAGTTGGAGAAAATGGGGCCTATGACGACTAATGAGAAAATTATGACTGCTACTCTGTTTCTTACGGTAATCACTTTTTGCAATGAGAGTACTTTGATAGTTAGTGTTAACTCTGTTATTTGCAATGAGAGTACTTTGTTGATTTGATTTGGAACTGTGCTATGCTTTTGTTACAAATGCTGTTCAGGATGAGGTATGACTTGAAAATGTGTTTATAAGTGGTGGACAATCCTCACCTTATAAATTGGTTTTGCATAGTTGAGTGAGAGAAACCTAAAGTCAAATAAATGCTAATCTAAATGCAAAGATGTTCCTCGAGTCACTCACCCCCCAACCCAAATTTATGCTGCATTATCTGTGTCATACTTTTTTAATCAAATGTTAATTGTATGATTTTGTTTCTTAACTGTTCTGTTGTGTCTTTCATGCTTATTGAGTTGAGTATTCAATTCGCATTGCTGGGATGACTATACGACAGATGTTATGGTTTTTATTTTAAGATGCTTGAACTAAAAATAGTTAGACATTGTTTATGGCTAGTCTTCCTCCTCCTATTGGTCTGCAAAATTAATCATTAAGCAGCAAGGTTTTCAATCATGGTCGCACTGTGATCCTTGGTATTGCAGAAAATTTCTGCCAAATACGGATGTTGTGGTTGCAATTGTGGTCTCAAAGCAGTCAGAGACATCAAGAACCTTGATATTGTCATTTTCATATCGTTTTTTAAATCCTTATCTAGTAGTAGTTGCGTTGCTGTATACCTTGTGTCTTGATTAGGTGAATACAGTGTAATACTTTAAATGCCTTATAATCTTGGTAACTTATGACCTCCCTTACTTAATTTTTTCAGGTGGGACTTTGGGTTTTTGGAGGGCTTCTTAATATAGATGCTGTAACTGCTGCTATTCTTGGATTAGCTGTACTCCTCATCACAGGGGTTGTAACATGGAAAGAGTGCTTAGCTGAGGGTGTTGCCTGGGATACTCTCACGTGGTTTGCTGCCCTCATTGCAATGGCTGGGTATTTGAACAAATATGGTCTCATCTCTTGGTTCAGTCAAACTGTAGTTAAGGTATATTTCCCATCTCATCTTTCTCTATCGAGTGTAATATTCATTAAAATTTACATATGCTACTCCTGATGATTATTGATCGTGGGTTCTTTTGCCTTTCATCTGTTCTCTGGGGTAAAATGGTGAATGCATGATTTTCTGTTTAATTTATTTCATTTCATACTATAGTTTACTAGTTGTTTGACTAAATCAACCAATGGAGCATGATTTGAAATATTCATCACGAAATAAGCTTTCGACCAGCTTTTTATGATTATTTAACATACATGCCTTTAGTAAACAATGATTGATCATCATGCTTGTGCTGTGTGTTCTCTTGGAACACATCATGCATCTTGGTTCATTTGGGGTGCTTTGTTCCTACTTCTGAGTTGATCAGCATCTGCTTCATGGTCAAAGCATATACTATATCAAACCTCCCTTCCTCTGGTATTTATATGTGGATATGCTTGGTTTTAAATTTGTCCACTCAAGGTCATCATGAGTTCTAGGTCCTATGAGTCCTAATAATTGCCACTGAAGAGATGCTATTTATTTAATTGTAATAATAGGCTACATGCATACCATACAATATTACCAACGTGCTACATTATGCACCATGTTTTATGATAGAATTTCAATTTGAGTAATTATTATAACAATTTTATATATATACCTTGATTATGTCAATGAAAGAGTTTGCTACTGTTATTACACAGTTTGTTGGTGGATTGGGTCTCTCATGGCAACTATCTTTTGGTATTCTGGTTCTCCTCTACTTCTACTCCCATTACTTCTTTGCCAGTGGAGCTGCTCATATTGGTGCCATGTTTACTGCATTTTTGTCTGTCGCTACTGCTCTGGGAACTCCACCATTCTTCGGAGCCATGGTGTTGTCATTCCTCTCCAACCTTATGGGAGGCCTTACTCATTATGGGATTGGGTCAGCTCCAGTATTTTTTGGTGCCAACTATGTTCCACTTGCCAAATGGTGGGGTTATGGCTTTGTTATTAGTATTGTTAACATTATCATCTGGCTTGGACTCGGGTCTATTTGGTGGAAAGCCATTGGCTTGTGGTAAAGGGCTTGATATAGAATTTTGCCAACACAATTTAAGATTTTTGCATACATTCTTGTACGCATTATTGTTGTTATCAGCAGTTGAAGCAAATTGCCAATTTTTAACCTATGCTTTCTAGAAATAATCTGAGAGGTTTTGTTGTAGATTTATACGGGAACCTGGATACCGTTGATCGTTTTAGATTTTAGGTAGACCAGTTACATTATTATTTATGAGATGTAAACACATCATGTTATTCAGGATATATTGTCACTGTATGATTCGAATGTATTCTTTCCTTAAAAAAAAATCAGTACAAGTGCTATTTTCATTTTAATGCGATGGCAAGTGTGTGTGAAATAATTAATATACAGCATCCCTATCGTTGGAAATGTTACAGATATGGTCAAGTAGCAAGGCTGAGCATGCTATGATTTTAGATACTTCTTGCTGAATGTACTATACGCAAATGGGAAAGATTAATTGAGTACTTTAAGATCTTTTCTTATTTAGTACTCCTATAAGGGATCAATATTTTCAGTGAAATTCAACTCTAGTTAACACACAAAGTTTTCTTCTATACCCGTGGTTAAACCCATTCTAAGCTTAATGGTTGACTTGAGCAAGTTTGTGTTGTTATTCTACCAAAATTTCTTTTGAATGTTATATCTTAGTCTTATAGTACTCGCTCAGTGTTATGCTGCTCGGTTGCTTTCGAATTTTCAACACAATTTTACTTATATGGATCACACTAAATTGATATAGGTCCTACATAATTTAGTGGGACATATATTAATTTTAATCAATAAAAAAGCGTTGAAAAATGTGAGTTAGCAACAATTTTTAAAATAAAAATTAGTAGTATCCATTTTTCTTCTCTCTATTGCTTGTCATTACATACATAGTGTCTGCTGCAAAATCAAATCACGTGTGAAGAACTTTGGAGGAAGAGAATGCAGCACCAACTTCGAAAAATAGTAATAAATTGGATAAATGGTCAACTTATGTTTAGAACTTAGAAGTGTACGAGGCTAACTACAAATGTGACATCTTTTTCAGCAAATCAGAAGAAATATTATAAGAAAACTAACATTTGGGATTCACATCATCAGACCAAAAAAACAAAAGGAAATTCATGGAAGCCATAGCCATCACAACCAGAAGCCTAAAAGCTGAAGGAAAGATTCATTAGATACATTCAATAACCATGCTTAAAATTTGGTTGGTAAATAAGGGAGAAAAAATAAAAAAACTATACAATTTCAATTCCAATGCTTTCTAGTTTCCAGTGCTCTGCCATCTTTGAGACTTTCTTGTGCATCATTATCCATGCCAAGGCTGGAGAGTGCAACTGCTTGAAGATAGAATGCAGTTGGCCAAGTGGGAGCTATCGACTGAGCTTGCATTGCGTCTCCAAGTGCTTCTTGTGCCATGTCATTCATCATGTAGCACAGGCAGCGCCTAGCATACACAGTTGGCGATACCATGGTCCCACCATCGATAAACTACATGAAACAAAACATGTACTGTGAATCATCTTTAATAAAAACAAGCCATCACAGTTTCATATTAAGCCCTAGCTGACTTACTTGGGTATAGCAGTCAATGGCTGTGGAGAAGTCTTTCGCGTGAAAAGCTGAATCACCGCGCTTCTTGAAATTTAGTGTATCTTGTATTTGATTTGTCCACATTTGAAAGGATATCTATGATACAATGAAAGGATACAAATCCATAAATATGATCATATATGGTTATGCAAGGTCCAGTTTTGATAAGTATACTACGGAAGAAATGGCTGACAAAACATTTTTTTGCCATATTACAGAGTTTTAAGTGATGGAAACCAAAAGGTACAAAACTGACGTGCATAACAAATAAGAAATGTTTACAACACACCTTCAGTTATCTATAAACGGTGTCTTTTAGCAAAGATCATGCCTTTCTATCGCCAAATGTAGATGGCGTCCGATGACTATAATTTTTAGCATTAAAAAATATTATCTTCATTAAACATTCCCCTCAAAACAGTCGAGCCAATTGGAAAGTCTTGTGATAAAAGTTAATGTTAACACTAAGAAAAGGAAATGAGTGCGGTAAAATCAACAATTATGCCTCGTATGTAGGTTGCTTTGTGTGGATGGATGGATAGCTAGAAAAATATGCAAGCTCTTGTGAAAGAACTAATACCAAGGAATACAGATGAATGCATTTAGCATTTACACCTATTTAAAATTGTGCGGACAGAAAAAATAAGAGAAGAAAAGGCTATTGCAGTAGTTTCTTAATAAAAGCATAATTGAGAAAGAAATACAAACAACAAATTACCTCATTCGCAACATGTTCATCATCCTTGTAGCCCACCTTTTCCAAAATTTCATGTATTGCAGTCAGATCACTTTTTGAACAAGCTTCACCAAAAGACGTTAATGAAACTGTTTCTTTTGATGATAGACTCCTATCTGGTAGGCCCATTAAAACATATGACAGTGCCTGTTAAATATCACCAACTGTAAGGTTAATATCAAGTCCATTTCTATACTTTCAGAAGGCATCATACAAGTCAACAAAAAGTAAAATTTGAACCATGGAGGGAAAATGAAGAGCATACTGAAGTTTCTTTCTGAAGAGGGGTGAGAGCACTCACAAGGGACTTGGCATTTGGTCTCTCACGAGGTTCGTATTGTAAACAACGCGAAGCTAATCTCACTAACTCAGTTCCATCATCATTTGAAAAATGACCTTCCAAACATGAGTCCATCAGCATTTGAAAGTTTTTGCCTCGTATAAGGTCAAGTGCCTGCACGTAAAGGAATTATGGAATATCTTAACTTATGAATTCAAAAATACTAAAATCATTTTAAACCAAACCATCATAGGATGTTACTACAAAACAAGTACAATTCATTGAATTCAACCTTAAAAGTACCAACATTCAAACGGTCAAAGATTTACTAAACAAAACATCACCTAATATTAAAATGAAGACAGGAAATGGGATGGAGGGAGCATACATGACTTGGTGGAATATGCTTTCCACTTAAAAGATCAAGCAATAAGGTGCCAAAGCTGTAAATTACACTTTCAGGGGTGATTCTTCCTGACAAATTTCAAACAGGTGTGTTATGTCTGTTAGGAAATTGAATAAATCACAATGCATGGAATTACCAAAACAAAGAATCTTTACTCCCAGAGAAGTTATAAAATAGATTAAAACAAACAAACAAACTCCACTTATGTTTATTTCAGGGCATGTTTGGATTGTCTTATTTGAACTTTTCCTTACGGAAACAACTTAAGACAAGTCCATAAGTTGTTTTCAGCTTAGTTCCATAAGCTCTCCAGGAAGAACGTATAGTTTATAAAAAAACCGTTTGACTTTATTTATTTTTTATCAAAAAATAGTGTATGCATATGCATTAACACTTATATGATATGAGCTTATGCTATAAGCGCTTAAGTAACATGTTTATCCAAACAGATCATTTACTACCTGTCCTCAAGTACTCTGGAGGAGTGAAGGCTAAATTTGTGCTATAGCTTTTGCCATCTCTACTGTTTTTCATGAGTCCAAAACAAGAGAGTCTAGGGTTTCCTTCCTGCCAACCATTTAAACCATTTAAGAGATAGTCTATAAAACATAATGAAATGAGGCACAAAACCCTGCTACAAAAGCATAAGTACCTGATCAAATAAAATTCTATACGCATTAAGATCATGGTACAATGCCCTTCCTCTGCTATTGCAGTATTCCAAGGCTTGTGCTAAATACAAAGCCACCCTCAGCCTCATTGCCCATTTCATGGGTTGAACATCCCCTACAAAGGCAGTTCATACAAGTCACAAAATCAGTAGTATACATAGAGACATGACTTCAAAAACTATATCAACAAAAACGGGGATGAAATTGATGGAACAACTTATTAAAATTTGGTTCTAAATGTAGCTATTGAAGCAAAAAGCTCTATCCTTGTCAAACACAGCGGTTAAACAAAGTGTGTTTGGTTCGATGACAAATATTGATATTTTTTTTTAATAATGACAAATATTGATATTGAATGCATTGATTCTGTAAAAGTAATTATGGCTAAAATTGAGTTGAATAGAACTAAAGTGATTTATGTGATACACTTATGTTGAAAGTGGACAATAAATTAAATGTTCAGCTCAAAAATAAAAATAAATAAATTCAAGGCTAAAAATCAATTGTAGATACCAAAACTTCAACTTCTAGCTTCAAGTTAGAATCAACTCTAGAAACAAAATTAATTTTCCTCGAGAACATCCAAACATGTCAAAATCAATCCAACACCTCTAAAATCAGTTTTGACTACTACAAAAGCTGAACTAAACATACACAACATCAAAATTAAAAAAGGGTCTTGTTAACCAATGCCCTTAGGGCACTAGTTAAGGATTCAAATATAAAAATAATTTACAAATTTTATGTAGATAAAGTTACTTTTTAAACTTTTAATGTGTTGAATACATCATTCCCAAGATAAAATTTCCTTTTTAAACTTCTTAGCAAGTGCCCAACATTTCCCATTAAAAAATTATGGTTGGATAAACAAAATAAATGAAAACTTACAATGAAAAAGATGTTTAGAGAGAGTTTCATTGGGCATGAATTCAGCAACAAGCAATCTCTCATCTCCATCAGAGCAACAACCAATCAAGTTAGCTAATCTTTCACTCCTTAGCTCCCCCACGGCTCGTGCTTCCTCCTAAAAAACACTCCAACATTCGAAACATTAAATCATATGAAAAACAAAGCTTTCACTCACAAAACAAACAACCAAACACATGCAAATGAAATGAAATCAAACGCAAAAACAAAACAAAAGAGAATCAGAAGCAGAAACTAACTAGGAATTGACGAGAATCAGGCCAAGCAGACTTGTTGAAACGCTTCACAGCAACCAACCTATCATCTTCAAGACAACCTTTGTAGACAACATTAGGAGCTTTTTCACCATGTTCAGAAACAATATTGTCTGATGAAAATCCTTCTGTAGCAACTCTTAGTTGATCCAAACTGTATTCAGCAAAACCACCAGAAGAATCCTTATGTTTCTTGCTCCCATCATCATCTGCAAGTAACCCAGAAACAAATTTGTGTTAAAAACAACAACTTTATCATATTTCAAAACTTGGGTTGTTATTTTTCTTTTGTTCCAGAAATGAATTTGTATTAAAAAATGAAACTTTATTAAATTTCAAAAACTGGGTTCTTCTGTTATTTTTTTCTACTGAAAGTGACTAGTGAAGTGAGAAAACAAAATAAAGAAACTTTGTCAAACCATTATCAGAGAGGTTGTGATGATTTGATTTGATATGAGAAGACCACCAACATAGAGAGAGTTTAGAGCAACGAGCTCCCATTGGTGAAAAATGCAATCAAACAAAACAAGCTTCTTTTGTTTCTGTGTGTTGTGTTGTGTCACTGTAACAGTGTTGTTCTATTTTCTGTTTCTGTTTGGTTTTTGGGTTTTATGAAGGTGAAGTGAAGTTTTTAGCAAAAGGAAGAAAGTGAAATACGGCGGTGTGTGTATGTTTGGGAAGAGAGAAAGAAAGTCAGTGGGAAAAAGGTTACAACTTTTTTGGTTGTAATAATTTGTGTGTATGTGTGTGGCTTGTTACTGCTACAATGAATTGTTGTGTCAGTTACTACCACTTCTATTAATCATGCACTCGCTCACCTTGCTACTAATCATAATTAGGGTCATTAAAATTCAAACCGATCCAAAATAAAACAAAACTGTATAGAAAGAAAAAAAATGTGAATTGTTTTGATGATGTTTTGTAAACAACGTTTGGATTGAATCCAATTTAAAAATGTTCATGAGATTTTTCTATTTTATAATAATGGTCTTATTTGTCGATCAACTAGTATTAATGAACTATTGTGTAATTTTGCCTTGTTTGTGTTAAAAATATTACAAAAAAATTTCTTTGCAAAATTTAGATTTTTTTTAACATGGAATAAATTAAATGTGATTTAAATTCAAGATAAAAACAACAAAAATCTTGATCTAGAAATCAAAATTGGTGTTCTTTTATACACGTTGACTTAACAAGAATAATTAAAACTACGTGCCAAAATTTCTTGTAGAAACAAAAACGTGCTACTTTTTAAAACAAAAACAAAAATAATAATCTTTTGATAGCGAAAAACTTATAACAAATTTTATTCTACTATGGCTACATAGAACAAATTACACTATAATGTTTTATTATAAACCATATTCGAATCCAACTAAATATTTCGTAATAGTTTTTCTAGATCTTTCTCTATCTCTATTATCCGTCTGTCCTTCATCTAAACATGTCTCCTTAGTACAAATTCCATCATATTTTTTAGTATAGATGTTACTTCAACTCTCTTCATACTAATGTTATTTTTAAGAGTAAATTACACTCATCTCTCCTCAAATATGCTTGAATTATACTCCCCTCCCCCTCTTATTCAAAACATATTAAAATATATTTCACTCCCCTCCCCTAAGAGAAGCTTGATTTAGAGTTGAATAAGTTATTGAAAATATATTAAAATATATTTCTTGTTGTTTACATAAGTTTATATTTCTTGTTATTTTGTATAGTTTTTAAATACTCTAACAACTTCAGGACAGCCCAACCATAGAATAAAACTCAAGATCGGCACACCTATAATGCTACTCAGAAATATTGACCAATCAGAGGCTTTGTGTAATGTAACAAGACTAGCAAACCATGTTATTGAAGTAAAGGTTATTTCAGGTAAACATTGGAGCAATTGTATATATCTCGATAATAGAGATATCTCCTACATAGTCTCCATGATCATTCAAGCTCTCTAGAAGTCAATTTCCAATTACTGTTTGTTATGATATGACAATCAACAAATCTCCCATTCAAGCTCTCTAGAAGGCAATTTTCAATTACTCTTTGTTATGATATGACAATCAACAAATCTCAAGGACAATCACTAGATTATGTTGGATTATATCTTCCTCAGAGTGTGTTTAATCATGATCAATTGTATGTGGCGATATCAAGGGTAAAAAGCAAAAACGGTCTTAAGATAGTAATTCATGACAAAGAAAATCAAACATTGAAGTCTATCATCAATGTCGTTTTCAAAGAAGTTTTTGAAAACTTATAGTTTGTAATATATTTTCGCCTATATTATATGTTTATCATTATATATTAAACTATTGTCGTAATAAGAGTGATGTTGAAGCTTTGTTCAACAAAATTTACTTTTATTCAGGTTTCAACATTTACAATTTGTTTTAACTTTTGAAAGTTGACTATATATATATAGTACTAAAAGTTTTTTCTGATCAAATTGTCTTTGACCGAATTATTTGTATTATTCTCTTATATATGTTGATTGCAACGATAATTATCGTAATGGCTCGCGACCCGTGCACAATTAGTAGTTTTATCATGAAACAAAATGACAGTGTGAAGTTTCGCATGTTACATCCAAATCCAGCTACAATGCTTACGAAGTCACAAACGTACGATCACAGTTCATGAGTGGACAGACACTTGACATTAGAAGAGGTCCATAATTTTTCCTTAACATTTCAAACTAATAATGGAGGCCTATGGGGAGACACACCCTATCTGGTTCAGGTAATAATTATTAATAATTAAATCAAAGTATCTTTCTTACCATTCCAGCTCTCACTTACCCAATTTATCATCTAAGCACCAACTCAGCTGGGCCAATTTTCTATTCACATACAAGTACCATATATCTTAATCTTTGATATTTAGATTTTTCTTCTCTTATAAACCACATATCAAAAACTTATGATAAGTAACAAAACAATCTTGTGAGGTTTTGTGTGACACTGTGACTGATAGTTTTGATATGGGATCTGCTAGGAAAATTTCCAACATCACTCTGAAAATAATTCTTCAACTCAGATGAGTCTTGGAAAAGGGAACATTTGATTATTTATTAAAACCAGCCGCCCATCTGTTCATAAACATATAATACAATAAACAATAGTTACATGATCTAGTTTTACTTTGGATTTTTAGAACGTGACGAATCAAACTTTCAATCTTGATCGTAAGACGTGTTCAGATTTAGTATTAGTGTTTTGAATTGGATTATCTCTGGTGGAATAAGTCTGAGAAAAATAAAGAAGCAACTTTGACATGTTTAAATGTTAGCATCAAATTTATCTAAATATGCACTTTATAATCCATTCAATTTTAACCAAAATCAATTTACTAAACTAATTAAGTGTAGTTTGGTTCCACGCTAAGAGGTATCAAACACACGTATAAGTTATTAAACGGAGTTGCATTAAATACAAACATGTTAGTCTCTCATTCAAAATGGTCATTGTGTTGATATCACAATCCCTCCATTTATGTAACTACACCCCTATTTTAGGTTGCGAACTTGCTACACTGGATTTTAAGAATGACTCTCCATACTTCTCGTGCGCCCTATGAGAATCAGAAAATGCCTCTGATTTTTGGATTCTAAAATTGAGAAAAATTAATCATGGTCGTTTTAACAACCATGACTAATTGGAATAGAAGTATTTATATTTTATTATCGTAATACCCTTCTTAGATTATTTTTTAAACTGCAGTTAGGTCCAATGTCTTGCACTCATCGCATACATGTTTTTGATTATTGTATCATAATCTGCAGAGAGTGACTGATCATAAATGTGTTGCATTTTAACTCAACATAGCACTAAGTAAGTCCATATCAAAATACAAACCACAAGCTGTTGGATATATGCAACAAGCAAATTGAGTTTTGAAACAAGATAAATGCAAATTAATATCTGGATTTAGCAAAGTGTTTTGATTTTATGTTCAAACATATAGCAGAAGCTTGTTTCACAGTCACACTCAAATTGGTTATAACATACTATTTAATTCCTTGTATCTTTCTTTGAAGACCTTTGCATATCTTTCAACTTCATCCTCAGTTTCTCCTTCCATCTCAGAAGCAATACTTTGTATATCGTTTCGACCTCTGAACATTCAGTACGTCATAATTAAAATTAACATACATGACAAAATGGAGTCAAAACATTAGTGTGCAAGACATCGGACTGAACTGTGCGAAAATGCAGCTAGGACATGAGTCATTTGCATTTAACTGTAGTTGGACAGTTAACTGCAGTTGAAGTTGTTAACAGAAGCAGCAACAACTAGACGCCCCCAATTGTTCTCATTATAGTCTTTTGCTAACTAACAATTTGGGTGCTGGATTCCCATTATGTCACGTTTCACAAGCTCACCAGAACTCACTTATCAAATCTCATCTTACAACAAAAGATATATGACTAAAAGTTAGAAGTCTGCTAGTGACAATTTTACTTTTACTTAATTGTCACAATTACATATACCTTGTGATGCTTGATATTGTTAAAAATTACAGTCAATTAAGCTGTACAATATCACGACCACAGTTGTGTTGTAGTCTTAGATCCTTATTTCTAAAATTTGCTGATTGTAAATTATACTTCAGTTAGAACCCAAAAAGGAAAGATTAGTACTAAAAAAATTATAGCACTTGAGTTACATACACTTTACTATGGTGAGCACGTGAAAAGTTTATGTATGGTCAATTTGAACCATCTCTTGAACATTTAATACCTTTTTTTGAAGTCTTTTGGGGGGTCAACATTCTTTTTAGAGGTTCAACACCCCACCACCCAAGAAAGGATATTTTTAGTAACAAAGGCTGTAATGAATATGAGCTCTGCAACATGAGTAGTAAGGCATCCGCACATGCGCATTGAATCATAAATAAAATGAAGGAAAGTTGTCACAAACATGAAGAAAAGTTTTCATGTATTAAATCTATGTATACTTTTTATTAATCTAAGATTATGTGTTTAACATTAAACATCAATGATTAAAATATTTTGAATCCCTACAAAATAACGATTTTTAAAAGACTTTTGTTAGTCTCATGAAAAACTAAAAGCTTGCGTCGAAAAAAATTGGTATGGTCTTGTGTCAAAGCTTTAAAGGTTACAAATGATAAAAACTTAACTCTGTGTCTACTCTTAGTCTTCAGCTATAAGAGGAGTACATAGACATCCTCTTTATAACACTTTTTAATATTCACTCTCTTATTAGATAAAATTCGTACCGATCTCACACTTTGAAAATAGATCCTACATACAATGTTGAGACCCACATGAGTTTCACCCAATAAAAGAATGAATGTCATAAAGTGTTAGAAAGAGAGTGTTCGTGACATTTCTCTCGGCTATAAATACAGATTAGGCTTCTCTCATCCTGTATATATGTTATTGTTTTCAGCTAGAATCTATCAGTGGTTTAATGGTAATTTGCAGTGATGCTTGAATAACTGCATTATAACATTTTTCTCACCACTGGAACCTGCTTCTGCCAAAACATATTTCTTACCAAAGAATTATGATTACATTACAGTGCTGGTGTTTATTCCATGGTCGAACAAGCATTAAGAAAAAAAATGTACAGCAATAGAATACAATTAACTCATACTATTCACACTTCAATTGATTGATATATGAGCATTGTTTATCACATGCATTTTTTAATACTAATACTTGCTTCTGTTGATAAAAAATAAACTTAAAAAATACTAAGATCCTGCTATAATCTTATACTCTAGGCTCTAGCTAGTGGAGACATTTATCTACCACATGTTAATTTTAGACTCTACCAACAGGAGAAACTGGTGGATAAGAAACATAACTTGCAGGAATATGAATATCCGCCAATTTACCAAATGCCTTAAGTTTCGCAGTTTGCACCAATAGTGTTTCCTTTGGATTTTTTTCTTCAATGGAGTTTCTTGATCCAGGAAGCTCACAAGGCATCTTGCTATCCACTAATGCTATGCAAATGGCGAATGCTTGCAAATGTGAGAGTGACGAGTCAAAGGCTACGGAACACATTCCATTCTCTAAAGGGGTTAAACTGAATGCTGGTCGCAAATTTTGTTCATTCCCCTGTGGTTATCCAAAGAAAGAGATACAAGAAAATAAATAACTAATATTTGTAGTCCATATAATATATTGCGCGCAAAATAAGTTTCATGAACAGAAAGTACCTGAACAAAAAGATCAAATTCATAATCTGCAAAATAAGCTTTGGACGACCTTGGTTTCCTACACGCTTGATAGTCACTAGCAAGAATTTTAAGTTTGCAAGCCAAATCCCAACCACCGCAGTCACATGATCCACCCGATTTCCAGCGCTCAAGAAGTGACGAAGGTCCACCATTACTCGGAAGACTATGAACCCCACCTGGGAGCACAACCGTTGCACGGACAAGGTCATGACTATCATTGTGGCAACTGCTATGATGTTGATCGTTAACGAAACTGATAGCCTGAGGTATTTTGACAGCAATAGCAGCAAGCTCATCATTTGGCAGATAGTCGGTGTCCTGATTCGCATCCCCTTGCCCGAGCTTTACTGAAAACAAAACAAACTCTTTCATGGTAGATGAGTCCACACAATTCTGTCCAGTTAAATCCAAACAGTGCGAATCAGAAGCCTTCATTTGAGCGACAGCATGGGAAACATAATCAGGTCCTTTGCTTCTGCTTGCTTTACTCATCCAACTTCCATTCTTCTTCTTAACCTCGCTAAAGGTGAGAAAAGTATAGATACGGTTGCATTCATCTTTACCTAACCCACCTAAGTTTTTCACTTTGGCTGCAAGAATGTTTCCGTCAGTTTGGTCAACAGCAAATGTGAAAAGAGGCGAGCCATTCTTCACAGAAATTCTCAGAAGAGCTTGCCTTGTTGATGGAGCATGCTTCTTGTCCAAGGCAAGAAGCATGGTTTTAACTGGGCTACAACTGACCCTTTGGTCCCTATCCACTTCTTTGATTGGATGTAGAGTTGAAAATCTCCCATTAGCTGACCTATAATTCTTATTTATTGACAATGAATCCTTCTGAGATGATTCCAAGGAATTACAGAACTTAGCAGTCTTTGGTTTCAGCAATGGATCCAGTAACCTCCGTAAAGGGCTTGTCCTGCTTCTGCCTGTATCACCAGGTTTATCACTTCCTGAAATGTTTGAGTTAGCATAACCTCTCACAGTTTCTGAATTAGATTTACTCGCAGTTGTAGAGCTCTGATTCAGGACATCCTCATCCTCTTTGCAAGCAGAGCCTCCACTTGTATAGCCAATGCTGATGCTTAATCGACGAAAAGGTGAAGAACTTCTTGACTTTTCAGAATTTAATTTTTGGTCTAATTCACGGAGAGGCCTATTTACAGATGAAGTTTTTGCCACAGTTTGTCTCATTTCCTCGGCTTTTCTAGACTTGGGAGGACTTATTTCCACTCTGACTGATAAAGGTGATGAGGAAGTAGATATTGGTGATGAAAAAGTAGAAGCATGAAGTTTGCTACTTTCAATATCTGTGAAACTGCAACCAGAACCTTTATTAAGAGAATCATTACAGCCAAGCTCATCAGGAAGGCTACCAGAATGCGAAATATCGTAATTTAGTTCTTTCTGACAGAGTTCCTTAGGCTGTTCTGAAAAGCTCAATCGACTATACTTTTCTGATTTCTGAGCTAAGAATGTTTGTATATGAGGAACTCGACAATGACTATTCTGAGGGCTGTCTCTAGGCAAAAGATGAACAAACGGCTCGCTTTTCCCGAGCATAGCTTGCACAACATTATCAATATTTGGTTCATTAAAATTCTCTACTCTTTTTTCCTTTCCACCATCTCTACTGCGCATTTCTAGCTTAGCACTTGATGCTGCCTTGTGCATTTGCTCATTTCGTTTGACGCCGCTTTCCTTATTGATATACGGTTCCAAATATTTCCTGTCACAACCTTTCAGTCTACTGTTAGGATGGTTCACGGAAAGACGATCATCTGCTCTGACATGTTTGCTCGGTGTGTTAATATTACCGATGCTACCTCTAAAATCCTGACAATGTCCAACACTTCTTCTAGAGGTTTTGACAGCTTGAGAGTTGTCTTGAATTGAAGACGCTTCAAAGTGAGATTTCAGCGACTGACGCGATTTCCTTTGATCTTTACCAGAATGACCTGATAACCTGTCAGTTGGAACAGAAGAGGATGCAGTACTAGATGTTGAACTCCTGCTATTTCTATGTGCTGCATTTTTATGAATGTGCTGCCATTGTTCTAGACGGCTCCAATCAAGAACACCAACATTTAAAACTTTCTCGCGATTTTCTTCTCTTCCCCTCTGTAAATAACCTGGCAAATTGGACATGTACTTAACCAGCTCATCTTCATACTCACTATCACAATTCCCGTGCTTGCGGTGATTCCGGTGAAATTTTGAAGTGCCGCCTTCCTCATTTTTGTGAATTTCATGATGATGATCAGCAACATAGGACAAAGACTTCCCCGACTTTATCTCGTCATAAACCTTTCTACTCATGGTGATAGATGGTTTCCTGAATTTTATCCCAGATCTGCTGAGCTTAAGCCCTGGAACCAATCGACCACCTTGCAAATTGCAATCCAAAACATACTACAACTTGTTTTTCTTGTCCAAACCTGGATTATAATCGAAAATATCAAAACGTATAAAAACAAAGATTTCAATTCAAGCTAAATAAATTATTGTTTATTGTGTGAAAAAGAAATAGATTTAAGGGGTATATATCTTAAGTGAACCAATGCAAAACCAATAAGTAATATCATAAATTCATAACATAATGAAAAACATGAAAAACAAAGTTCATGGAAAGGGACATAAATTTGAAAGCTAACAAGGCATAATAAGGTCCAAAGAAAGATTCTGGACAATTTCCTCTTCTCCCCCATATGGCCCCAACTTTGTGCATAAGTTCAAATTAAGCTGTAAAGGTTGTGGGGTCACTCTTTACACCAACACATTACCTTTCATATAACACCACGTGAGTGAAGGTGACTTAGCAAGATGAGAAAACCCAGAGAATTTTTGTATTAGATTGATGACCTTAATAAAATGTGGTATATAAGAATTTCTAGTAATAATATCTTGGAAACTAACACAACCTTTACAACTTAATTTACACAGTTATTCACAAAAAATGTCACAACCAAGGATAATGGTCCAGTACACCGAAAAAATCTCACATTGCTTGAGAATAGAGGCTAATGGTAGTTTATAAAAGGGTTGTTAACGAGTGCCCCGGGGCAGAATCTCAAATTTAGGAAATATTCCTCAAAAAAGTCTAATTTTACAAATTCTAATTCATTGATTAGATATATTTTCATAAAAATTTACTATTAAAGGTGCTTAAAGAGTATCTCGGAGGCCCTCATTAACATTTCCTTTTATAAAAAAATTCAACAACGGGAATTTTACAAAGGACAAAACCGTGAGGACTTACACAAGACCCAAAACAGACAATACATCAAAAAATGAAGTGTCGTGGACTTGAGATCGAAATAAACTTATATCCGTCTAAGTGGAACTAGACTGATATCTTGATATCTCTTAAGCAAGGTCTCAGGTTCGAGTTTTGTAAACGAAAAAGTAACGTGTGGCCGGGAGAGGAGACCCATTAGACAGGTTCTTCAACGGAAATTAGTCACTAAACAAGTCGGCAGATAATTTGGTCATATAAGATAAAAAAAAATGTCACAAGAAAGAAATGTGTAGTGGTCCATGCAAATGACAGAAACCAAATTTAAATTTCGAAAAATAAAAAAAGATAAGGTACGGTACAACACCCATCTTCGTCGACACCAAGATTTCCAGCTATATTATTTGTTATTTAAAAAAAATCAAATTATTGAACTCTCTTTCTCCACTTGCAAGAAAAATAAAACAAAAAAATTGTACATGTCAAGAAAGAAAAAAAAAACTTTAAAAATGAAAATGAGAAAGGGAATGCATACCGGAGAAAGAGTGAGAAGCTTGGAGCGGTGTCGGTGGTGAAAAAAGAGTGTGGGATTTGGGAACAAATCAAGATGATATTGATGATGATGTAAGAGAAAAAAAAGATAAATAAATGTGTAAGCAAACCAAACCAAAGGGTGAAAAGTCTGTGAAACTATTTTGGTTACTTACTCAAAGTTGAGAGCCAAAAAGTCTTCGAGGCTTTGAGAATATCACCTGAAACAAGACACCTAGCTATAACCGCGTACACACCTATGCTCTGTTTTGTAGTAAGTAAATATAGATAGATAGAGAGAGAGAGAGAGTTTGATTGAGTGAGAGAATGGAGAAGATAATAGTTTTTGGTTTGTGAGTGCGTGCTACTCCTACTACAACTACTAGATGCAAGAGGCATTAAAAAGATGCAAGTTTTACGAAAATAATATATTAAGGTGGTTGGAGTTTTTAGACTTATTTACCCAACTTTAAAAATAGTTAGTTAATTTGGCTAATAACGATAAATTTATCAATTTTATTATTTTGTCAAAAAAGAAGATTAGACGTATAATTATTCATCTCATAATATGTTATCTTGTGCTTTAATAATTTGTCACATAGTTAAATGTTTAATGAGCTTTAGTTGAGAGCAATCGAAAGAAAATTTTAAGTAAGATAATTATCGGCCATACTTAACATATTTATTGGTTAAATTCTTGTTAAGTAAGAGATAAATATAAGTATGATACTGATGATGTCTCGTCTCAACCTCGAGTATGTCACACCACGCTTTAAAGTATTGTCTATTTTTATTCGTTGAATAAGTCTTTACGATTTTGTCTTTATAAAATACGTTTCTTTGAATTAATGAGTATGAATGTTATATATAAACTATTGTTTATCTCGATTCTCAAACAACTTAAGATTTTACAATGTATTAAAACAACAAATTTATGTTTCATCAATATTTCACTTGTATCTATCTTTATGATAAATTGAACTTTGAGACACAATAACAACTTTCGACCATCTGATCTATATCAGCCGATGATATCATCTAATTGTGCGAAATTATTAATGTAATATGAACCGTCAAATCTTAAATCAACTGTTGAGATTTGTAACAGTGTGAAACTGTGTGATTTTGCTACGCAGCAAATCCGGATCCCTTTAAGAAATGGAGAGAATTTTACTACTTGTTTAGTTTAGGATGTCCCTGTTTTAGAATTAAGCTGGGTTTGTCATGATGACGTGGCAAAAAGAAGTCCTGATTATGGGGGGAGCGGCCTATGGATTTCATGAACCCAATCGAAAGGTTAAAAATAGTGGAAAAATAATAGTATGATCAAACGGTGATAGTGACATGATGGAGAGCAAAAAGCGGTGACGATAAAGAAGAAGAGGATAGATAGTGTGTGTGATCCCAGGCCCCACGTGATACATTATTTTATTGGATTTTTTTGACTTTGATTCTCTTCTTGTAAGAAAGTGTTGATTAAAATGTGGACCCATTCGTCAACGGGACTGAATAGGTGGCCTTCACGTGGTCCCACCTAGTCCTCTCTCTCATTAATCTGTACCGTTTGATTTGGGTCGAGTTAAGCTAACAGAGAAATAGTTATGTTAACAAGTGTGTGTTGTTTAAGGAATTTACAACGAGAAATTATGTCGTGAATAATATAAATCAAAGTAGTTTTGAAGTAATAATTATATCACTTTTTAAGTAATAAAGAAATTGTCTTTTATTTATGTTTTTCTTAGTATTAATTTACGGTGTTTTGTTAACGTGTGACTTGGATACTTTTTCAGGATTTCAAAAGAGAAAATTATTTTATAAAAAGTTAAATATTTTGATTTCCAATACACTAATTATAAATATTTTTTAATAAAGTACTTTCTCCGTCCCAAATTGTATGAAGTTTTGGACATTACACATATATTAAGAAATGCAATTAATATTGTATGGAAAAGAGATATAATGAGTTGTTTTACAAAATTGTCCTTAATAAATAATATGTGAAAGATAAATGAAAGAATTGAAAGAAGAGAAAGTAATAAATAGTTAAGGTTATAATAGAAAAAGTAACATTAACGTTGCATTGGTATTGTAAAACGACATATAATTTGAGACAATTTTTTTCTCTAAAGCGACATACAATATGGGACGGAGGGAACACTATTTAAGGGTCTTAGAGAATAGTTCAGAGCACTCGTTAAGATTTTCCTAATTTATAACTTTGAATCAGGTTAACCAATGTTTAAAGACATTTGTTAAGGAACCGCTTTATAACAAAAGAATGTTTTTGAGACTTTTAAAGAATCTTTACATAAATTTACAAAGCATAAGGGTAAATACTACATGCACATGTTAAAGGTAAATATAGAAATTATGTAACTAAAATTTTGTCAATTTACTTCTTAATTTTTTTTATCTACTCTCTCATGTCCATTATAAGAAAAAATTTAACTAATAAGTTTATTAAATAAATGATATATCTTCTATCAAAATAAATAAACAAATGATATATTTAGTTTCTAAAATAGACTAAACACTTCATTTATTAAATGAATTTAAAAAATAAACTTTATCTTATAATAGAGACTAAAACTATACTTTTTTTTATAAATACTTACTAAGTATGAAAATTCTATGATGTGTACTTATGACGCATGTTAGTATGTATGACTCTTATTATATTATATTGTTTAACAAGTGTCTTAACTTAAAGGATTTGTATTACTCCATCCGTCTCAAATTATATGATGTTTTGGACATTTAACACGTATTAAGAAATGTAATTAATTTTGT
>Ga0209282_1000394_pt1 | contig 21311 bp, 11 predicted proteins | sample Mtrugardesep15_FD_187529 | JGI IMG/M metagenome (GOLD analysis project Ga0209282, IMG submission 187529) | Root nodule microbial communities of legume samples collected from California, USA - M. trunc garden sep15 (SPAdes) (version 2) | ecosystem: Host-associated > Plants > Roots > Nodule...
ATTCCTTCTCCGGAACATTTAGTCACGTAGCCAGCAGCATCACCCACAAGCGCGACCCTCCCTGACAATCTTCGTGGCCTTGGATGTTCTGGTATAGGGTGAGCCTCCACGCGGATAATCTTGCCCCCTAAGATCTTGTCCTCAGCTCTTTTCCTTGTTGCTAGTTGGAACTTCTTGATGTCTCCCTTGTGTGTCACAGTGCCGGTGCCAACAGCAACGTGGTCACATTTTGGAAATACCCAACCATAGAAATCAGGAGAAACGTCATCGCCCACGTACATCTCCGCAAGATCCTCGTAATAAGCCATTTTGTCATCCGGGATTTTTATCCTCTCCTGAGAAAATTAACCATACCATCAAAATGAAACATTCTAATGCTAAGTGTTTCCTTTCAAAAATAGAAACCACATGACACATAAACCATAAAACACCACAATGAACTACATCTAAGTCAGAGTGAATCACCAAATTAATCTTGAAATAGTAGGATTAGACAACTTGGCCATAAATGAGTAAATGAGACCAATGACAAAATTGGCATGCACAAAAGGACTAATACATCGAGTATTGTTCAATTTAAGGGATCTATCAGTTTTTTTATTAATTTAAATTGACTAACCCTGCACAAGACTAAATTAATAGTTTATTCTCTAAACCTTCCTAAATACGGATTTAAAACTCAAATGACATTGAAATGCAAAGTAAAACTAAAATAATAACACAAATGTGAACCATGTTATAGAGTATTTATCCCTTAATTTAAAGACCAAAATGTTACATCTTACAATTTTAGATTAAATTGGTAATTTAGTTAAACTTTGCTAGTCCTAGAACATGATTAAAGACTCAGTTGACATTGAACACCAAAAATTGCTAATATAAGAAACAGAGCAAGCAAAGACTAGAAGAACAAACCTGAAATGCAATAGCATATTCATAATCACCAGCATCAATAGACTTAGCAACTCTAGAATTAGCTCCATCAGCACCAATAACAGCATCAACTTCCAAAGTAGTTTTTTCACCAACCCCACCAGTTTTCCCATCATAAGAAGAATAATGAAGAACATAAGGTGCATTCTTTACTTTAGGAATATCCATTTTCAAAAACAACCCATTAATAATATTCGCTCCATTTTCCTTAGCCCTATTTCTAAGATAATCATCAAGCACCTCACGCCTCACCATACCAATATACTCATGAGACTTAAGTGTCCGACCAATGTCGACGGCGACATTCGACGGAGAAATCATCTTCATCTTGGTAACACGGCGGTCAATGATGTCTAGTGGAAGATCGAACTCGCCTACCATGCAAAGAGGAATGGCTCCTCCACATGGTTTGCAGTTGTCCATTTTACGTTCGATGAGGAAGGTTTCTATGCCACCTTTTGCTAGTGTTTCTGCTGCTGCACCACCTGCTGGACCACCGCCGATGACAGCGACACGGAGGTTACGGCCATCGATTTTTGGGCTGGTTGCTGCGGCAACGACTGTGAATCTGCGGCGGTGGGTGATGGGTTTGGGGCGGTAGGAGAATTGAGTGGTTTCTGGTGAGGAAATGCGGAGGCCGAGGAAGGATTTGAGGGCGATGGAGCTCATTGTAGTTGAGTGAGTGAGTGAGTGAGGAATGAGGGGTTTGAAATTTTGTGGTGTTGTGTTTTATTGGAATGGTGGATATGGTTTGTGATTTGTGGGAGTTTGTGACCGTTGGATGGATGAGATGAAGAGTGGAGATTTCATGTGGATAGATTTTGAGATCATGGATTGTGGTCCTTTGCTTGTCTGTATGTACTTTGAGTTTGAGACTTGGAAGTTGTGGTGATGTTTGTTTTTTGAGTGGTTTGTGTTTTGCCACGTTATTGTTGCTATAAGTGGTGTTTTTTTAACTCATCTTTTCATGCATTAATGTAACTTTGACGAATGATGATATCGGTTATATTAATTCATCGCTGAACGAACTGCTAGCAAATCACACCAGTTACAACTCACATAGTACAAGTACAAGCAAGAACACATGCTAGTAACAGTACTATTTTTAACTTTTTTTGCACTTAAAAATAAAACTAGTTCAAAGGATCGTAGTTGTAAGTCCATCAAATGGTTCTGATCTTGTTTTTTTACTGGTGATTCTGATCTTGTTAAGTTAATTGTGTACTTCTGTTATTATGCAGGGAATCTGAATCCTCCTATGTATGTCTATAATTGTACATTTTGTCAAGACGTGCTTGTAGATTGTTTTCCTTAGCATTGGATTTCAGCATAGTTAAACGTGGAATGTTTTGATAAGAATAAGAATGTGAATGATTATGAGTTTGTAACAAGGTTTATCATTCTTGGTAGCCGATCATACTTATATAAGCCTATTTTTGCGAAAATATTTTTCCTTCAATGTTGCAAGTTGTGAAGAATTAGTCGAATGAAGTTTTGTCATTTGAAAAATTCTTTTTAGTTTCAGAGATTTTGAAAGGAAATATTTTGATAAGGATTTCATATAGATTTAAAGTTTATTTTGATTTTGGTTATTTGTTTTTAAATCAAATATTTTAGATGATATAAATTTCAAATATTCATATCATATCTTACAGTTTAATTTTTGTTTGAAATGTATACTTTTTAAAATCAAGTCTATTTTGGAAAATAAGACAAATATAAATTATTGTTGACCATGAAATTAGGTATTCAGTGACTAAAATTCATTCATTCAGGTGGTGCCTTACCGAACTTAGAAATTAACTGGTTAGAAATCACACACTGATAAACACTTTTTTTTTTTTTTTCTCTCTTTGCCTTAGCTTGTTAATATCCATCATTAGCAACAAAGTTAACAACACAATACAAATCTTCATGTTTTTGATTTTTTTCTTCAAAGCTGAACTACCCAAGAAGCCATTACCACTAATAGTAGTAACCAAAACCAAAGGGTGAATTGCTTTCAGTTTCGGTTTCCTGAATATTTCATTGGAAGAAGATCAAATTCAAGAATTCAAACATGCTTGCAAATTCTATAGCAAAAACTTTCCTTATGGTAGATCTTTAGGAGGTCACATATTAATGATTTGTTAACTTGTTTTGTATATGTGCGTGGGATTTGCTTTGCTAATACATCTCACTCAAAATTAGAAAGATGTATTAGCATTTTAGACCTTGTTATTTAGACAATTATTTTCTTAATTATCTCAAATTATGTATGAGTATTAACAAAGAAAGCATTTTACACCTTTTTTTATCCAATTTGTTTCTTTGTAAACTAGCTTGAATTAAAGGTATCGGGTTAGTTTACATTTTAAAAAACATACAATTAAATAAGTTTTTATCTCTATACATATCTCATTTTGAATCCCACTTTTAGAGAGTAATTTCATTTTGAATCCCTCAAAATTTCTAACATATATCGGTTCCCAAATATTTTGTGTCATGAATTTAGTCTCTATTTTTTAAGTGAACTCATGTATACCTTCACATTTTTGAATGATTTTTTACATAGATATTTAGAATATTATAATAATCTCACACAAAAATTTAAATTTTTTTAACGAAATAATTTAGTATATGTTTGGTTTCACTTCTAAAGGAGCCATAATTGATCTAAAGAGACCATAGTTGATTGTGACATGTTTGGTTGTTGTCGATTAGAATTGATTCTGCCTTTAGAATTGATTCTATTTGAAACTGAGATTTATAGCTTTTGATTCTAGAATTTATTTTCACACACAAATTTATAGTTCTACTCACTTTTACATGAATAGTGTATTCAAACACAACCACTTTTTGTGAAAATCACTTTTAACCAAAATAAATTATATTAAAATCAATTATCTCCGCCGCACAACCAAACATGCATTTAATGTGTGGAAAAAAAATCTAATCCTCTTACTATGATTGGGATGAATCATTCTAAAGAAGCCAATTTAATGTCTAATAAAAACAATTTTTTGTCAACTTTATCTACTTCCGACCAAACTTCATAATATTAGAGCTTATTTTTTCCTATGAAACCAGATGGTTAACAACAACAAAATTCACATGTTTTTCTATCATCCAAAAAAAAAAAACACGAGGGTCAGTTTTGAGACAAAATTTTGAACATTGTTGTATCTTCCTGGTTCGGTGAACTTAACGTAACAATCTACCCTAAGGACATCCAACGTGTTTGTTGAGAATTAAATTTTTAGGGTCACCCCGTATTCAATATTTAATTCGTGTTCCTTGTACTAGGATTTTATATTCAAATTGCAACATACAAAAAATGCTGGACTAATTCAGCATACATTCACGATTTTACTCACTAAGTTGGAACAAAATATTTTGGTGGTTGCAGTAGTTTTGAATCAGTAATAAAAGTTGGTATATCAAATAATCTATTGCATGTCCGTAACATTTTCTTTGTGTAGCTGCCAAATTGTAACATTGTCATGGTCTAAAATTTCCCATTAGGCAACTACTATAAAAACCAACACACATGTTTAACAAAATAATAGAATTCCTTGTATTACATCAGACAAATTAATTAACATGAAGTTTAGTAAGGTGATAGTTATTATAGTAGCCATCATTTTGGGCATTGGGCTTGAAGGATGCAATTGTAAGGTTGTGCAATTCATATTTGGAGACTCTCTTTCAGATGTTGGAAACAACATGCATCTCTCTAGAAGCCTAGCTCAGGCAAGCTTGCCTTGGTATGGTATAGACATGGGTAATGGGTTACCTAATGGAAGGTTTTCTAATGGACGCACAGTTGCTGACATAATAGGTAATTTTTTCACTTATTGGCATTCAAATACTAGAAAGTAGAAACTAACTTAATTGACATCAGTTTGTAGCTTGGTCGATTTTCAGGATGCCTCTATGTGATGCTTACTCTCTAGATGAGTAGTCCTCAAAATTAATTGGACATGAAACCATTTATTAAGCTCTTAGACCATGACAAAATTTTATTTTTATTTAATTAATTATGTAGCTACGGTTTTAGTTAGATGTGAGTTTAAAGTAAAGTGGTTTACGTTTGAATATATTCATGTAATCATTTTGAGTGTAAACAATGGCAAGTATTACTTTGCATTCCGAGACATGGCAATTGAGAAGCTATAATTAAACATTTGCTAATGAAGTGTTTGGTTGAGGGTGAACAATGAGCTTGGAGCTCACACATTGGATTATGAGAGGAGCCCGAGAAGCTATAATTTATGATTTTTAGAACTTATATTGTGTAGCTTTTAATCTACATTGGATTTTGAAAGGAGTCCGAGAGATAATCATATTGGACCAACATCAATCACACAAGTGAAGTTGGACTTCACTTTTTTCCACAACATTGTGCGGTTGCGATGAGCAAACACTCTCCTAACACATGCTTACTATTTTTCAAACACACACTAAGCATAACATGTATTTCAATTTCTAACTCACATTTTCCACAACAGATGCGGTCGCTGTGAACAAATCACTCCCAAACATAAGCTTACTATTTTTCAAACACGAACTGTATCGATGTATTTCAAACATAAAACAACATATATCTTGCTGCAGCAAAGAATTAGCCCTGACTTTTTAAGGTTATTGATGTCTTGTGAATCAACCTGTGAACAGGTTTGAAATTAGAGTTTGTCATAACATTATAACAAAGATCTTATACATTTTCAGGTGACAGTTTAGGCCTACCTAGGCCCCCTCCAGTCCTAGACACATCTTTAACTGAGAAAGATATACTAATAAATGGACTGAACTATGCTTCTGGTGGTGGCGGTATCTTGAATGAAACTGGCACCTATTTTGTGAGTGCCATCTTTTATACCTTGTGTCTTATGGCATTTAATTTAAGTACTGATATATTTTGGATGATAAAATTATTTCTCTCATGCAGATCCAAAAATTATCACTAGACAAGCAAATTGAGTTGTTTCAAGGGACACAAGAACTAATTAGAAGCAAGATTGGAAAAAGGGCTGCAGACAAGTTTTTTAGAGAAGCTCAATATGTTGTTGCTTTAGGTAGCAATGACTTTATCAACAACTACTTGATGCCTCTTTACACTGATTCATGGACATACAATGATGAAACCTTCATGGATTACTTGATAGGAACACTAAGAAGACAACTAAAGGTTTATTGAGTTCACTCTAAAATAATCATGCTTCATTGTTTTGCATCTAAGTGTCTTCAGTCTTTTTTTTTTTAGGAAAGAGTCTTGAGTATTTACATTTGTTTATGTTTTTAGCTACTACATAGTTTAGGAGCAAGGCAATTGCAGCTTTTTGGGCTGGGTCCAATGGGATGCATTCCACTTCAAAGGGTACTTACTACAACCGGAAATTGTCGAGAAAGTGTAAACAAACTGGCTCTTAGCTTTAATAAAGCTTCAAGCGATCTAATAGATGACTTGGTGAAGCAACTTCCTAACTCAAACTATAGATTTGGAGATGCATATGATGTTGTCTCTGATTTGATTAGCAATCCACTTAAGTACGGTAAGTAGATATGTTAATTGACTCCCTATATTGAGAAATGCAAGTACTTACACATATTAACTGATCTTGATTATTGATTTGAGATCGGTCGATTCAAAAATACATTTTCATCAAGTTATCTTAAATGCATCTCGTCTATTGATTTGAGATCAGACAACGAAGATTATATAACTTGTCACATTGTATGAAATCTAAATCCATGCTATGGACACTTAACCGAATAATGTTGATATCAAGGGTTTGTTACAAAAGCAAGAGCTTTAGCCTTTCGGCGCAAATATTTTTGGACCTAATCACATTTGCTTTGTAGGATTCCAAAACTCAGACTCACCCTGTTGTTCCTTTGGGAGAATTAGACCAGCACTTACATGTGTACCTGCATCAACACTGTGCTCAGACAGAAGCAAATATGTGTTTTGGGACGAGTACCATCCCTCAGACAGTGCTAATGAGCTCATTGCAAATGAACTTATTAAGAAATTTGGATTTTCGCGTGATGGTCAAAATGCTGCTCCTTCACCAGCACCTGCTATTGCTCCATCTCCAGAAGATTAATCATTCAAGATTTTCTTGCCTATTGCTAGATTTGCATGTCATTTGTGGAAACTATTTTCTTTCTGTTCTATTCCATGTGGACTAGTTAGTTACACATAATTTCTTTTCATAGTTTGAACGTGTCTTTATGAAGAATATATTACATAATATATACTGTTTCAAATTTCAATAAGATAGAAACTATAGTGATATTTCCTTTTGTTCGCTTCACACATGTAACCCACCACTTAAGTGTGTTTATTTTTTCTAAGAAACTATATTAAACACAGATTCCTTGAACAAGTTTAATAAATAGTTTTTACTGAATACACCTAAGAATTTCCCTAGTTAACATCATATGGTGCTATAATGAATATGCTTTATTATATTTATAATGGCCTCATACTACTTTCAAGAGAAGTTTCAAGTTTGAGAAAAGGAGTATAAGGGGGTGATAAACAACAAAATTATTGATCTTTGATCGCTTTCTTAACTTAAAATGAAACACATTAATATTAGATAATATACCATATGATATGATATGAGATACTTTTTAAGGCTACTAAGTGGCCAATACATGATTACATAATTTAAAGAAACATTTTGGATTAGTTCCTAATCACTTTCCAGGAACATGGTTTATACAACCTTTATCAATTTGCTGTGGGTGGATAAATGATTCTTCATTTTTAAATATCAATATATCTTTTTGGACAAAAGCAGAGGCCAAAAGGAAAAGGTTATTTGTCGGTTAAATTCCAAATGCATCCCCATCTAGTAAGCACCTACATATTCACAGACATACTAACCTTTATTTATTCAACGACTTCATTAATATATATATATATATATATATATATATATATATATAGGTGGACGGTAGAGGATTTTTTGCACCAATATGGATCCATTTTCAGCTTCTAAGAGGTGCTTAATGCTTGTGTTTCATGCAGGTTAAAGTGGTTTTAGTAATAAAATAAGACAAAATCAATGGGTGTTAGAACTGATAGTGTAACTGATCAAATATCATTTCTATGACAGAGCACAATAGGTCAATAAACTATAATTATAACTGAAATTCTAGTACATGGATACATAAGCAGATGTTAATTAACGTACATGAGTTCCTAAGATCCCATACATCATAAACAATGGGGATTTGATTTACTCTAATAATTAGTCCTTTCTTTCATCATACATAAATGCCTCTACAAAATAACTCATATATTAACTTAATTAATATTGTTTTACATAGAGGATGCATGCATATATAATATAGGCACCTAGCTAGAGGAACTAACATTTAATCAGCTTACACACCATTACGGTGCTCTTGGAGTGTGACGACCATTTGCCCCAGATGGTGCATAATCATTGAGTTCCAAATCCATCCTCTCATTAATTCTTGGCTTTGGCTCCTCCAAGTGCAAGTTTTTCTCAATAATAACCTGTAACATATATAATCTTGATGAATTTGATATATACATTTTTTTTTTTAAATGCAATAGTACATGTCTTAAGAAACTTAGAATAGAGAGTATTAAACTGTACCTGAGGGGTATTTTCCATAGTAATTAGGTGAACTTGGACATCTTGCATGAGGTTTTCAGTTCCTGCTTAATATAAACATATCATATATAAGAAGACTAAGACTAAGAAGATGAAGGAAAATTACATGCATGTTTCGGTTAGCGATGAATTTCATGAAATCATAGTGGACAATGTGATTTTGCTGAAGCTATAAAGTGTAACTTTTGCTAAAATCACGATGGCACACTACGATTCCACAAAATTCACCGTGAATTCAAATATAGACGTACAACTTTTCAATGATAAAAAACAAAAGATAGTATAGATGAATTTACTTGTAACTGGGACTGCTGTCAAGCATAAAAGATGAGAAAGGCCAAGAAGAATCACAAATAAACGAAAGAAAGTTCCTGCCATTCCTGCACTGCAATGGCTCTTCTCAGAAACAAGCTCAAGGATGTGTTGCCTCACATATGCTAGTTCTCAATTTATATAGCAACATAAGATCTTTGTGAATGTTATTTTAACATGGAATGTCGATATGATGGAGCAGCAATATCATATTGCCAAAGTCATAAAGTTGATAGCAACCCATCATTTCTTGGGAGACAAACGTGTTTCCACACTTTGGTAAATAAACTTTCATCAGCTTCTGTCTTTTACCTGTGTGAAAACACAAATTAATACATAAGTATGTCTTTTTTATATTGGTGAGTTTTCATACGCACAATTATGATATTTATGCTCAATAAAAAACTCAAATATCAAATCTCTGATCACATGTTTAACAAATCTGAATACTTGAGACCACAACAATATGGTAAATTAAGACCTTATTGGAGTGCAGAGAAAGTTTAGGTGGACATAAAATTATGGTATATTTTAAGTCAATATGGAGTGCGGTATGAAAGTGGAAAGATGACAAGGAAATATTCGTGAAGCAATTTCCTATAAGGTGGTATATAACCAACCAAAGTCAAAATGTAGTGGGAAATGGCCATTAAATCTTAAGGATTATATTCTATAGACTATGTGTGAATAGTACAAGAGTTTCAAGGTAGGTACACATCCAAGAAATTCACAAGAAGGCTCCACGCTTCACATCTGTGCCTCAACTCACGAAAAGGCAACAGCACTAGCACTAGCAGCATAAGGAAAACAGCTAGATGATTATCCATGTTCAGCAGGGTCAATTACTTTTTGTCTGAGTTCAAATTTTCTAAATGAGAGGCATTTAATTTCTTGGTCCTGTGATTTTTATTGACTTAATGTCTAGGTCTATATATCATACTATAGTATATGTATTTTTATGTAAATACGTGCATGCACTTCATTGCAGGTAGTGGAAGTCATGATGATATTTGAACAAGGAAATTAAGACAGGTCAAATGTTGTAAACAGGCATGTATGTTATTGCTAGTGGGAACATCAATTTTCTCCACTAAATTCATCTGAACAGTGGCAGCTTTGCTCTCTGCACACCACTCAAAGCTCCACAACTCTACACAAAAAATTACTCTGATCAAATATAAACAAAAATAACTTGATGTTAATCATAAAATTAATTATATTCTCTAAACTTACCTTCATTTTTAATAACTTGTTTCATAACAATAAAAGTTAAATTAGTTTAAGGATATTTTAAGAATCATAACATTAAATAAGGTAAAATAATTTCTTAAATTAGTATTAGTAGTCTCATAAGGGAGTATAGATGTAATTTCTTAAATTACATCACTCATTCATCATTACTCAATGTTGGTACTTAATAAGCCATCAATCTTCCCAACCTGGCATCAAAGAAAAAATGACTTAATAAACTCCACGTCATTACATCACACCTCAAACATGGTGTGAACTGTGAAAGATATGAAGAATGAAAATACCCAAACTCTGCTTTGTCATTCTGGAGAGAATGAAAGACACTCTGCTGAACATAACTTATATTATAATCAACGACACTGATAATAACATTCTGCGGAGTTTGTTACAAGAACAGAAGAAATACAATAAAACAACAGAAGAGCCTCCTTTTCCCTTTCGGTCTATATATTTTTCTAACTACCAACAACAGTTTATGACTTCCTACAACAGTTACATAGCAGTTAATGCACACACAACATTTAAGAATAATAAAATGTATACTAATATTACATAACTTCTGCTTCAACACTAATTTGATTTCTATGCTTCCTTCCAACAAGTCCTTAGTGATAAGAGGCCTATTACTAACAAATACATCAACTTGAGATGAAAATGCCATCGCTTTCTTTGCAATCGCACAGATGGAGCTCCAAAAAATGTCATCATTCAAACCCCATATGGGAATCAATCACACGATAAATTAATATGTATAAAATGTTCATTCTTTTTATTGAATTCTACATCCTCCGGTATCTTGTCCACGTCGAACATTGCCAAAAGCAGACAATTCCAGAAGATCCATATCACGATCTGTAATTCATCCAGTATTTCCATCAGTTTGTCTAATTACTACAGCTAAATATGATCATTATTACAGGCATACCTGAAACCCTGCAATAAGAACTCTTCTGAATAAGATCAGATTTGGAGATATCTGTTCGATTGCCCTTTGATCGATTAACTGTTGCCTGAAAAATTATGGATAGAACTTTTATCAAATGAATGCAAAGAGAATCAAATACAGAAACAGATTTAGTGACATGATTTATGGTTGTAAAAACAAGTTAGAGCTGGTAACATAATATTGTCACTTGCATCTAAACCATGCTGGAACTTGAGCTGTAAAACATAACTACATGAATGGCATGTCAACTAGAAGAAGGAAACCATGCCAGCATCTAATGACAGTAATATTAGTAATTGGAAAACTGGTCCATAGAAAATTTGAAAGCCACAGAATAGCGTGGAAAAAAATAAATCAGAGTGGTGTCCAATGACTTGAGTTATCCACATGAACTACAAAAATATCACATCACATTATTACTCTATCATGAAAAAATGTTCGAGGCTTCGAGCATTAATTTTAATCATCTTTTAGAATTATCTTCAATATTCCTGATTCAGTTAGGATTAGGAGTCTAGTATATTAGCATATATAAGGATTGGTACTTTGTCTTTTGTAGTAATATCTAACAGACCATTCACATCATATCAATAAAATGTTATTGATCTTAGTATTCCTTTTCCTCCCTCTATACCTAACCCTATAACTTCACCAGCTTGTATCCAATATCAAAGGTTTCACTTTTCTGGGAACCAGCAGAATGGATTAGTATATATGTTATCTATACTAATCCAACCTCACCATATCTGCATTTTGATAGACATACCAACAACCATGTTTCGTCCTACTTCTATATAGCTCCAGTAAATTTTTATTACATCCAAGTACCGATTTGTTCTCTGTCTAGAAATATGGTAATGAAAATCCTAAGACAGAAAACTAAAAACTTAAACAGTAGTTTTTTATAATATACTTTCACTTTGGAACTCTAAATAGATAATCAATAATATAGATATTAAGAAAAGATGAATATAACCATTATCGTGGGAATGATTATATACTTCCTTTGTGCAAAAATTATTTCTAATATCAAATTAACCAGTATCTTTCTAGCATACCAAGGTAAGGCTTAGTTGGAGTATGCTTGGGTTCAAAGAATCACATGTACAGGAATTTCGAAAAAAAAAAACACCCAGCAAAAGCACATTACAATAAGATGCATTACAAATTTACAATACAATCCCCCCCTGTTGGGTTCTTTTTCTACATAGAAGCAGAGAAATGAAGAAAATCAGGGAAACCTTACCTGTAATACTTGACAGTTTTCCAACGTGCTTTGGCCTCCCTGAATTTCACAAAACACCCAAATGAATAAGAAGTAAAAAAGGAAACCAATTGGCAACTCAATGATGTCATGATTACCTCTTACACTTTGTTTGGGAGTTCGGAGGGGAGGGGAGGGTAGGGCTTTAGGGGGTGGAAAATGTAAGGAGAGAAATAGAGAAATCTTTCACATTTTTTTAAAGAGTATATTTTTAGAGAATGATAGATTAATGCTTATGATCAATATATTTTTTATTTTAAGAATACTATAACAACGTAGATTGAATTTGAAGAATTCATATAAACCCTCCAAAACCCTCCTCCAATACAATTTTTTAGTTACCCCAAATTAGGAGGCTTTGTATAAGAAAAATGAACCCCTCAAAACCCTCCCCTCTCAAAGTCCCCTATTTTATCCACTTGCTCCTTCATTTTTTTTTTCCGAAAACCTTCCCCTCCAAACTCGCAAACAAAGCCTTAGGGCGATGTCCATATCATATTTAATAAAAACGACTAAGACACAGGTTTCAAATAATAACATAAAATTCCCCCCTTCTCCTATCCTTTTTAAAAGATAAAAACTTCCACATAGGAAGAAGGAAAAACCAAAACCTTTCCTACTCATCTGTTCTCTACATCTCTCCCTTAGTTGAATGATAGCTAGCCAGTAGCCATAAATATACCACAGGTTAAAAAGCACTACCATTTACAGAATGAAAAGGTCTTTGGAACCATTTTAGACTTATCTCTTGACACAGAATCTTATACTAGTACCGTACTCACTTAATAAAATAACTTATGATAAACCAGTTTGCCATTTTCAATTCATTTCAATAACCAACATCATTTTCCATCAAAGTTACTTCACAAATTAATATGACGATTGTGATAACAATATATACAAATGAAGCAAAGAAAAACAATATAAATTGAATTTAAAAAAACTTGCAAAACGTGTAAAGAGATAAAGATAAAAACCTTAGAATAAGGAACAATGTGATCATAGTCATGACACAAACAACCAGGGCAACCTACAAGCTTCCGAAAGATAAGGTTCCCAAGTGGGTCCCTACGCCATCGATCTGGGTCTCGTCCTTTAACCTTATCAGCTTTTTCCCAGCATTTCTGTTTAACACTGTGTGGGAAACTTCGAGGGTTAGGGCTAGTGTATTCGTCGAAGAGCACAGCGGTTGGGTCATCGTCGAGGATAGTGGTAGCAGAGGGTGAGGAGCTTCGTTTGGATGAAGATGATAAGTTTGTTGAAGTTGTTTTGGTTCGATCCTTCAATGGAGAAGTTGAGTTTCTTCTTCGTCGTTCTGGTTTGTTACTTCCACCACCTCTCATTTGCGGCGTATCCTTCACTTATCGTTTTATCCGATCTATACTTCAATTTTATTTTATTTTTCAATTTTCATTATTTTAACCATTTCTACAACTAGGACTGCTTTGTTCCTATAGTTCTCTTTTTTCTTTCTTTTTCCTTTTCATCTTACCCTAAAAACAAAACTATTTTCTTTATATTTTTAGTTTTTATTTTGGTGAAAACTAATCAAATCGGATATCAAAATTAAATTCTATATGGATTATACTATTTTTGGCTGACATTATATTACTCTATTAATTGTAATTTTTATTTTAAATAGCTTTTCTTCGTTAGAGGTAATTTTATTTGAGATGTTGTTTGTTGGTATTAAGTGTGAACATCTTTCTTAGTTAAAATTTGAACTTTATTTTGTCATGTTCTACGAGGGTAACTCATTATACTAATCACAATTTCTGATGATTAAGTTTTTTTCTTTAAGTTTTTTCTTTTTTAATAGTACTTATTAATTTATTGTAATTTTTTATTGAGAAATTAGTCAGTCACTTTAGTCTCTGAATAAGAAATGATTCGTCATTTTAGTCACTGAATGCAGATAAATTGCAAAATAGTCGCTGAATCTAGACTTTGTTAGTCAATTTAGTCCTGAAAGCAGACTCTGTTAGTCAATTTAGTCTCTGAATGTAGACTTCGTTAGTCACTTTAGTCCCTAAATTGACTAACATAGTCTACATTCAGGGACTGTTTTGCAATTTCTCTGCAGCATTCAAGGGAGTAAAGTACTTATTTCTCATTCCGGGAGTAAAGTAATTAATTTCTCTTTTTTATTTCATACATACAAAACATAATTGATGAATGTCCAATATGAATATTGCCCAACTCATTGAGCAACACTCTGTTTGTAGGGGACCAAGGTTTGATTTCCACAAACACGTTTTTAGGATGAGTGGAGAGTTGTAAGTTGCAATCTAAACACCAAAGCATACGTTAATCTTATAACACGTCCAAAAGGTCAAAGTTTGGGATGATATCATGTAGAGTCACTACAATGCCAAAGGCCATAAATACAGAAAATTTGTACCAAAAACTTTAATATTCTTCATAATATTCAATTTTAATATATCATAACATATGTTAATGTTATTAATTTCTAATGTATTATTTTCTTTGATATATCTAAATATAAATACTAATTAAATATGTTAAGTAGATAATTGAATCATATTAACTCATTTAATCATATTTGTATCAGGGAGATATCACAAGTACATGTTACCATGTTTTGTAGCAACACTAAGATGCTACTGATATTTAATATTTGATAAAATTAATTAATATTTAATTTAATGAATATAAGTCTGAGAAATTACACATAATTATTTCCACCGTTTCATCCATGAACCGACAAAAAGTCTTACAAAAAAAGCATGAAAAAAAGATGATATCATGTGAATATGTTTTAGACGTGGATGTATAAGAAAACGTGGCATGCAGAAGAAGCTAAAACGCTGGCTAAATGTAAGGAAGCAGAGAGAGGGTTTTATAATGTTTGTTGGTAGAGAAAGAAAACTCTGGCAATCAGAGAAATCTCACCGTCTGTTTTCAAAATTTCAGTTTGGCTGGTACCCCTAACTCTATCCACCGAAATCACAGCTACACCTATCGTCTTTAACAATTTATATCATTTCTCTCTTTCTCTTTCTTCTTTGCATGCATGTTTTCTCTAAAAAGAAATCAACATTGCTTCATATCTGCTTCCACTTAATTAATTCTATCTTTTTCAGTATCTCAACAAGGTTCTTTTTTGCTTTAAAACATTGGACCGGAAAGAAAGAAAAAAAAGTGTTCATCATCCTAAACTTGCAGGATGGGGAGAGTTAAATTGAAGATAAAGAAATTGGAGAGCACAAGCAACCGACATGTGACTTATTCGAAGCGGAAAAGTGGAATCTTAAAGAAAGCAAAGGAGTTATCAATTCTATGTGATATAGATATTCTCCTTCTTATGTTTTCTCCAACAGGAAAGCCTACGTTATTACAGGGAGAGCGAAGGTAATGTAACAATAAAGATGAAGCATTAATATGTGACGAACAATTGTTTCCTTCTTAATTGTGATAAAATAAGAAATAATTGTTGATTCATTAACATGCGTCATTGATTGATCACCATGCGAATCACACACTTAACATTTTAATTTCAAAGGACGGAGTTCAAATATGGTTGTAACATGAACTTTAGTGTCGAATAAGAGAGTTTTCCTTAAAAAAAAAATAGGTATATCAGACTAATATAAAATCCATCTTTAAAGTGTGTAAAAGTCAAAGGAAATATAAAATCTATGACAAGTTTTGAATAAACATGCATGTTGGTTTTATTTTTCCAGCAATATGGAGGAGATCATTGCAAAATTTGCTCAACTTAGCCCACAAGAAAGGGCTAAAAGGTTAGACAAATTTTCCCACTAAAGATTTATTTTTACTTATTCATGATGAATGATCTAATATATTTTCTTGTTCTAATTGAGCAGGAAAATGGAAAGTCTTGAAGTAAGATTACTTTTATCTTCTCGTAATTCATATATTACTTTTGTTGCATCGAGTGTGTATTTAATGTAGTCTCAATTTTCTGTCACTGCTTAAAAATTTAGGCACTGAAAAAAACCTTCAAGAAATTGGATCATGATGTAAAAATACAAGATTTCCTGGGTTCAAGGTAGGTGATTGTGATTATCAAATTATCAATGTCTTCTTTGTAAGTGCTTTTGAAGATTCTAACCTGTTTTCATTTTTATATTGCAGCAGTCAAACGGTTGAGGTACTGTTTGTTCACAAAATATCATATTGGTTAAAAATTGCTTTAGAATCTCAAGCTGGTAATTAGGCGACCAAATTGTTATGAGTTGAATTGCCATTTGCAGGACCTAAGTCATCAAGTGAGAGTTTTACAAGCTCGACTCACAGAAATACAACAGAGACTGAGGTGCAACTTTGGAGCTTTTGGTTGTTAAAGTATTTCTTTTTCTTTTTTTTTTGTGTTACTTTATTGTTCTCTTGTTGAACTGTTATTCATTTGACCTCTACCTTACCAATTTTGTATGTGCTTTGCAATTATTGTATGCATGTATTAACTATACAAAGTGCATGTGTATTTTTTTTCCTTGTTCATTTAATTTTTTCATATTCTTTTTTTTCTTATCATTTAAGTCACATGTCTTCATTCACATTTCATTAAAATTGACAAACTATTCTACCCCAATGCCTTTAGCTCACACCACCCAAAAAAATGTGTTTGTGGAAACCTAGTTATTTTTTTTGTACAAACTTTGTTGATAAAAACATCACCAATTTATGTCAAATACTATCATAATTTGGGTTATCATATAGTAATGTTGTTTTCAATATGTAATATCTCAGTTATTGGAGTAATTTGGAGAAGATCAATAACTTGGAACATCTTAGACAAATGGAAGATTCACTCAGGGAATCAATCAATCGATTGTCTATACAGAAGGTAATTTTTTGTTTCATGCGGACTTGTCATACAATTATATCATTTTTCATTGTTTATGATAAATATGTGATTCAACATATTCTCGTCCCCTTAGAAGTTCGTTGTTATTAAGAGTTGCGAGGACGTGTATATTGATATTTTGATTTCATCTGCAGGAAAATCTCGAAAAGCACCAACTAATGTCACTTGAATGTGTTAACCAGGTAAATAATAGTGTGTTTTCCCTTTTTTCTATCTATTATTATATTTTTTGAAATAATCTTATTCGAGATGATGTTGATTCATAGTTACCAGAAGGGATGACTTTACCCTTAATGATGTCTGGTCTACAAGAATCTCAACCCTTGTCTTGGCTTCTAAGTGGTGATAATCATCAGTTGATGTTACCTAGTGAACAAAAGTTTATGTCATTCAGGTGAGTTAACTGTTGTATGAAGGTTGCTTTCATAGACAGAGAGCTTTATAACAAAAGTGGACCACATTTATACGAGAGCTATACATTCTAATGAACTATTATATTTGCTTTCTAATTATTATGTTTCAAATGTTCACTGTGAAAATAAAATATATATTGTTTATTTCATTTTATAATATAGTTATTGATTCAATTATATTACACAGTGACAATGGTAATAGAGATGTTGAGTGCTCAACCGACATTTCACTCCCAAGCTATTCTGGTTATATTGGGAACTGCAAATTGGAGGTGGGAAGCTCTCCACATGTCATTACTTTGGGTCAGGGAGGTGGTACCTTGAATGAGTTAAATGGAAATCAAAATCCTTACTTAAATGTGCAACAATGTCAGCAGTTTGCATACCCTCCTCCACAAGATCTTGAGGAAGTGAAACATCACCAAGCAATCAATAGCAAATCAAATAACGTGGACTACCAAGTTAATAACAATTATGATATGCCAAAATCACTATTTGAAAATGGACACCAGTTCTGGAATTCTACAAATGGCTCTTGTGGTATTGCTATGTATAATGAGAACGGTTACCATAGGGTAAGCATGTAGTTTTTTTTTCTTTCTAGTTATGTGGTAAACAAGTTAGTATTTGTTGGTTTATTGTTTTCTTTATTTTGCAGTAATTGGTTGATATATGTCTGACTTCTACAATAAAGAAGGATGATGATGACTTAAATGATGTGACAATTGCTTGCAAACTATGTGTGCAAGAATCAGATATTGTTACTTCTTCACCTATGAGATACAATATTATCTGTATAGAGGATTTTCGATGTTAGTTGTGTATATTGTATGATTTTATAGGATATAGTTTGTGCATATACAAATATTTTGTTGCCTTAACTAATTTATTTGCTTGTAGATTTTTTTGAGTTGGGTTAGTGATACAAGTTGTAAATTTGAATTTTTGGTGAAAAATGAAGTGTAATCATATATTAACATCAACGCCTTTAAAAGTGGGTCGAACTTTCTAAGGCCTTTATGTATCTTAAACGTAGGTGTATGACATATTCATTGGTTATTGCAAGACATCTTTTAAAGTAAAATGAAACTTCTAAATAGGCTAGAATATCATGTGTGAATGAGAACTCTTACATTTCTTTACTCAAATTTTGCATTAAATAAAAATGTAAATGTTAAACAACATATATATGACTGAATGAAGAGGCTCGTATATTAGATATTTTAAAATTTTGGATTAAAACATGGTGTGTATAATATCATATGTGCGACTCATTAGACCAATGTCACAAGAAATGTATTGATTTAATAAGAAGAAAATAATAATCTTGTAATTTCAATGTGAATAAAAAGTGTCATCTGTCAAAAAAAAAAAATCTCAATTAGCCACTACATCCTTAAAAAGCGTGGTTAACTCATTGGCGAATGGAAGCCCCTTGTTCCTAAATTTTTCATGCATTTTCATAACTCACATCATATAAGAAACACGGGTATACATATCTAAGGCTTACGAAATAACAATTTTTGATATCACATACAAGCTGTTTGGTCTCCCACCACTCATCAGGTGCTACAATAGTGTTGTTCACAGGATCCCACCCTAATCCAGTTTCTCTTCCAAATAAGTTATACCATGCTCTCCAATCCTTTCTCAGACTGTCATACCTATTCTTTAGTTGAGCCTTATCATACTTTAGTCCGGTTAAATTATAAAATCGGGCCATAATATTTTTCCACCCTTTTTTTGTAAAGCTCGTACCAACACGTTCTCCCTTGGAAACTTGCTCCAAACATGCTTTCACAAAGTTTTCAGTTGACTTATAATCCTAAATAGCTTTTGTTTTCTGCCCCCATCATTAGGTAAGGAGGAACCCACAACATTTTTCTTGGTATTCACCATTCTATGTAAACAAGGTTAAATATAAATCTATTTGAATCAAACCTATATTCAAATAACCATTTATCTAATGAGGTGAAAATGGTAAACAAAAATCACTATAAGTCCAAGTAAAACAAAAGAACATACAAAGAGAGACTTTATTATCATTATCTTTTGAAGAGCTTATTGAGACTGTTTGTATCATCATAAAGCAAAACAGAACCAAAATAGTAGCAAAACTGAACCAAAACACCAGTAAAATAAATACAGATTCTAAAACTATACGGTGTAGAAGGATGATTGTCTAGCCATCCTATAGGTGGAATGTATCAAACTATACGGTGTAATTCATGACATCAACACACCTCTTAAGTTTGGTCTTACCTACCATGTGATTCATATTATCATTATTTTGGAATGAGATAGTTATGTAAGTCTAGGAAAAAGTCTTATCTAAATATTGTATCAACATTGCCAAAATGTATCTATCAAAATGCACCGGTAATAAAAACACAGACATTTAAAACCTTGTTAAGAGTAAATATAAAGGACTCATACAATGCAAATAATATTCATCAAGATCATTATCATTTGATGAAAAATATAGAAGTTATTTTCAAACTCCATCAATATTTCAAGCAAAAAATATAAACAATCATAACTAATGTCAAGGAAAACAAAAGAAATAAATTATTTTTTATTCAGGCATTTTATCAAACACATCAAATGCAATGTTATCAAAACTGAATTAATAGACAAAAGATGAGTGTTTGAGCTTACCCTTGAGTACCAAACACTGCAACTATTTGGCTATTTGCTTGTGTTCCTTTTCTTGAGTGTTTAAGAATGAAAGAGTGACAAATGAGCCAACCTATATATAGAAGTTTTTATGAACAAAGAGTAACTACATAGTTAATGAAACTATGAGGTTGGTGACCGATTTCTACAAGTTGTGAAGAAGGTGATTTGTAATTGATTAGAGTTTAATGAAGTTGTGAGGTAGGTGATTTGTTTGGTCTATGAATCATATTTGCATTCAAATTTTGAAAGGAGTTGTGAATTCTGATCAGATGGAAAGTTATGAGGGAGGTGAAAAGCAGTAGAAATAAAGGGTAAAAAAGAGATTTTGATGGAAGGCAAACCTGCAGTTGAAGAAATCGATTTTCAAAAGTTTTGAGAGAGAACCAAACACTCCAGAATCGCGTTGGGTAGGTTGGAAGCACGTTTTTCACTTTTCACCGTGTAACCAAACACATACTTAAACTAGGTGCGACATAGTACTCTGGCATGCATGCACATCAACAAATAGAAGAAAATCATCATATATAAGAGAAGTTGAAATACGATGACATAATTTAGCATAAAGAATAAATACTTTGTGTTACTGCATAGATTGAATTTTGATTTTTTTTTGTAAGATGGAATTTGGTTAAGAGGAATGTTAGAGACACTCTCTTTTCAACATTTTTTCTAACACATACTCTCTCATTTGATGAAATTGATGTAATCTCACCGCTTTAAGTGAGAGTCATTTCCAAAGTGTGAGACCTACGCTGCTTTAAGCCAATAAATAAGTAAGTTTTAGAGAGTGGGTTGCTGGCACTAATCTTTTGGTTAATAGCAACAAAATTGACACAATTATGAATAAATAAATTATCAAGAATAAGTTAAGAAATGACATATACTTAGGGATCTCACTTTTAAAATTGGATAAATGGTAAAAAATTTAGGTGGATTTAGAAAACCAACAGTAGGTAAGTCAAAAAAGAAAACTGCAAGAAAATATGTAGTAAAAAAGTTATAAAAAAAAAAAAAAAAAATAAAA
>Ga0209282_1000395_pt1 | contig 21304 bp, 7 predicted proteins | sample Mtrugardesep15_FD_187529 | JGI IMG/M metagenome (GOLD analysis project Ga0209282, IMG submission 187529) | Root nodule microbial communities of legume samples collected from California, USA - M. trunc garden sep15 (SPAdes) (version 2) | ecosystem: Host-associated > Plants > Roots > Nodule...
CCCTTATTTTAAAACTCGGAGTTTTACCCCCCCTATTTTATGTTTTTCAGGATTTTCACCCCCACCCACCACATTTGAGTTTATTTTGGCCAATGTGGTAGTGTTTGACTTGACTTAAATTATATTAATCAAATATCCACCTAATCAACTATTTGTATAAAATGTACTTATTTTTACTTTTTTATTTTTTTAATGAAAAAATTTTGTATAATTTTTTTCTTTAGAAAAAAAACAAAAAATATACTAGAAAAAATGTAGGATAAACAAAAAAAATGTAAGACTATAATTTTTTAGTCTTACAAAAAATATACTAAAAAAAATGTAGGATAAAAAAATATTAATTCAGTAAAAAAAAAGAAAACCAGAAAACGCAAAAAAAATAGAAAAACAATAAAAATAAGAGAAAAAATTCAATTAAAAATACATGAAAAAACTAATTTGCATCTCTAAATATTCCCTATTTTCATAATAGTTTTATACATTTTTTTTAGTATTTTTTATGATTTGTTTTAGTATTTTTCCGTTTTTTATTTCAATTTTTTTGAAAAAAAAATATTCCAAATTTTTTATAAAAAAACATTTAATATAAATAATTAATTATGTAGATACTTTCCTAAACCCAATTAATATGTAGATATTTATATAATATAATTTAAGTCAAGTAAGCACTACCACATTAACTAAAATAAACTCAAATGTGGTGGGTGGGGGTGAAAATCCTGAAAAACATAAAATAGGGGGGTAAAACTCCGAGTTTTAAAATAAGGGGGTAAAATCCAGATTCAATCAAAATAGAGGGGGTAAAATTCCGAGTTTTAAAATAGGGGGGGTAAAATTCAAATTCAACCAAAATAGGAGGGGTAAAACTGCATTTAAGCCAAAAAATTATACCTCGTGTGACATTTTTGTAACTTCTTTATATTTAAGTCTCAAAATACAAAATTTAGGATTTAAATCGTATGTTTAGAGAGAGTCTGTCGTTCATTTAGATTTCATAAGACTTAAATGATTAATCTTTACAGTTGCACGTCGATGATACCCAGTTTACACTTGGAAAAAAAAACTCATTTGATAGAATGTCTTAGCAGTAAGCAGAGGTGGTGGCGGGTGCCTCTTTCCTTTGGGGATTACTTCCCCTCTCCTTAAAAAATTTCTCATAATTTCAAAAGTGTATTCATGAATAAAATAAACTATATCTTGTAGTGAGATTTTTGCATTTTTTTTATATTGAAGTCTCATAATACAAAATTCAGGATTTTAATTGTTTTTTAGAGAGTTTGTCACCTATTTGACTACTAAAAGATTCAAATGATTAATTTTCGCAGACGAAAGAAATTCAGTTTACACCAAAAAAAAAAAACTCATTTGACATAATGTCTTAGCAGTAACTAGAGGTGGTGGTGGCTGGTGGGTGCCTGTTGTCTTTGAGAATTACATCTCATCCCTTTCTTAAAAATCTCTCACAATTTACAAAGTGCACTTGTGAGAATGAAATAAATTATACCTCATTGTAGTGACATTTTTACAACTTTATATAAGTCTCAAAATACAAAGTTTAGGATTTGAAACGTACTATTCTTCCTACAAGCAAGAATACTAACCACTTAACCAATTTCATATAAATAGTTTATCATATTTATATATTTTTGAATTTATTTCAGCCCTAACACATAATTATGTCAAGCTCCACCATCGCTTGTGCCATCAAGGTACGTTTATAGAATACAAAAGTAAAAAAACTTTTAAATCTGGAAAATGGAATAAAGATTTATCTTTTTTAGAGGGAAAGAAAGAATTGCTTGAGTAATTATAACATAAATAGTAAAAGATAAATGATGATTTTGATTGGTATCAACTCAACATAGATATCTTTATCCATTTTTTATTGATGGATAATGTAGTTGTCACTTTAATATTATTCCTTTAAACTAGAAATTCATTGCAAGTTTTTTTTTTTTTGGTACAAAAATTCATTGCAAGTTACTTATTTTAAATGAGTCAAATCTTTCTCTTCTATATCAATATCTTCGCCAAAAAAAAGTTGTAAGCTATATTTACTCGACGCAGTTTTAAACAATAAATTAACCATATTTCACTACCCTCACCAAAGAAGAATTGTCAAAATAATTAATTAATCATTGCAAATATATAAGAAAAAAAATAGCTCCAAAAATGAAAAAGGCAATATAAAGAAGTGCTGATACATGATCACTAACCTTGATGGATTCCACATGTTTAGATATGTGGTAACAAATTCAAAGCAAATACATCTTTTCAAATTACTACCAAGTAACATACCACATGCCACAAACATAGTGACTAGTGTTTCTTCATGCCTTTTCTTCCTTTAGCATTTTGAATCATCGGTATATATTTGTTTTCTATTCAATAACTGATTGAACTAGTAAAAACACAATTTAATTATGAATCAAAATACATACTGCACAATCTTCTCGGTCCTTATTTAAGATAAATCCTACATTCTGATTCTGTGCCACTGTTATTTGACACATTCCCTTCTGCAACTTGAATAGACAATAACTACAACTCCTGATAAGTAATAATACATGATAATAAGAACCGTCAATTTTTCTCTCTTCATAATTGTGAGAACAAAGTTTAATTCGCTGCAAAGAGCATACCAAGGACATCAATGAAGATGATGTCAGTAGACCATGACAATAAAAGCAAAAAAATGAGAATAATGGGAGTGGTATTTATTAATGTTTTTGTTGACAACACTATTATCACTTCAACTTTATGCTTTATTTCTAACTAACTTCCATTTTAGGCCTAATCTAAAATGTCACCTGTTCTGTTGGAAAATGTCGATCTAGAATATTTTGAAAATAAACATCAAGTTGGAGAAGTTTTCATTATGCATGGAATTTGTGCGCTAAAATAAAATATAACTATGACCATTTGCCTTTCAAGCTACCCTTAGCACTCAAGGGTACAACTATAACCATTTGCCTTTCATAACCATAACTTATGCTCATGGATGAAGTTGTTTTCTCAATTTTATAAAATATCAAATATAGGACTTAGCCCTCCAAAACCTCCCCTCTAAAATCCAACTCGCAAACACGCCCTAAGGGTCTGTAGGCGAGTTCATTTTTAGAGGGTTTTCGAGGGAATAGCTCTAGAAGGTTATGTGTATATATCTATATATTTGATACTTTAAAAAAAATTAAAACAACAATATTATACATGAACATAAATTATAATGTGGTTTTTTTTTCCTTTCTAAAACATCAAAAGAAACCATATTTGACAATTTAATAGGATTTTCATTAAAACAAATATCAATATGGTTAGTTTTACTCGGCCAAGACATAATAATATAATTTGAATATGACGACCTGCTGAGATTAGAAATACTTCCTGCAAAAATCATAAGATGTTTAATTGAAAAATAAAGCAGGCATGTAATTAATTAGTCAAAGGCAAAAAAGAAGGTTCAATTGAAGCCCTTATAGTCAAAGGAAAATCTGACACAAGGAAACTAGAAGCCAACCTAAGACCATCTCCTTCAAAGTACCAAAAGGTAGTCCAACCTACAAGGTTGCATCCTAAAGACCACCAATCTCAACTAAATCTTTAGAAACGACTACACCCTTAAAACACATTAAACAAGGGAACAAAACATCATTCATATATAATACATACAATCACTCCACAAACTCTAGGCTAGCTTGAAAGCACCAAATGCCATATCAATGAATGATTCCTCTCTTTACCTCGAGGTCCCAAAGAAATGAACACCAAAAATAGATGGAATAAATTGATTGTGTTCATTTCTTTGGGACATTGGGATAAACTGATGTTTATTTTATATCATCTATCATCCAAAATGTTATTTGGCATCTCAACTATAAAAATTGATGCATGATGTTTCTCACCCCTAAGCCTAAGACCATTTTCATTTTCCAAGACATTAATTTAATCTGTTCAAAGACTTCTGATACCGTAGCCACCATACCTAACAATATAGTCTCATGCATTGCAGCCCAAACAGACCAAACCAAAACATATAGCATGCAAAAACAATATTAACCTTACCCCTTGAGATGCAAAAATAAAAATAATTTGTTTCCACTGTTAACAAACTAAAACAACATTACATGTTTGATGAGCAATAACCTGTAAAAACAAATGAAACATATTCGTAAACAAAATGTTTTTCTTTGAAAATTTAATGAAAGGGATGTATATTAAACAAAACTTCTCCTAACAATTTATAATGAATACAAAGGGAAATCCACATATCTTACCTTCACAAACAATTTATATACATATATAGGAATAGGAGTTGCAAAAATTATGAATAAGATTTCCATAATGGCGTAGACTTGCTACTTCCTCAATCATTTTTACAGCCTGCTACAAACTATAAAAACGTTCTTTCACTGTTTCCAAGCAAAGCTTGTTATCATTTTTTGTGTGAAATTAGCTTGTTTTATCATATGCACGTTTTTCTGTATAAAACAGCATTTCATTGTTGATGGTTCAAATCAATTTACCATCAATGAATGTCATGTAAGAAAACTTATAAACAAAGCAGTACTATGTATTTAAAGTAAAAATTGTCATATATGTTAATTAATCTAAAACTATAGCTCTCTTGTACGTCGACCCATGTGCATGTAGAAACGAGTATATCTATAATTTAGCCGTTTGAAGAAAGAAAAAAAAAAATCTAACCAAAGGAGTATTCACCAAATACTAACACCAAGAGGAAAATAGTCCAAAACAAAGGGTGAAAACTAAACCAAAAAAAAGTCCACAAACTCAACCAATCAACAAGGTGGACTCCACATCCTAAACGAATACGAAGATTTATCTTGTGTTGATAGGTAAAGAGAGGGTTCTACAACCCACTCGTAAAAAGTACAAGGAGACACCGATGACCAACAAATGTTCTCAAAAAAGAGGTCTCTCTTCCAAGTGAGCGTACAAGAGAGCTCCCGACAATATTTGAGATTTTTGTTGATTTGAAGTAACACAAGACAAGCAAACAACTACAGATTCCATATTTTATGAAGCGATAATAAATTTTAATACGATTTTTCACATCATAGTGCGCATGATTGTGGTCTATGATTAAGTCTTAACGATAGGTCCATCATTTTTTTTTTTACCAAAGCAAAGTTAACTATTATCACTAATCAACCAATGTTCAATACAAGAAGGTACATCATCACCTTTAGTTCTATTAGAACACTGCAAATCCATAAATAGGGGTCAATTATTCGGTCATTTCTATAAACTCGCCTTCTACACTAGTTTTGGCAATCATCCCTTGTTTCTTGAAGTTATCAAGTTTCCATACCACGACCATAAGAGAAACATATGCAATTTTAATTGTGGTACACAAGGATTATACGAAGTAAAGAAACTAGATTCCTGTATTATGTGATGATTAGCACATGAATCAACAATCCAAGAGTGACTATGAAGCAAGCAAGGGGTTTGAGACAAAGCCTTTGTTTGGGAGATTGGAGGGAAGGGAAGGGAGGGCTTTGGGGGTAGGAAATTTCGGGTAAAATGGAGAAATTTTTTACAATTATTGAAAGAATATTTTTTTAGAAAATGATAAAGTAATTCTTATGATTGATAAATTTTTAATTTTGAGAATGTTACAACAACATAGATTAAATTTGAAGAATTCATATAAACCCTCCAAAACCCCATAAAACCATCCTCCAATACAATTTTTAAGTTTATCCAAATAAGGAGAATTTTGTATTATGAAAAGAAAAAAAAATTAACTTGGTTCTTTGTTTCTTCCACTTACCGTTTCCTTTCTTTCGAAAACTCTCTCTTTCCTTTCCCTCCAAACTCGCAAACAAAGCCAAAAGATAACAACCTTTGCCTTTCCTTTTCCCATTTGGAGGTTTCCTATGGAGTTTACCGAACATCTCAGTGTTGTGATAAATTGAGATACCAACAATATATATCAACCAAGATACCAACAATAAATTCAACCATTGAGAGGGAACAAATCAGTTATAAATCAAAATGAACAACAAGGTTGCTAATCATGAATTATCTTAGAGCACGATTAAGACGACCAAAAGGACGGAGGAGAGGCTAATCATGAAGTATCTTAGAGCACGATTAAGACCAAGAAAAGGATGGAGGAGAGGCCGTCGAGAAAGTTGGGAGAAACGCACGACAAATGTAACACAACAGTGTGACACGTGGATTTTACGTGTCAGGAACATGTGTAGATTGTGAAAGCACATGAGAATGCGTGTGGTGAAATTCAGTCACACGACTCGAGGGCTTGGCCGATCTCTGGTGGTGAGTTTCGTGGTAGGGTCATCATCACAAAATATGCAATGTAGTGCATTTAAATAGGTGTGAATTGTGAATAGTAGGGGTTAAACAAGACCTATAATGAATGAAAAAGGCACAACGACAGAGAACAACGATGATCCAAATTGCATTGAAGAAGTGAAAATCTTCAATGAGGGTGTGAAAAATACAGCAAAGTTGACAATTTTATTTTATTCGAAAGCAAAATCCAAAAACCGAGAGCTCCTGGTACCATGATGAAATTATTGTGAACTCCGAAAATTAAGCAGTGATATCATCAACAATAAACAAAAATAAAATAGAATTGTTCTTAAAACGCACCTGTTTTATATAGATATTTTTAATAACAAGAGTTAATATTAGAAAGGAAACATAACGGGTATTCTAAAATAAAATACAATCTATCTAGATACAACTCATCTAGAACTCGTCACTTGAAAGACATTTAACTCTCTCTATATAGAGGTAACAAGTTCTAGTGTCCCCCTCGAAAATCATCTCCATTATATGTCGTATTATCATCTTCCTTCACTTAACTGTCATATGTCCCCGACACGCGACACCACACAAACAAGAGAATAGAATAGTTACGTTAGATCAAGTGGGAGAACTAAGACCATCCCTGCCAGCGAAATCCCGCACGTATAAAATCTACTAAGAAAATCACACAAAGGGATAGATGCAATCAAGTTTAAAAGGACCCCCCATGGTACACACTGAAGTTTGAGACAAGTTATAACACACCTAGTCTAAATCCTATCAAAGAGAAGTTGTCAAAAGAAAAGGCTAACCTTAGTTGTGGTAGGATTCCAAATATGCTAGAAAACAAAGGATTCTTCCTCCACAAGATTCTTCTGGGTGTAGGTGTTGCCTTGCAAGCAATGAACAAGTAGATTTTACCTACGAGATTCCTCCACTTATTTATATTAGAACTAATTGAAATGAATGAAATGAGATAGAATGAATTTAGTCCTAGCAAATTACATTTTTGGAACATTATAAAATATGATAGAAATATAATGGAATATGATGCAATGCATTTTATCTCATTTCAGATGATACACTTTTTATTGTCTCAATACTCATTTTTGGGTTCAATAGGGTTAAACTAGTTTTTTTTTTTTTGAGAAGGGTTAAACTAGTTTTTTTCTTCGTTCCAGCATAAAAATATCCCAACAATGAAGTGAATTGTTTTGGGCAGCACATTATGGAATCATGATTCATCTCATTATAATGCTTCCCTTCTCCATTAGATATCTAAAATACACTTGATTTTTCTATTTCGATGGCAGTGTGTATTTTATATCTTTCAATGGAAATAAATTTGAAAATTAGTATAGCTGATAAAGAAAAAGTACTTATTGACAAATTAAACTTTATTGACAAGGAACAAAGTACAAAGAGTACTTAACCCACAACTCATAAAAAGTGCAGCGGGTACTAAACCACAAAAATCAAGCACCCTACATCAAGAAGTTAAACAAAAAAGAGGGTTTGAAAGTCATTTAGAGAATAAACATGGTTCCCCAGTTTTCCTAATCACCAGGAGGTTACTTTGATGATAGCCGCGTACTCATGTTATTTCAAGCAACCTCCTCCATGGCAATGAATAGACCTTTCCGAGTTGTTGCATGTCAAATAAGCATCAGACCTTTCAGATGCTTTTTAAAGCTCCAAAAACTATAATAAGGCTATGAATAGAAACTAGAAATATTTATTTGAATTTGATAATTACAAAACCTTTGTATTTGTGTGCGGTATGTGGCCCCTTGTATCTAATATAAATTGTTCCAAAGCAGCTAAGAGCCATTAAGCTAAATCCCCAACCACGACGAACAGGGCCGTTCCTGACAATTTAGAGGTCCTGCTATAATCTTGACAATTTTCGTAAAAACAAAAAAAATACAACACCATTTATAGTGATAAATAATTAAGTTGTAGTTAAATATATTAGCATCGGTTCAAACATGATTTTTACCTATAGACAAATAGACATTTACCTATGAAAAAATGACATTTAGCGACAGATTTTGTCGTAAGTAAAAGTGTTCTTTTATTATATCCTACACCCCAACAATTATACCCTTGCTCTTATTAATATTTGAGGCCCCCATAAATTAGAGGCCTAGTTCTATAGAGCTCCTTGCTCTTGCCAAGAAGCGGCCCTGACGACGAAGGCACAGGTTAAGCTCCGTGCAAAACATCGCACTAGGGCACACCTGGGTCCATCTAAGCCATTGAGATCATCTTTAACTGCCTCTTCGAGAGGCGCCACATTTCATGGAGGCAGTTATTCTCCTAGACACCTGTATAAGGGTGACGTAACGTCACCCTCAAGGTACGATTCACTTTAACCCCATTTTGCACATATCTATCTCATTCTCATCAGACTTGAGCGTCGGATTGAGTATTGGAGTGCTAACGTGTTTGCAGGCACAATTCTCCTCCGCAGTGATTTCCACCGTGAAGGATCTACGTCCACCGCAACGGAACGTTCAGCACGACTGTACCTTTTTCTAGATCTTCATTGGACATATCATAAATCCTTAGATTAATCTAATCTGACTATATGAACACTTTCAGTTGTTACAATAATCCAATACATTTGGCAGGAGGAGAAATGGGGGATTTGAGATTATTAAAGACTTTCTATAGATTGATGCAAACTACCCAAATCTTACCCCTACTCTAATAATCATATTAAATTGCAAAAGGTTAGAATTAAAATTAAAATGATGTTTGATATATATTATCATATAGACATATATATAGATATAACCGGATATAATAATCACTTCCTTGTTAACCTTCAAAATAACTGGAAGAAAATTGCCAGAAGAAGCCACTGTATACAGAAGTGATAGTTAGCTGCCCCGCTATGACATGATTTGATTTTATGACGATGCAACAGGAGTGTGCAATAAATTTACATTATAAAGGCACAAAAGGAACATGCATGGTGTTATAATTCCATGTGTATGCTTTTATCTGCATCAAACTTAGAAACAAAAATCAGATCACAGGTCAAACAGATATCACAAACGAGATCTTTTTTCCATATAAGTCAATAAATATCAGTTGATAGTGTACTTTAACATACAAACCCTACCGTCAATAGTAAAATACCCATTTGAAATTCCAGATGAACAAGAAATCGGAATGCTGTAGCATAACCTGAATAAGCAACACATAACATGAAAGTGAACCTCGTTAGAATTATCAAGAATCATATAAAATATGGAATGGGATAGGTTAAATATGATATGAGTATCATAAATATGATAACGGTGAGAGGAAAGTTAAGAGGACCGTCCTATATAACGCGAATCTTCCCAGGCTATTATGCTACATATGCTAATAATAATCTATAATTTACTTTCATCAACCAAAAGAATTCTAGAATGTGTTTACATAATATGTATAAAGAAATTCCCACTTAATTTGGTATGATAAAGCATCAAAAGTAACGCTTTCTGTTTTATAAACTAATATTAAATTAAATCATTGGATTTGGTGATGACTAAAATATAATAGTAATATGATATTATAATCAATTGCATAACCTAAATTCAAACAGTATATTGAATAAAAAAAATACACAGAAGCGCCAAATTAAGTAACGCTGTTAGTTTTATATAACCTGTTGCAGTAGGGAGTGGCGATCTTGCTTTTTGCATCGAAATATATATTGTGAGAGAGAGGGGTTGGGGTTGAGGTTGGAGGTGATGAATGGGAGCATAACCAGAATGAAAGCAATTTCATGTGGTAGTGGAATTTGACGGAAAGATGAGTGAGCACGCAAATGCAACGATATACACTTATATCAAATGTCTCTGTGTGCTCACTCTCTTCTGTCAATTTCTATGTCCCAATGGAGCAAAAACAAGATAAGAAAGAAGACACAATTAAGGATTGAATCAGATCTGAAGGAAAAGGTAGGTATGTGTCCATTAATGGAAATGTGGATCTATACGGACATTTTAGGGTTTGTTTCTAAAGAAAGAGAAAAGGAAAGATAAAATGAAAAGCACAGATATTGTAAGAAAAAAGCCTTCTCTCTCTCTCTTTCTCTTTTCATGTCATTGATTATAGTGTGGTGCGGTGATTAGACTGCTCAGTTGTTTTGTTGTGTTCTGTGTCTATTTGCATCATACAGTCATGCAAAACATCGCGATGACACGTTGCCAGATCACTCAATCTCTGAAACATAATCAAAGCAAAGAAGGAAAACATGGAGGAGATGAAGGAAGAAGCAGCCTTTGCAGTTTTTGTCCATTCCACTGACTCAGATAAATAGAGAAACGCCACACACCAAATCACTTTCTTAAACATAATTCTTTTTTATTAAGAATAATTCATCACTAATTAATTAGTTAATGTGTCTATATAAAAATTATTACCACGTCGCTCTCACTCTCTCTCTCTATATTGTATATATCTTTTTGAATAAGTCAAGTCAACTATGAATACAGTGAATGAGTGAGTGAGAGTAGTGCTCCTTTCCTTTTCTTTTGGAGAATGAATGAGTAGTACGTAGTAGTGGTGGGGGGCGGAGTAGGTATACAAAGAAGGAGGATTTCACGGCTATAGTTACGTGACTGAGTCACTTATTTGTGACCGTTGATGAAGAGGAGGTTTTCATGCCCCGTTGCCATTCGATCTGTAACATCTGCTATGGGACCATGTACATGAATGAACATGGGGATGTTGTTTATTGGGAATGGAGTCACACACCACACGTTAAAACTCATTTCCAAAACAACATGGGGATGTTGTTTATTGCCGTTGATGAACATGAGGTTTCATCCTTGTGTTGTTGTGGCTACTCACCAGACCACACGTTAACAGTAGTAAACTAACCCTCTCCTTTCATTCATTTTGGCAACTTCTACATTCAATTCACCTATCTACTATATCATTCCATCCTTAGTTGGTTTAACAAAACAATCAAAAATGGGTTTGGACCACTTTTTTAACCTCAGTTATTTAGATTTTTACTTATAATAGGTGTAATCTATGATCATACTTTAGTGTAGAAGCAATATACACAAGCATGTAAGATGTGATTTTTAAGGTGTGTTTGTTTCAAAGATTAAATCTACAATTATGGAAATATTATTCCCAAGAATCTTATTCATGATGTTAAAGTGTTTTGTAAGTAATTTAATTTTTTAGAAATATTTTTAAGATATATTTAATTTAAAATTAAAAAGAAGAAGATGGCTTTGGATTCTAGCGTCTACCGAAGGATACATTGATCGCGGCGCGTATACTATCCCTTTGAAGGTGTCTATATTTGCTTGGCAGCTTCTTAAAAATCGACTTTTCACGAAGGAGGTATTGTTTCTTTGGATTTTCAATTGTGTCAGCGTGTGCGGAGTTTTGGAATCGGCACAACATTTATTCATGGATTGTTCGTATTTTGGAGCGTTGTGGTAGATGGTGCGAGATTGGTTTGGCTTCAATGTGGTGGTCCCGCTCACTATTTCATATCAGATGATATAGTTCAGTAACTTGGCTGGTTTCTTGGCTGGTTTTTCTAAATTGGATTGTTTTGTAATGTTGCTCATTTGATTTGCTTATATTTGAGTGTTATGAAAAAAAGAAACAACATAATTTTTAATAACAACGCAAGCACTTTACTTCAAACAAACATGAAAACCAAATATTTGCAATATCATATTCCTACAAATAAATTTGTAATCGACAAGCAAACAACCCCTTAAACTATGTCCTAACGAACACTAATTTAATCATAATCATTCAATTAAATATGAAATATGAATTAAATTAAATCTTATTAGATTTTAGGTCAAATTTCTTTTGTGGATATTCCGTTTTGTTTTGTATATAAGAGTTGAATTCGAACTTTCAATTCCTCTTTTGCTCACTTTAAAATAGTGGAATTATAGTTATTAAGCTATTCTAAAAAAAAAATCAATGAATACTTAAAGTTGTTTATTGAATTATAGTTATTAAGCTATTCGACAAAAAAATCAATGAATACTTGAAGTTGTTTATTATTTTGTATTTATTTTTTTTTTTGAATAATTTTTTTTATTTTGGAGAGAAATAGAATATTAACTTTTTTGAATAATTTATTATTTTGTAATTAATATTTGTGCAAAAAATCTGAAAAAATAATATATAAGTAAAATTATTGAAGGTTTTTCGGTTATATTACGGTGAGATGTGTACATGTACGACGTGCACCCGAAAAGGAAAGGTTAGTGTTTGAAAAGGAATTATTGGCCATTGGAGTAAAATTGAGGTTCCGTCCATTTATTGTTAATATGATAGCAGACACGAGCAGGGACCGTTTTTTCGTACACTGTACCCACTTTTTTTTTCTTCTTCTTTTCTATCTTTATATTTGTTTTTTGAGGAAATCTATCTTTATATTTGTGTTTCACGTTTGGTAAAGAAAAACAAAAATTGTTTCACATATTGAACCCTAATCTTACTAGTTTTTTATTGCCCAAATAATGTCACGGATGATGCATCCCTTTAAATTATTTAGACAAAATTACATTTGTGGCTTCATAACTTAATTTCATATAACAATTTAGCTTTTTTTTTATTTAGGAAATTTGGTTATTTATCATTTTTTTACAATATTTAGATCATCCATTCATGTTTTTATATGAATTTTCAAACTTTGAATTTATGATTTTTTTTTTTACACAACCTATATTTATGATTGAGAACTTCCATAATTAGAGAATCGTAAATGAGTCTCGTAAAACTCTATTAAAGTTTGTAAGGGACGAAATAAGAAGGCGAGAAAGAGAGAGGTTGAAAGAAAAAAATTACCTTGTTCATAAAAACAATAGAGAATGATAAGAGAATGTTTGTGAGAACCATATGTGTCTTTCTATAAGAAAAATTTAAGGTGAGGGGATGGTCTCTCCAAAGGCACTAACGGAACTTGAATTTAGGACCTTTTAGATTTAAAAATATTTTTTAATTGTTTTTAGTTTTTAAACCGTTAATATAACAATACGAAAACATCCTTTAAAAAAATGTGAAAATAACTTAAATAATTTATCAAAATCTTCTAAAACCCTCCAACATCGTCTTTCAGTGCAATTTGTAATTTTTTTTCAACTTAAAAGAACTTGTATTCTATAGAAAAATAAACTCTTGAAAGTCTTCCTTTGTTCCTTTACTCCTTTATGTCATCTCCTCCTAAACTTCCATACAAACCCTAAGGTTATGTTCATACACTATACTTTAATTTGGTAGCCCATCTAAGTTTTTTTTTTCTGGCTCCGCTATTATATCTCTTTGTATTTCTCCGTCATTTTGTACTATAAACCAAAGATATTTAAATCATGTAACTTATGATATGGTAAGATTTCAAACTTTTTGCTAAAAAAAAAAAATCAAACTTTTACCTCTAAGCTATGCATAGCGGATCGGTCTCATACACAAATAAAAAGAAAGAGTTGTGTTAAGCAGTCGACAACTAACATAAAATTTATCAAAATCTATAATATGGATCAATTACGTAATAAAAAAATTGATATTTTTATATTTTTTAATATAGGCTACTTTTTTTTTTTTAATATCAATCAGATTGAACCAAACAAACTTGTTCTTATTGGTAGATTTGGTTTGGTTCAAATTTCGTAAAAAATATTTTATAAAAACCAAGGAAACTGAACTTGTTTTTTTTGTCTGACACAAAGGAAACTAAACTTGTTGTCTTTTATTGTTTGTGATTCATTTTCTTTCAAAACCAAAACCTACACCCTTGTTGCCGCTGATTTGTTCTCTTAACTAAAAATTCTTTTTCCGTAAAAGAAATATTATATTCAAACAATTATTTTCATGGCATTATAACCAAAGCTTAAAGCACATGAACGGTACTAAAGATCACTTTCATATAATATATATGGGAAATGCTAACTGATTAGCATTAATCATATTATATTTCATAATGGTATTTCCTTTTGTCCCGCCCTTTTTTCTCTTTTCCTCCACCTATATACAGGTGTAGTTATCTTTCTCTTACATTTTCCAAATCATAAGACAAGCACAGTCGATATTTAAAAAAAAAAAATTTAAATAAGCACAGTTTAAATTCTTTTCATCATATAAAGGAAAATTTGTGCTTCAATAAATGCGGTTTGCTGTTTATTATGTTTATCATCAAAATTAGTATTTCTTGCTTTCACCATAAATGTTTGTGAAGTCTCTCAAAATCCAAAACTTAGAGGAATTTAATCAAGGTCTTGCTAACCAATGCCCTTAAAGCAATAGTTAAGGAATTTACAAATAAAAATTTTATCTTGAAAATATAAAATGTTACTTTTATCGAGTACTACTTATTTTAGATGTTTAACCAATACTCTTGGAACACTAGTTAGGATTCTCCATTTAAAAGTCTTGCTAAGAAAAATAGGAAATTGATTGAAAAAGAATATAATTACAATGCCCCTGAGTAAGTAACAGTGATCATTAATCAAATATTATGCCTTCAGCGTGAGGACAAAAGTAAAGTCAGGTTTGCTTTATATGAAGTTATGAACCATATCTACACTTGGTTTTTAGCGTATGTTATAAAGGTACACAAAGTAACTTCACTTTGCAGTGAAGTTTGACCAAAATAAAGGGAGTAAATGAAAAATAAAGGTTGCTTCGATCATTAACATGCCAAAATTATACTACTCTCTTTTCAAAATGAATCTAATATAGTTAGAAAAAGGAAAATAGTTAGTTTAACAAAAAAATTTAACTTAATTACAGTTTTAATCCTCTATTTTTTATTATTTTAGATAATTGGTTCCCCTATTTCAAAATATATAATTATGAAAAGGAATTATGAACATTAAATCAATTTTTTTTAGGAATAATATTAAATCAAAATTAAAAACAATTCTCATTTTCAGAACAGGATTTGAAAGCATAAACCTTAATTTTTTGAAGTGCCACCGTGAGAGAAACACTTATTTAAATAACTAAAATTGATAAGAACCCAAATAATTCTTCACATGTTTTTCTTTTTTACAGCAAAACAAATTTATAAAAGTGGAATTAAGTACAATTAGTAAGTTAGTAACAATCCTTTCAACCCATTCCCTTGATTGAATTTAAAACAAAATACAACATAACACACATACATTGATGCTACATCCCATAGGTCCCTTAAATTTATGATTAGTGTTGCAGGTTATCTACTCGTTGACAAAGAAAGCTATCTTTTAGTTACAGTCCCTGATTGAAAGGCATGTAATAAAACACAATGAACCTGTTCTTTTTGTTTTTCTGAGAAAACGATGAACCTATTCTTTGATGTCTATGACTCGAATGTATGAAATTTCTAGGTAATCATGTGAGATAAATGTTTTGCAAGTTTATTTATTTTCACAATTAGAACAAGTGTTACCATTGATCCTCTCAAAAGAAAATCTTACCAATAAATCAAGTGAGATATGATGCAACATATTGATCAAATGGCGAAAAACAAATGTATATATGGCGTAGTACTATTTTATATTTATGCACCATAGACTTAGCCTCATTTTATATATACATATGTTGAGTTCCGGAATCTTGCTTCTTTTAGTATAATGTGTTAGCATATTTACTTCTTATGTCTGCAAATATAATATCTACTTGGAAAAACATTTCTTACTATGTAGAGTTTAATAAAAGCGCACCTGATCTAAAATAAAATATTTTTAGATCTCAACAATCAATGAGAACTCTGTCACATAAATCCACTCTATAACCGCAATTTTAAAATATCAAGTTGCTTACTTCCTCCAGATGTTTTAATAACCTTATCATTAACACCATTACTAACATATTTAATTACAGTTTTTCTCTCTCCATTCTTCCCTTAGCTCCAATTCTTCGTATTGTACTTAAAAACCGCTAGTTCACGCCTCTTCCAAATTCCAATTCTCACCTCTCCCTCACCCAGCCATTAGAACTTGGGCAACTTTGCATTTGAAATTAAAATATTCAGACAAATCACAACCAGTATCAACATAAAAAGTTAATTACCACCTCCAGATGTTTAAATCCCTACCATTAGTCCCATATATTTTATTACACTTTCCCTTCCCTCGCAATATTTCCCTTCCAATTATTCATCTTAAACGGACAGTTCATGCCTCTTCCAGTTCTCACTTAACTGTCCCTGTCATAAATACTTCTCGTTTGAAATTAAAACATTCAGGTAAATCACAAATAGCATCGATATATAAAGCTACGTGCCACCTCTAGATGTTTTAACACTAAAGTAGCTTAGTGTATTCCAGAGCAATTTGAGGCAATACAATAAAACTAAAGAAACCCAGGAAAGTAATATAGCTCTGATACCCATATATTGACAAACCTTGTACATAATGTAACCAAATAAACTGGCACAAATATTGGGTTACTCCCCCAGTTAGTGCCATCAACTTTAATAGCTCCTACCTCGTCAATTAAGCTCAAGGCGGCACCAAACAATAAAACACCACATCTCAAATTCAATAATATATAAACACTCTATATAAATGAAAATGAATTGGGTGGCCAGTAAACATCAGCCAGTATTGAAAACTAGAGCCAAAGCATTCATTCAATGAAGGTTGCTAACCAAATAATTTTAGCTGTTTTCAAAAGTCCATCCATCTAGTCTAGAAACAATGGAAAAAAAGAACTAAAAATAATACTCCCCTACTAACCCGAAATACTCCTAAACTAGTCTAAGAATAACAATGCTAGCATAACAACAATGAGCTGATCACGGAAAACTATTAGCAGATACCTAATAAACAGCTCTAGATTCACCAGAGGACACGGGCCAGGGAAAGAATGTCCAAATGTTGTAAGAAAGTGCACTGATAAGCAGAAGGCAAGCAACTAGATAAGGAAAAATCAAGGAATAATTATATTCCTTCTAGCTTCTCTGACGCTTCGTTCCCTTCATGGCATCACCTGATGTCTTGCCTTTTGTATATTCTACCTCCTCGCTTGCAGAAACATCTGATTCAGAGTCATCATCCTCCAAGTCTTTTTTCTTCAATGAATTAGATTTCCCCTTGCCACCACTGTCGACAGTGGACTTTTCACCACTTTTGGGGGGATTTCCCTCAGAAGCAGCAGTCTTTGGGGTTTTTTGTTTGGATATTCCACTCTTTGGGGTTTCCTGCTTAGACCTGACTGAGGGTTTTGGCATGATAGTGTCATCATCCTTTCTTTTGCTTGTTTTGGAACCACCAATGTTCTTGGATTTACCAGTCATTGTCTGTGTAGCAGATTTACTGCTACCACTTTTAGGAGTGCTGTCCTTAAACTTTCTGCTAACTTCATCCTCAGAATCACTGACAGTCTTGGATTCGTTCAATTTGTATCCACCCGTAGGCTTCTGACCAAACTTCAGTACACCCTTTGATTTACTTGATCCTGATGCTCCACCACTACAAATCGAAGGAGGAAAAAATGATAGTAAATAAAGGTGTCAACAAAAAATATGACACTAAATAAAGAAAGTATTAAATCATTTTTATACTTGCAAGATACTAAATTCATTTGCTTTATTTAACACTTTCTCTATTTAACACAATGAGAATGCTTTGAGAAAATATAATGAGTTTAATAACTAAACACAGACAGCTTAAGATGTACAATCGTATTGTACTATCCTCTAAGACCGCACAAACAACCTCCTAATATAATATAGTATGATGTTGGAATATAATAATTGGAATTACATGTAAAATTAATTTTTTTAACAGGAATATGTAAAACCGTATTTACTCCATCAATACATTGTCATTGAATTCATATTATATAATTTAAAACTTTAATAAACATGTAAAGGTAAAAAGCCAATTTGTGCAAAAAACTAATTAAGCCACCTAATAGCATTGCTTCTAGTTGTTCCCTTTGATTTATTAACCCAATTGCTCCCCCTCGACAAATCCAAGTAGAAAATTTGACATATCAGAACAAAGGTGGTTCAGAAAAGTTGAGATATTGATATTGACAAACCTGGAAGAAAGACCTGGCATTCCTTGCTTAGTTGGTTCATCGGAACTTGGTTTTGTTTTCTTCCTTGCAGGCCTGAATAAGATCAAAGAACAATACACCATAAATAAGACCAAATTAAAAAACGGCAAGAAAAGCAGACCATATTGGCCACAAGACACATTCAATTAAGCTCCATATAATAAAGAAGGAACGTGAAACACACACACGCAAAAAAAATGCAAACAAAATAATTTAGGATAGTTTTCTGACGATGTAGTAAAATGATGTATCTATAAAAAAAAACGCTAAAATTTCAACAAAAGATGCTAATGCTATGCAACACATACATTTCAGTGGAAGCATCAAGACTGCCACGATCACTTCCTTCTTCCTGTCCACAGAAATAATTGTCATTAATTTAGACACAGAAAGATTATGGTGTAATATAGGTATAGAGACCAACCTCATCTGCATCTGAATCAGCTTCAATGATGTTCCACTTTTCCCTGGCAAGATTTAATACTTCAACTTCACCATCGTCGTAAACCACCTAAAATAGAAAAAACAAGCATCAGAGGATAACAAGTGCATTTGTATAAGCTTTTAAAAAATGCCAACCTTTCGAGTTTCTAGCTTATAAGAAAGCACAAAAAAAATCTTTGGTTGGGGTTTATTCTTTTTTGGGAAAAACTTCTCCGATTATACACATTTTATAGTTTAAAAGCACTGCTTGCTTGAGGGGGAAACAACAATGGAGCCCAGGATTTCAAATCTAGCATGTTATATTTTTTATACCATTTAAAGTTATATCTTAAATGTACACCTTAAAGTAGACACACACATTCGCGCTTTTAAATAAGAAATTCATTGGAAGAAATAGTCAGAGTGGGACAATTAGTCAATTACTATCCAAAGGGGAAGAAATAATCAGAATCCATACAATAGACCGTAAAGAAAAGAAGGGGAGGGTGCAGGAATGACTTAATAAACAGCCAAGTCACCTTGTGTTTCTTTTTGCGAAAATCAAAAGATTCAATGACACCTTTGTAAAACCTGCAGACGATCATATATTTGTCAAACGAGATAATATATTTTTATTCTACAAAATGAAAAGGCAAACTAAGAGCAAGAATAGAATATGCATGAGCAAACTTAAAAGCCCAAAAAAACAGGATATGACATTCCTTCGTTTAGTTTAAATATCCTCTCCCACAATTCCACGTCAATGTTTTCACACAGTAAAGTTTACAGAAGACAATTATTGCAGTTTACAAACAGAATTTGGTGTGTAACCACAATAGTCAATATGTTGTTGTTTAACATATCATAATTGTTTACAGAAGACAACTATTGCAGTTTACAATATAGGCCAGGAAGCAAACTCTAGAAGTCAAACCATGAAGACCATGATAACATCGCCAAAAAGGTCTACACAATGATTACAAATTATAATTGTTATCAATGTAATAGAAATGTGATGAAACCACGCAAAACATTAGGCACACAACGCAACGTCATATCAGGTTAGGAGGTCTAAAAACAGGTGATCCATATACCAAACATCTTGCGCAACCACGTATGCAAAAACTAGATATTTACAATTTTACATGTAAATGCCATACAGTATATAACACTCCCTGGACCCTTGTTAGCCAAAATCTCTGAAGACAGCATGTCAAAAATTCAGAAATGGTAATGCAGAGTACTTACTGACGATCCTTCGGCCACCATACTTCAAGTCTTACACCGACAAGGTTTTGATCATGTTCCATGATATCAGACTCCTGATAGCAGCAAGACAATTAGCGATCAAAATGACAAGAAAAATAAAGTTCTGTAATTGCTAACTAGGAAGACTAGACATATCTACAGAAAGAATTCTCCAAAAGAAAATGACCCTAAATCCTAATGAACACATCATGAAGATTTCATATTATTTTTAGAAATTAAGTGTAAATGCCAAACAAGATACACACATTTTTTCTTCCCGAGGCATGTTTCCTCTTTCCATTTGTCGTGGTAGTCTCCTCTAACTTTTCATCTTCGGATGATTTGATATCAGACCTTGGAGAAGAAACCATTTCCTATATTAACAAAAAACAATGATTCCATCAATTATTTGTTTTTAAAATGAATGAAGCAAAACAAAATCGTGTTGAAATAATAGTAAAAAATAATAACAATAAAAAAAATGATTAAAAAAGCACGAAAAAGTACCTCCTGCCCCCGCTTTTTCTTATCTACCAGCTGCCTGGAAGAGGATCCACCACCACCCTCGTTATCATCCAATTTCTTGGCTGAGTGCTTTTTAGCATCAGCACCACTAGCAGACCCACTTTGTGTTTTGCCTGAATCTGTAACAGCAGTTTTTTTTACGCCTGAGTTCTGACCAAGCACCTTTCTCACTGGCTGCTTGACAGGTTTGGCTTTTGATATACTTGCTCCTTCAGATACCTTTTTTGAAACAGCCTCTGCAACCTCGACATTTGAGGGGCTATCTTTAGTTTCTCCTTTGCAAAGTTTCTCTGAATGATTTTCGTCAGGGAGGCTGTCACTAGGTGAAGGAGAAGCCACAACTTGAGATTCAACATTGTATGCTCTTCGACTTGTAACTGCATACGCAACTTCCTGGTCCTCGTGCGAGGAACCGAGAACTTTTTTTCTGTGACTTTCAGAATCAATCATCTTTTCAGATGGTTTAGCAGATTTCGTTGAATGACTCGGTTTTCTCCTGCTCTTCTTGGTGGCTTCTTCTGGTTTTTGTTCAACTTTTCTTCCATCCAAATCATTGAACTCCTCATCTTCTCCAACGCGTGCAACCCCATCGTTTGTGACTGACTTGGAATTTCTATTCCCATTTCGATTATCTTTTGGCGATTGTGCAGCCTCTTTAATCGCCTTAGCTTCCTTAGCTTCCTCTTGGCAAATTGAACCAAGTACTTCACTGTAATCATCCAGAGATGTGCCCAATGTTCTCACTGCTTGCACCAAGTAGGGCTTTAGTTTGGGGCCG
>Ga0209282_1000397_pt1 | contig 21264 bp, 12 predicted proteins | sample Mtrugardesep15_FD_187529 | JGI IMG/M metagenome (GOLD analysis project Ga0209282, IMG submission 187529) | Root nodule microbial communities of legume samples collected from California, USA - M. trunc garden sep15 (SPAdes) (version 2) | ecosystem: Host-associated > Plants > Roots > Nodule...
AGAAAAATCAAAATGCGGCTATTCTGCATTCTCTTCTTTCAATTGAGTGCACAAAGGGGAAAACTAACTGCTGTAACAAACTTCTAACTGACTAACAGAAAATTAACTTCATCAGCTAATTACAACAAATAATTTAAATAATTAACTACTAATCTCTATGCTTTAACATAGCTATAAACTATGTTTTGATATATCAATAGTTATAGCCAATTTAATGGGTTTATTTTGGTGCCATATATAATGCATCAGTTATCAGTTGATTGATTACAAATGTGGTTCACTCTTCTGTATTAACCTAGATAATTGATTTTCAATATGGTTTGAAAATCTATTTATATAAGTGGAGGCATCCATCAGCATTTTCAATATTCCTGATGTTGATTGCTAATGCTGACAAAGACGAACCGCCAATCTTGCATGGGTTTTTGTTCTGATTTTCTTAATCATGATTAGTAGTAGGGTTTACTACTAATAATGCATGCAACTTTACTTGGAAAGAAAGGAAATGTCAAAGGATGTTCAGCACTTGGCTTTGGTCAAATTATTTGATGGCCGACAGGATTGTACAATGGGGAATGATAGACAGATATTATCTAGAAACATCGTCTTTTTCTAGACCTAATAGCATTCAAATTTAATCCTCAACATGCACAATCATAATAATCATTCACTTAACCACCATGACGATTGAGTAAGTACATTTTGATGATAATTGACATAACCATTAAATGAGCACACAATGAAAGTAATGGCCGTTATATAATTAAGCATTGCAACAAATGATTAAATATGCTAGTAATAGCCCTTAGATCCAGTGAGAGAAATTTGTATTCTTTAAACAAGATATTGTCAAAATTTAAATACGAGAGTTATAATAATTAAAAATGAAGGACATGAAATATCATCTTAGTGGGACGATTTTTCTTAAACTGGAGCTACACCAGACGCATTAGAAGTTATCCAAAACTAAGAAATTACTCAAAGACATCAAAGAAAGTTTCATACAATCCACCAATCACTCATTTATAGTGTTATAAGTGTAAATGGCATTTAATTAGCACATTAAAATTTTGGTTGATGTCCAAGAGTAGTTCAAGTAGTTGAGCATCCAAAGAACTTTAAGAAGGAATTATCTAGAGTCAAAACTTGTTAAGAGTGTGGAAAAGTTTCACGAGCAACAATAGGTTAATGGTCCAAGACCACTAGAAAAAGAGATGTGGTATCTATTGTTGGTTTCAAGTGTTAGTGGTTAGTCTTATATGACTATGAATGAATTAAATATTACGTATAAAAGAAAAGGTGATTTATATTCTTAATTCATTAGAGTTTTAGATGAAGATGTGGTGTTTATCTCTCTTGTGGTCTTAGAGTATTTGCTCGATGTTGCTTCTAACAAATGGTATTAGAGATTTGGTTCAGCTTGATGAATAGCCAATGAGATAACATAAAGAGCTGAGATGACATACTAACAACCAATTTACTTTTACTTACAAAATAAAATGGTTGATGATTATTGATTACTACAAGTTATGCTTTTGTCTCCTTTATTTTCCTTTTTCTGATTTCATCCATTAGCAAAGAGTACGTGGCCTTAATATGGGAAAAGTTTTTGGACCACCAATATGGACCCCATTTCTATCCAATCTCCACTCTTCACATTCTAACGGTTAATAAAAAAATTACACTATATGAGCATCTTTACTTAGATGAGAATTTTTATTTTCATTCTTTGAGTCAATTTTAGTCGTTAAAAAAGGGAAAGGAACCATAGAAAAAAGAGGGGGAGGAATACTAGCAATGTAGCATGCATGGAACTAACACTAATTGATAAACAGAAAGTTGAGTTCCAATTCCAGAAAGATACAAATGCCAAATTACTCAAGTTAAAATCTCTCAGTTAAGTGTTCCCCAGTTCCTCTGAATTTCAAAGTAGTAACTCACATCCAAGTAGCATTTTTTATCATCATCTACAAACTGAAACAAGAAAAAAAAAATTGAGTTATTTAATTCTTCCTATTTATTGCCACCCCAATTGATATAAAAATAAAATAAAAAAAATAAGAAATGCAACGTGTTAAGATTGTTTTACCTTGGTTCTTGCTGCATAGGTTCCTCTAGCAAATATACCAGAAGGAGTAGTTTCTTCTTCCAATTCATATGTATATGGTTCATGCTGAGGACTAAAAGTTCCAAACATTTTTTTTCTGCTGTCAACTGTTACAACAAATCCATTTCCATGTTACTAAGACAATCAAGATATGCATATTTAATTAATTTAAATTCATTAAAATGAAAGTATTTGTCTCACCTCTAACCCCAGTTTTCCAAACAACATTGGTGTATTTGAGACCAGAAACAATGTTGTTTGAGACAGTGAAAGTGAATTTCAGTCTACATTGACTTCCTTCCTTAAGAATGAAAAGACTCTTCTTAGGATCATTAGTAAATGGAATTGGCAAGACAAGATCAGGCCTCTCAGAACAAATAATAGTTAGACTTTGAATCTTCACTTCTGGATCTTTGCTTTCTGGATTTCCAAATTTAACACAAGAAAAAGTTTTCAGATTTTCAGGCCCTTCAAAAGTAAAATTAGCATACATAACATGTTTTTAACAAAATGTCTACATCGTAAGCTTCTTTTTTTATCGGTATGAATCAAACTCGAAACCTTGACGTTTACAACACTCACACACCCTGCGCACCAGTCGAACACCCTAAGTTTTTGTTATCTAGAGACTAATTTTTCATTTAAATTTTTCATCTTCAAAATAATTTAATTCATGAGTGTTTTCTACTCTAAATGTAAAAAAATAAAGAAAAAAAACAAACAAGAGGATGTTATAATGAAAAAGAAAGTACCTCCAACAGCAGATATATCAACACTACCCAGAAGTTGCTCTTTCCATTTTCTCAAACTTTCATCATCCTTTGACATAAAAATGAAAGATGGGTTTAATAAAAATGAGAGTTAAAAACTCAAGGGTGTGAAGAAAAAAACATTTGAAAAAAAAATGCAGACTTTATCTTTCTCAAGCTGTTCCTTGAGGGTAAATTGAGGACCAAGATCCAATTCTTTATCATCATCATCTTCAGGTTCAGTTTCTTCAGCTTCATCAGAGATGGAGTTGGGTACATCATCTTCTTGTTCCTCTAAATGTGAGTTGTAAGGAACATCATTGTTTGTGGTGGTGGAGGAGACAGCTCCTACGGCAGCAGACATTTTCAACCTTGAAAAACCAGAAGAAGAGGGAATGTGTAAAACTTGAAAGACACAAAAGGAAGAAGAAGAAAAAAGGTTTTTTCTTTTGTTTTTCTTGTTTCAAAGTTGGTTGAAGAAGGGTGCTATATTTAGGAGGATTGTTTCTAATAAAGTTGGAAGATAGTTTGGTTTGCTGTATATATATATGTATCCTTCACCTGGCAATGACCAATGGAATTTTAAGATTGAATGCTTTAGTTGAGTTGAGACTTTTAACCATTGCTACAGCCTGCTCAAATACCTTGCCACCAAAGCAAATCAACAAATAAAGCTGATTTAAATTAAGGGAATTAGTCACTTTAGTCCCCAAATAGAAAACAAGTCGTTACTTTGGTCTCTAAATGCTGATAAATTTCAAAATAGTCATTGAATGTAGACTCTTAGTCAATTTAGTCCCTAAATCAGACTACGCTAGTCAATTTAGTCTCTGAATGTAGACTCTGTTAGTCACTTTAGTCCCTGAAATTGACTAACAGAGTCTACAATAACGGACTATTTTGCAATTTCTCTACATTCAGAGACTAAAATGTCGACTCATTTTCCATTCTGGGACTAAAGTGACTAATTCCTCGTAAATTAATTAATTCAAGGTTTTGATTTATTACTTCATCCGTCCATCTATATTAATTGACATCATGACCACTGTTTATATAATCTATTTTGACTATCTTTCTTTTTTTTATTAACGCTGGCTTTATTGATCCGAAGTAGGGATGGCAAAAAAATCCGCACCCGTGGATATCTGCGGATAAAATTTACCACGGGGCACGAAGTGGATACCTTAATGGACATCCATGGATAAAATAAACGGATATTTTAACTACCCGTTAATTCATGGATACGGATGCGGATTTAATGGTATCCGCACCGGCGGATATCCATACCCGCTATTAAACCGAGTAAATTACATAGATAACTTTAATAACTTTCAACTTCCTAAACAAAAACCCTCGATATTGTGAGTGTTATCAATTATTACGCTCATTTAAAAGGAATTGAAAGTGATCGGGATTGTTGAAGCAATAAGCTTTGTGTTTTGTTGAATATGATGAGCTTCACTTATGCTTTTGTTAAATCAAAGAACTTTATTTTTATTAAATGTAAAATACTTTATGTTTTTGTTGGAGTCAATGATATTTGTTGTTATTGTAATGTATGGATATTATGTTTTGCTAAAAAGAAAAGAAAATGCATTTGATTAACCTTTGTTTATAAATTTTAGATAAAAAAAATAAATAAATTTTTTTAATTTTATTTATAAATGTTATCCATGGATATCTGTATAAACCCGCGGATACCTAAAAATTTGCGGATTACCCGCTAAACGGATATCTGCATGGATATGAATAAGGTACGGGTTTCATATTTATCCAACGGGGTGAACACGAATATCACACTATCCACATCTATAAATACTCATTTACATCCCTAATCCGAAGTGATTTAGAATTGATTGATCACGGTATCCATTGTTTCTTTTTCGGTCAAATTCTAATTTTGTTTTGTTTCTCTTGGTCGTCTAGCCCGATTGCCTCAACTCTTTTCCATAACCTCTAGATAAAGAAAACTTTTTTATGGTCACATGATATAAAACCATCTTCTATTACTTTTTTCCATTGTTAGGAGAATTCAAGGGATAAAACTAGTAAGGGAACAATAGTACATATCAAACAACAACAAAAACAAAGAAGATAACCCTTGACAAAGTTCAAAATCAACTAAATCTAAATTTAGTAAATCCTAGACTATTCTAATTTAAAGAATCTAAAACTCAAACTAGAGTGAAATTCATCCAAATCAGCCCATCATGTAGAAGGTCCAGAATAATTTTGTAAAACTATATTTGTATTACATTCTCTATCGCAACATCTGCTACATTTTGACGAGGTTCTTATCTTCATCAAGAAACACTTGGGACGGCCACGGCCTAGATCAAGACCAATTCTTGTTTGGTCATTGGTCAGGACATTCTGTTTATCACAATTTGTTGAACAATTTGTGAGCTAGCAGAGTTATTTTTGATAATACAATTTGGAAGGTTTGAAGTGAATGTGGATAGTACATTTGGCAATCTAGAAAAGGGTTGGGTTAAAAGATTTAGTCTTACAATGAAATAGTTTTTGTTTTCAGTTTTTGAAATATAGAAGTCTTCTTCTTACAATAGTTATCATTTTACATGTTTTAGTTTTAGTCCCCAAAACTAAAAAATTCAAAACAGTTTCCAAAACTGTAATTTTAAAAATAGTTTATCAAAAAAGTTTTTAATTTTCAAATTTTTAAAAACTAAAAAAGAGTTTTTGGGAAGTATTTCAAACAGGTTATTAATTTGTAATTATCATGGATAATATTTTGCCCATCATCATGAATAATATTGTGCCCGAGTTACTTGTCATTATTAAGGGTTTGGGAGTTTCTTGCAACGTAGGTTTATCATGAAAAAATTATTGAATCTCTTAATAATAACGCTCAAGCTAAGATTGCAGAAGAGACATCACAACACCATGCATCCTTAAGCTACTTTCATCTCTCGCATATGCAAGCTCATTTATCATATGTTGTCAATTATGTTTTATCATACGTTAAGGGAGGCAAATAAATCATCATATTGATTTTCGAAATTTAGAGTTCTTTCAAAAGATTTTTTAAAGATTTGAACTTATCTTTGGGCTCTTTCATCTTATAATCTTGTTGATACTTACGGATCATTAGACTTGGGCATCACATATTAGCCTCTTTCTTTTCTTGCTTGCAATTTTTCATTTTGATTAACTAAAAGGAGAATGCTAACACGATAACTAACACACTTATATTTATTTATATAATGATGATCAAATATGCTGACTAAAATCATTTGGGGACCATTGTTTATCAAATAACTAATTTTAATCGCATACAATTTTCTAATGTTATATTATTTTATGGATACGTTACATCGATTACAACTTTAAAATTAGACGAGAAACACCAACATGTTCCCTCCTTCGTATGCATTTATTCGTTTGCAATTTGGAATGTGAATCAACATAGTGAGGTAAATAATAATCACATGATAATGAGAGAATGGAGTTGTAAATGTAAATTGAAGAGGTAAATAATCACATTAGCATTTTTGGTTGTGACTTGAAGAGCGAAGCTATGAGTGGTTGTGAGAAAGAGTAGAGCTAACTCAACTCCCAAGTCCTAAACTAAACTAAAAATAAAAATGGCTGCCTCTGTTATACTCTCCACCTCTTTCTCTCGAACCCATCACCCATCCTTGTTCTCTTCCATTTCATTCTCCAAACCAAAACCCATTTCTCAACGCTCCTCGTACTTCTCATATCCAAATTCAAAACCATTATCTTTCTCTCACAGTTCCAACTTCAGCTTCGTTACCCATTCTTCACTAAAGGAAAAAGAATCGACCTTCGTGGGTGAGGATTCCGCAGTGTTTGATTTGACGGAACAGAAAATAACTTCATGGATTTATTTCGCTGCAATTTTGGGTGTGGTTCTCTTTATTCTAAATGTGTTATGGATTGATAACTCTACTGGCTTTGGTAAAGCTTTCGTCGACGCTGTTTCAGGGCTCTCCGATTCTCACGAGGTACTATTGTTTTCTACCCTTTTCACTTCACCATTTCATTGCTCATTTGTCATTTCTATAGACAAATGACAAATTTCATTCTTATTATAGATTTATACATAGCAGATGGAATTGAAACTCTAACTTCGGCTACGCGTGTAAATAGTATTAGACAAATGTTAGTAAGTTAGAGGTTATGTTAGTTTTCTTTTGATTGCATGTGTTTGGTTCCAGAAATGCAGAATTGATTTTGACATGTTTGGATCTTCTCGAGTAGAATTGATTTTGTCTCGAGCAGAATGATTTTCTATTAGGGTGTGTTTGGATGGAGGGTTTAGGAGGGGAAGGGAGGGGAGGGTTCACTTTTCATTTTTAAATTACAGACACTGTGAAATGTCTTTTAAAAAAGTTAACATATTAACATGATAAACGATAATATAATACTTAAATCACACTTGATTTATTTTAGAAAAACATGGTATATAATCCGTAGTTTTAAAAAGAAAACTAAACCCTCCCCTCCCTTCCCCTCCTAAACCCTCAATCCAAACACACCCTTAGGGTTTATGAATGTACCTAATCAAATATCACTTTACATTCATTCAGTTTTCAAGTTCCAAATTATTTTTTGCGCTGTGTTGGAAAATCAACCAAAATCAGTTTTGATACAAGGGCTTGGCATTGTCATGAAGGTTTTTGCTTTGTAGGCGTAGCTACACATCCTCTAGCACAGTTCGTATGCAGATCTTTGCTTTTCTTTTAGCAGTATCCATTGTTTAGTAGTTAGTTGTCTATATATATCCTTTGTGAACTTAGCTATTCAAAGGCTACATTAATGACCCTTGTTATGTTACTCTGCAGGTGGTAATGTTGACCCTAATTCTCATATTTGCCGTTTTCCACAGTGGCATGGCTAGCCTACGGAATACTGGTGAGAAAATCATTGGTGAAAGAGCTTTTCGGGTTATTTTTGCAGGGATATCACTACCTTTAGCTGTCACTACTATTGTAAGTTACTACTTCGTGCCCATATCTTTTCTCCTAATCATATAAGCAAAATGCTCTACTTATTTTGGATCCGTTAACATTTCAATATGATAATGGTTTAATGGAAGTTGATTCAAACTAACTTGATTTTTCATCTATGTCATCATGATGCAGGTGTATTTTATTAATCACAGATATGATGGAATTCAACTCTGGCAACTCCAGAGTACTCCCGGGATTCATCAACTTCTGTGGCTTTCCAATTTCATCTCTTTCTTTTTCCTATATCCTTCAACCTTTAATCTTTTAGAAATTGCCGCAGTTGACAAGCCTAAAGTACATCTATACGAAACTGGCATCATAAGAATAACCAGGCATCCACAGGTATTAATCTTAACACTCTATACCAATAAGTTTATGGATAGACATGATTTTTGTGGTCTTCATATCTTTGTTCAATAATTAATCTGCTTTTAATTAAAGTCTCATATTTTTTCGTAAGAAGACTCTTGCTTTTCTAGATGGAAACTAACATGATTAGAACATTACTAATACCTTATATCTATATCTATGAAGAGTAAAATTATATCCTCTTAAAACGTCCTCAAGAGTAACATTATATCCTCCTAAAACATCTTCAAATACGTGATAAATTTGTCCAAATGCTCTTCTAAACAGAAATGATTGGCCCTTCTCTATTTAGACACGTTTCTTTCATTTGGTCTCAATTGCTCTGAGTGAAGGATTTGTTTTGCTGTTCAGATGGTTGGGCAGGTAATCTGGTGTCTTGCTCATACAATTTGGATTGGAAATTCTGTGGCTGTTGCAGCTTCAATTGGCTTAATTTCACATCATCTATTTGGTGCTTGGAATGGAGATAGGCGATTAGCTCAAAGACATGGAGAAGAGTTTGAGATAGTTAAGCGTCGAACAAGTATTGTCCCTTTTGCAGCAATCCTTGATGGCCGTCAAAGATTACCTGCGGATTTCTACAAGGAGTTTATTAGATTACCATACTTAGCAATTACTGCATTAACACTAGGAGCTTACTTTGCACACCCTCTTATGCAGGCTGCTAGTTACAACCTTCATTGGTAGGTGGAAAGAAAATATCATGTCGTTTTCATGTAAAATCTAATGTATAGGAGCGAAATGCGAATGCCACGTGCTGTAATGTACATCAATAGACAGGGTCACAGGGATGAAAGATCAAAGAAAGTAAAATGGAAATGATTGGAAAAAATAAACCAAAAACCTGGCAATGACTATACACTTATAAAACCTTGTTCTATGGTTGAAAAAATTGTGTGATCTGGAAACAGGATCTGTCTAGCATAAACCGTGTTCTATGGTGCACATCGATATTTCATAACTAACTTGTAACTTAACAAGTTGATCAGTTACATATTATCGATGAGTTACACTACCATTGAGGAGTGCCTCCTCTTTATAAACTCTCATCAAGAGTCTCATCTATCCGATGTGGGACTTGGGTTTTTCCCAATACACCCCCTCACGCCCAACACTCTTTGGGGCTTGGTGCGTGAATAGTTAGATGACTCTTGAATTCGACAAACTCTGATACCATGTTGAAATTTGGGGCCTAACTCAACCCCATAAAACAGGCGTGTGAGGTGAGGAGTGCCTCTTCTTTATAAACTCTCATCAAGAGTCTCATCTATCCGATGTTGAACTTGGGTTTTTCCCAATAGATGTGGTCCATGTTAGAATCACCCTTAAAACAGTGGAAATGATAGGACAGGTAGCTATATTCTAGAAGTGGGACCTTTTGGGGGAGAAAATGGACGTTATTAGTGACGTGTAGCTAGATTCTAGGAGAGTTTGTTAGAGGATGAGAATATATTGTGAGTAGAGTGGGGAATGGTCATTCAGGTTTATTGTGGATGGTTAATCAGGAGCGTAGTTTCTCTATGGCAGCTATAGAGCTCTGGTTAGAGACTCTGGGGATACCAATACTTTCTTGATATGCATCCTAGAAGTATCAGAATTATTTTATTTTAGTTTTTAAAAAATAAAAATATTTTACCACTCTAAGTATAGTCATAGATACATTTTAGTGATGTTTGTTTTGGTAATCTAACGTAGAGATTAAAATATAGTAGTGTTATAGTTTAGACAAAAATTCTATAATGTGTTGTGATCGCAAATAATTTCTTTTATAAACGGTGTTCATTATAATTATATATTAATGAAGAATCATCAACAAATCTTCTTTACAAGTATTTTACATGTACTGTGTACATAATTTTTATCATTAATTCCTTCAAAAATAAATATTTTGTTAACATAATGTTTGTAAATAAGTGTATTTGATGGTTACTTTCAAAAGATTTTTTTTTTCCTTACTGCCCGGTTGTTTGTTCTTCCATATCATACTCAATATAGTTATTGTGTACTTTATCCTCTTATCTCATGTGAAAACTACACATTTCAGTATCCATTTCATTGCATTATCAACTCCTATTAACTAGCCATTCCTTTCATTCTTTGGTATGTTATGGTGTACTAGTACAATTCTGCACCTTATTGGCTGCAAAAATGAAATCCTACTTAACTGTTTTTAACTAGCTTGAGATTCCATATTTTTCAGCAGAAACATATAAAAAAATTCCCCAGTTGCTTTCTTTTTGACAAGATTCCCCATCAGTTGCTCTCACGTTAAAGTTATTTATTATATTAACACAGTGCTACCATCCATAGTCTTACAGAGTTTGAGAATGATTCTCACAACAACAAACACTAAAACAAGTAGCTAAATATTATCTATTTTAAGCAGGTTTAAAATATTTATGAAAAAAAAACTATATATAGAAGATATATAACACATCATAAAGCACCCAAAGTTGTTCTTCTTGGAATCATGGCGATACAGATACTGACTAGTCATGCAATACAAGATTTTAGTAGGACCTACTATTGTGAAGATATATCTGAAGAGGAACAAGAAGAACAATTGTTTAACTCTGTAGAGGAAGATATATCTGAAGAGGAAGGGAATTAGGATGATGGTACATATGCCGATTCATCACAAATGCCTCAAGTTGAATGATGTGATATAATTTTTTTCAATATTAACTCTGTAGAGGAAATGGTGCCAATCACCCCAAGAAGAACCCCAAATATGACTAGAGTAATATTTAAGACTAAGACAGGCTTTGTTATTTTACCCCAAAAAATCTTCATATAGAAAACACATGGAAAAATCAAACAAATGGCTACACTAACTAGAGAACCAGTGAGGCTAAGTACATGCTCAAAATATGGCACCGACAGAGCAAGGGTTAGTATGGTCAATAACAAAAATGAAGAAACACATCCTCTGATTAGTAATTTTGTCCTCCCACTCATAGAATTTGGAAGTGTTTGTTCCAGCTGAATTGAAAAAGGTGAAAATTCAAGTGCATATTTGGTCATAGGTGTCAACACGGTTGCCCAAAGAGCAATCTTTGTTATTATTTGATTTGGTGGCATGTTGAGAGTTATCTGAGACTTCACATCATTTCCAAACATTTTTGCACCCATGAATCCCATTGAGGTGTAAAGTACTGTAACTATTGTGAAGCTCACAATTGAAACCTGAATTTCACAAATCAAAAAATAATTTTGCTAAGTAAACTAATAAACTGCCTCAAAAAAAAGTGCACTAATAAATTAAAAGCTTAAGACTATAATACATACCTTGGTGAACTTGGAGGGGTCTTTCATGGATTTATACAAATCAGGGAAAACAATATGTCCTCCATAACCAAAGACATAAAGGCCAGATATTGATGGAATATTATGTAACTTGAAGATAGGTATACTATGATTATTACTAGCTTGAACACCTCCAAAAATTGCAGTGACTGATACACACACAAAAATGAGAAGAGACATAAGAATACCAAGAGATGAAAGGAAAGATATAGAAGACAAATCTCTGATCCACAAACTAGGCAGAGCAATCAAGATTGCCACCAAAGTTAAGAGCTGTGATGTTGATAATATGGCCAATTTCAGGTTTAGATGTGTCCCCAAAAATACTATGATCAAGTTGTCGTGTAATGAGATGGTGTAGGAAACAAGTGCCATGAAGATTTCCATGTAGATGAATGTTGCAACTAAGAATCTTCCTTTTGATCCAAATGCTTGATTCCCAATATCCACATAACTTGTTAACTTTGGATTCTTTTCAAGACATTTTCCAAGTATATGAGAGGTATAAGCACAGATTACCCCTAGTCCTACTAGCAATAATGCAGATGCCCACCCTCCTTTTTCAATAGCATATGGAGTTGATAGTTGCCCCAAACCTGAAATATTTGATTATTTTCGACATCTTTTTGCATTAAAAATTTCTAATTTATTTAAAGCTTTCAAATAATTATTACTTGAACAAGCCACTTTAAATTATGACTACTTAATCCTAATTAAACCGAGGTCCCTGATTCTGACTAAGGGACAAAGTTTATCGGTATTCTTTCATAAATTTATCCGAAAAATAATATATCCCAACAGCAAACACCTAGAACAGATCATTTCATGTGAAAATTTTATGCAGTGAAATCTCAATCATTCATTTATTTCTACTGCGTGCGGTCAAAGTCGTTAAGAGAGAATTGAAGGGTGGAAATTTCCTCTAGAAACCTTCCGGTAAAAATTATCACACGAAGAAGATCAATTCCCAACCGACGCATGTTTACTTTGTTTACAAACCATTTTATGAGTTTCTTGCAACACAAGGAATCACAAATACATAAGCAATATGCAACATTTACCTATGAGCATTCCCACCATGTTGATAACAGCATGAACAAAAGAACTATCAGCATTAGAGTCATGCTCCACATCGACATTGGCACCTTCTGCAGTAGTAGTGTTATTTCTATCATCAACAATGGTGTGATCACAATTGCAGTGTTTGTTTTCCTCTACGCAAACATTGCAATTTGGCAACTGCACAGGCAAAGCGACTATGTCATGTTCACGACTTTGCTTTACAACATAGTTCGATTGAAGGGATAAGATTTTCCTCAAAGATTTCAGCATCTTAATTATAGTAATAAGTTTAGGAAACTGATTAGAAGAAGAAAACAGAACGAAGATAGCATTGAAGTAATTAAGGTCTTTTAATAAAACCTGCTAACTAAATGGCATGCAAAATGTATATTTATAGTTGGATAAAGAATTTGATGTGGATAAACATGACATAAGCCATTGTCCATTTGGCCACATTCTTTTGTTGGATTTGTGTGTTAAAGAATCAAATCAAATTCAAAAACGTAATGCTATCTTAATTTAAACTTGCAAGAAAAATATAGTGACAATCGTGAGAATGAGACGCTGTCTGTCATATCAGAATATATGCACTTTGCATTAAACAATATACATGCATGTATACTGTGAAGTGTGAATATGAATATATCTACTCCTCTAATGTTTTGTAGCCAAAAGAGAGGTATGTTAATATGATTAGAACTTGGATCTGTTTCATACTCAACGTACTTCTAATCTTCCCTATTTCCAAAATTCTCCCACCATGACATAGGCGGCATGGATATTTGATTGTACAATAATAAGAATATGAATACAGTACATTTCAACATCATAAGATACGGCATAATAATATCATATAAAATTAGTACAAATGACTCTAACTAGAAGAAAAAAAATAAATGTTAAAAATTGTTTTTTTTCTTTCCGAAAGGATGTTTAAAAATTGTTATTGGGTAATAAAATGCCATCATTTATATCTGTAAAACCTAACACAACCGCTAACTGGTAATACCGATATTGTTAAACTGAATATCTTTCGTGGTGTCCAAGATCTTGTGTAGGTTTATAGTGGTGTTTGTCGCTTTGTCTATATACTAGAAAAAATATCATCATTCCATACCATGTTTTTATTTTTTATACATTTCTAAAAGTAATTCTTTCCAACTATTTGCTTCAATAATTTATCTCTATCTCTCAAATTTTCTCTCCTCTTCTTCTTATTATTTATTTATTTATTTACTCTTTTCTTTTGTTTTCTCTTTTTGAAGGAGAGGAAATAATGGAATGAGAGGATCATAATTCGTAATAATAAAGACTTCTATGGTCGCGTCTAGAAAAAAAAAAAGGAGTGCACCCATTTTTTTAATGATGAAATAAAATTTCATTTAGTGAAATATAAAAACTTTTTATAATTTTATAAATTTTAGTATAAATATTTTTGTGTATGTTAAATACAAATTCTTGATTTTTTTAATAATAATAATTTTCTAAATTTTAAAATACCTTACAATTTGTTTATTATTTCTAAAGTAACAGTTATAAAACTAGATTACTAGAAAAAGATTTACTCCAAATATTTTTCAGAATATACTTTGTCAAAATATAAATAAAGGAGATACTTATTCAAAAAATAAATAAAGGAGAAATCATTGGTACCCTATAATTCAATTAAGTTAAGTTTATCAACAAAACTTAGACTCTGTTAAGCTATGACGTTTATGCTCGTATAGCCTTTGCTAGTTGCTAGTTGAAGTTAAATACAATATCTCGTTCATTCTCATTATGTGCACTAACGCAATCCAAAATAACTCATTGATGATTGGATTAATTTGGTTTCGTTTTAACGTTAAAAATACAAATTGGAAAGTCGAAACCAAAAACAATTGAATAATTTACGTATTAGATTTGGACAAAATCGACTCAACCCAAAAAAACGTCATAAATAGGTGTGGACAGTACAAAAATTCTTCAGTACCCATTCAGCTTTGATGTTCTTTTTAAAATTTTGGTAGAAACTTTTGATATTCTTTCTTCTATTTTTGTTAGGGCTAAAAATATTCCATTTCGTACTGCTGAGGGAATTTTATGCTAGGTGGGAATTTCATTTGGTTACCTACATATATATACCTTTATCATGAGTGTACAAAGATACCAGATTAACGATTCATTTAAAAAAGAAGATACGATTTAGTTGAAAACAGAACTTGACGTATATCCAAATCCAACTAATTGTTAGGGGAGAAGCTTACTGAACAAGTGCAACCAAATAATACTTGCATGTGCTATACTATTTATTCATGGCCTAGCTAGCTACCTAGTATAGTGAATAAAATCATGTTAATTAAGATTGTCAAAAATATCATAACAAGAAAAATGTTTAGAAGAAAACCATCAACTCACTCACTCTTTCCAACACGCTTCTAAACAAAAACATGTGTCACATGTCCAATATACATGTTATTATTGTCAAAATCGCGACTTAAGTTTTAAAATTCAAGATTTTGCAATTTAAAATTTAGTTTCAACAACTCAAATCCTAAAAATAGGCATGTCAACATATAGTTTCAAAATTCAAAATTTTGTGACTTAAAAATATTCCAACCGAAATTTATGTTTTGCAATTTGAAAGTACCATGAAAGCCCAACATAAGGGAAAAATAAAGACAAAGCAAGGAAAAACTACAAATCTCAAAAACACCATCAACATAACATCAACCACAATGAAGGTGGAAAGAGTAGCAGGACAATCTTAAATATTAGTAGTAAATTTGTCATCCATAGAAACACCCAATTTAACTAATCAATTTGCACTAGAATTGCTTTCACATAAAGTATGAGAAAAAGACAGCTTCAAAGAAAATTGTTTGAACTCCACAATATGACCAACAATAGCATAATATGGATGAGTTGGTGAAACTCCTTCTTCAGTAAGAGACAAAGCAATCTTAGAGTCAGATTCACACATGATATCTCTATAGCCAACCAAGATCCCAAATCATATGCAAACCATACGATATATATAGATTGAAGTTCAGTATTGACATTGGTAATAATTTCACAACTTCCAGCAAAACCAACCAAAAAGTTCCAAGAATAGTTCCCGAGAATGTTTTAGTTGAGTAATCTCTTGTAGCGAAAGACTCAAGTAACCAAAAGGTTATGCTGAGGGCCGGTCTAACAGATTAAAAGGCCTAAAGCAAAAAAATTATTGTGGCCTTTAAAAATATTTTTTTTAACAAAAATATTTATATAACATCAATTTTATGGAGATCAAAATTTGAATCCATAACTAAGAGCAATTGAGGTTTTTTTGGTAATAAGTTAAGATATGCAAATGTCTGTAATTTATCTGTCATATAATATATTTATAACTAAATTAAGACTTCTTTTTTTCATCCATAATTTTGAAATCTAAAGTCCTTGTTTGGGTTGCTTGTCCCTTAGGCCAGCCCTCCTTATACATACATGGTATAAATTGGCTTGGAGCTTAGAACAGATTTTAGGAGGGTAACACGACCAGGCATAGAATAAATAAAATAGGTGGTGGTGCTGGTGGTGTGATAGTCAAAATCAAATTAGAGATTTTGTTATTCTTCCTCCTGCATACAGTTTAACTTAACTTAAAAAACAATGATCTCGAAATCACAATTGAGTCTTGTAATTTTTTTTCTAAAATGTAAATAAGTTTAATTGATAAAGGATTAAATATGTTTTTGATCCTTATAAAATTGCGATCTTCTAAGTTTAGTCCTTACTTAATTTTAATAGCTTTTTTAATCCCTATAAAAAAATTCTGTACTCAATATTAGTCTTTACTCAATCCAAATTTGTTTAATTTATGTTTAAACTCTTAAGTTTTTCAACAATTTTTTACAAGTATGTTAAGAACGTTATTAAAAGTTCCTCCAAAAAAATTATCGCAAAAATTTGATTTCTACGTCCATATTTTTGTTACTTATATCTTAAACTTTTGTCGTTTTAAAAAATTCATATTTAATTTATTTCATGTTAAAAATTCTAAATTTTAGTAAACGAATCTTTCATAGTTTTCTAAACTTGTATAAAAAGAATCGTTGAAAAATTTAAGAGTTTAAGGATAATTAAACAAAATTTGTTTTAGCAGGGACTAAAATTATAAGTAAATTTTTTTTGTAGGGATTAAAAAACTATTAAAATTAAATAAGGACTAAACCTAAAAGGTCACAATTTTATAAGGATTAAAAACATATTTAATTCATTGATAAATCCATTTTTAATAGTCGACAAATTTTAGTTCAATATACATAACTTCTAAAATTGTTAGACCGGACGGCTCCTCCGTTTATGTCATAGAATCTATTGTTGTTTAGACTAGAAAAACTTCATTTTAATAGATTCAGATTTTACCATCATATTAGGAGACATCGAGAAAGTGATGACAATTTTTTTTAATCAACTCAACACATGAAAACATATATAGTTAATTTTTTTTTTTTTACTTTTCAAAATAGAACAATCAAAGCTCGAGAAGCACATAGGTCTAGTTTAATTAGTTTGATTATGTCGGCTTATTTGGTTCAGATTTGAGTTTAGAATGAACCGAATTAACTCGAATGAATATAGTTTAAAACTCGATTTAACTTAATTATGTGTTGAACTTCATTTATGCATGAACCAAATAAGCTTTTAAATATTTATAGTTATTTTTGTTGTTTTGTGAGCAGACTCGATTACACCTTACATTTGGGATATAATTAAGTTCTTACCTTTTCAAAAAAAGAAGTCAAAGATTTAAAAATTTGACTTTATATTAATAAAAATAACGAACTATTAAAATGTAGTTGATTGGCCGATTGTTCCTAAACTTGAAATGAGTTGAATTCAAACTAAAACATGATTTGTGTTGAATTCAAATTGAATTTCGAGCTTAATCAATTATTATCAAATGAGTCAGACTGTGATGAATTCAACTTGACTCACTGCTCATTTCCCTGCATGGGGTTGATTCCAAATCTCTTTTAATTTCCATTCAAATATTTAAGTTGATACCCGTGGAGTTATACAAGAAACTTGAGAGGTGTCGTATGAAAATGAAAGGAGTGAAAATAACGTAACTAACAAGTAAACTTTTGTCATAGTAAAACACTTAAAACAATTACTTAACTAACAATCACTTAACAATTCATAAATAATATCTATATGAAATGATTTTTTTTTTAAAGTGTCTACATTAAATGTTAAATGTTATTTAAACTAAAATTTTGTCTAAAAAATTCTTGTACTAATGGGTTCGAGTCTAATGAAAAGAGTTAGACTCGCACAACCTATAGAATCAATGTTCGAACTCTGACATAAAACAATATTCATATTTAGTGTCTGACATGTCTCAAATAAAATTACATATTTAATATTTTTAAGTTTTAGGGTTAATAGTGTTTTTCACCCTTGTAATATATGTTATTTCAGGTTTTCACCCTTGTAAAATTTTTGGTTTGATTTACATCCTCGTATTTTTTTTTTCCAGAATACTCCCCTCCCCATCCAACTCAGCAAATTCGCTTATGTGGCGCTGATTTGACATTTTTTTTAATTGGTCACATGTAAAAAAATATTTTCACATCAGATTTTTTTTTAAAATATTTGAAAATGAATTTTAAAAAATAAAAATCCAAAAAAATCATAGAAATATTCAGTTTTTTTCCAAAATTAAAAAAAATAAAAAAATTCAGAAAAAATATTATGATTTTTTCCAAAATTAACAAAATTTAAAAATAAAAAAAAATATTACATTTTTTTTCAAAAATTAAAAAAATCAGAAAAAAACTATAAGATTTTTTTTAAAATTTAAAAAATCAGAAAATATAAACAGATTTTTTTTTTATAATTAAAAAGATTCTAAAAAATCTGGAATTTAATTTTTAAAATACAAAAAAAGGTCAGATTTCTAAAAACAATTCTGGAAAAAAATATAATTTTTTAAAAAAATTTGTATACAGATTTTTAAAAATTTAAATTTATTCAAGTTTTTTTTTTAAAAAAAATCAGACATCTTTTTTAATTTTTATTTTATTTTAAAAAATAAATTCCAGAATGTTTTAAAATCTTTTAATTTTTAAAAAAACCTGATCATATGTTCTGATTTTTTTTAATTTTTAAAAAAAATTGGAAAAAAACTGACTATTTTTATGTTTTTTTTATTTTGGAAAATAAAAAATATATATGAATTTTAAAAAATATTTATTTTTGATTTTTAAAATTTTTGGAAAGAAATGAAGATTTTTTTTTTTTTTTAAATAAAATCTGATGTGGAAATATTTTTTTACACGTGGTCAATTAAAAAAAATAAAAAATGGAAAAAAATGTCAAATCAATGCCACGTAAGCGAATTTGTTGAGTTGGATGAGAGATGGGGTATTCTGAAAAAAAAATAATTTTACAAGGATGTAAATCAAACCGAAATTTTTACAGAGATGAAAACTGAAAATGACATATATTACATGAGTGAAAAACAATATCAACCCTAATTTTTATGTTTCATTGTTAAGACACGTTAAAGATCTCAATTTAAAATTCAATTTAAACCTACAAATACATTGGACCGGTTTTGATAGCTAATAATATAAAAAATGTTCTTGGTAGAATTTCTTCTTACTAGCTAACTAGTTAAAGAACCCCACCCACCCATCTCACTCACATGGGAGTCTCAATCATCAAAATTAAAGCAGCACAATAATAATTTTGATGTTTATAATTTCCATTTCTGTATTAAGCTGATACCCATGGGCACAGTTGATTGCGATTCCATGGTCCACCAGTCAGCAGTTCTTGCAACATTGGACCACTTCCACAGTTTTCATCAAGTACTTATCAAATGAAGTGGGGTCCATGTGGTGTTATTTCTGCCACCATGCACATAATGCGAGTGTGACGTGTTGGGTCCCATGATGTTTGTATCTATGGATGATGTTAGAATTCAGATTGTTGTTCCCTTCACTGGTTCCTCCTTTTATCAAGAGCAACATTCATTCATAAGTAATTCAATATGTATGTCCATATGCAGCTTGTTCTTGCCTATCCCTCTAAGAGATACATAGTACTAGAAATGTAGAAATATGGCCCAGCTCAGTTCCTTTATTTTATGTACCTAGCAACACAATTAAGGGCAAAGTTTTTTTTTATTCTTTTAACGGTTAATGTTAGTAGTGTAGTTAGTATTATGTTGGGAATGAGAATCAAATTCTTCACATACTTATCACTCAACTCCTTAAAGAGCACAAATTAAAGGTAAGAAACCAAAGGAATTCTTAAAATTTGGATTTGAATTATAGCTTAACTCAACTATACAAAATCGAGTTGTAATGTGAGAGATTTCTCACACCTAAAAATATTTTTTCATGTAATATGTTATTAAATGTGAGACTTATAATCTTCTCACGTCGAAGATCAACTAGATAAAGTGATCTAATAATAAGTATGTCAATGTATAATAGGTAAAATTTGACACCATCTTAAAAGAGTTTCTATTTTTTTATTTCTTTTTTACCCAAACACTACATACACAGTAATTTTGTGACGAACCTTAATTTGGCATGTCATAAATTACCATGGATGATTTTAGTTTCCAAATATTTTCACAAAATAAGATATATGAATAACTATGATACTAGAACTGAATGTTTTGGCAGCAAAGGTAATAACATGTCTAGTCGATATAGCCATAGGAGTACGTTTTTCCCACCTCATGTGAAGGAAACAGAACATGTCTGCAGCCGTTTTAAGAATTCTTCAAACAATTCAGTAAAATGTACTAATTCAGCATTTGGTGAATGCCCTTTCAAAGGTAAGGCGTGGTGAAATTGAGGTTTTTATTGCAATAAAAAGTTAAATTAACCATATATCGAAACCTTCTATCCCGGGGGATTCATAAAGTAAAAAAAGTCAAATAAAATTAATGAAATTCTGAGGTAAAACTTATGAAAAGGTATTTGCATGTCATTTTCAGTTCTCACTATCATAATGAACAGTAACTAGTTTGTAGAGATATCGTGAAGTTATTTACTGGAGTAGGAAACGCGTTTCAATTAAAAGGATAAGTCCACCCCACGTTATTAAAGTAGCCTAAGTTACTAAAAATATCGTTAATTATTAAAGACGTGTTCAACTGAAATTCCCATTTCAACTCAACCTTCATTGTTCAGTCCTTGACAACTTCCAAAGCAAGAAATCGCGGAAACTAGTGGTAGTACATGACTTTGCCGTAATTATATTCGTAGTTCATTATCAACTTAAGTGTAGGATTAGGCTTAATTTTATCTTATGGTTGACGAAAACTAGGCTTAACTAATCTTTCCATGTTATAAATGAATATAGTCATATAATAGTGACCGATTATTGTAGAGATCGTTTGATTGCAAGTTCTTCATCAAGTGATCATCGTTTTAATATTGGTATTATAAAGAGTAAAATGAAAGTTTGAATGTCGTATATTTATATTTAGTATTCGGTGTATGTTTTGAATATGATTACTTTCGGTCAATATAATATGTAGAAAAAAAAAATCAGCTATATGACTATTTTACACCGTATAACTAATCACTATGGTTCTGTTTGTATGAAAGAAGAAAATAAGGAAAAAGTTAAGTTGAAAAAATGTAGAAACAACAAACAATCAAGCTTTTCCTTAAAAAAAAAAAAAAAA
>Ga0209282_1000398_pt1 | contig 21246 bp, 9 predicted proteins | sample Mtrugardesep15_FD_187529 | JGI IMG/M metagenome (GOLD analysis project Ga0209282, IMG submission 187529) | Root nodule microbial communities of legume samples collected from California, USA - M. trunc garden sep15 (SPAdes) (version 2) | ecosystem: Host-associated > Plants > Roots > Nodule...
TTAAACCATTATTGAATAATATTTTATCATGTTGAGGCCTTGTGCCAAGGATATTAATGTAGTTGTTGGTTATGATTTTAAATAAAGATTTTCCGCTGCAGATTTTTATAAAATGAAGTTGTTGTTTTTTAAATGGTTTTATATTCTATTTAAATAAACTATGAAAAGTAGATGTAATACTCCGTTGTTGTTGAAAACTCTGATAATTATACCTGTTTACGTTGTTTTGGGAAAACAGAGTGTTACAATGGGAACCTTAGAAAAATCATGTACTTTATTCGTTCATATTATATAATCTGAAATGTCTCAAACCCTACAAAGTACAAGTTTTAACACAATCTAGGTTAATTCAAATTATATAACTCAAAAAATTATGGGGATGTTTTCGAATTATATTATCTGAACCAGTCAAAATATGGACGAAGACTTGGTCAGCAAGACTGATTCATTTAACACGTGTTTTCCCTTCCATTGACTAAGCTAGACTCTATTGACCACGTTTTTCCACTTCCATTGACTAACTATTACACTCTGTGGCAGCATTTCTCCTATAAATACTGTCATACCCTCATTTTGGACCTAAAAACACTCGTTTAATTTCTTTACTATTTTCTAAAACTTTCAAATCCACTGTGTTTTCTGCTGTGCTTCAGTTGCATACGTTACTGCTTCAGTTTTTTAATGTTTTGCATTAAAATCATACAAAAGGGTATTGTGGTCATTTCCTACAAAGGAACCCATTTTTAGTCCCTGCAATTTGTCCCTGAGTCTTTTCAACTGGTTTGCATAAATCTTTAATCGAGTCTTGTACAAAATCATCTAATTTTGCATCTGAGTCAGTCTGAGTCATGTTTGCCCCAGGGGCATTTTAGTCTTTTCACATCAAATAAATTTTGGGCAGAGAGGTATTTTAAAATACCTCATTTTTGGTAATTTGTTCGTTTTAGTCCGTTTGGTCAATTTTAATCGTTTCACTTTACGTTGTTTTCAAATTTACGCTTTTTACCAATTTTATTTTGACTTTTTACATTTTAGTCCAAATACTTTTAAAAATTGCAATTCAGTCCAAATATTTTTCTTTTTTGCAAGTTTGTCCCAATTCTTTTAAAAACAGTCCAATCTTTTAAAAATTGCAAAACAGTCCCAAATTGTCAAAAATTGCATTTTAGTCCTTTCTTTTTTCAGATTCAGTTCCAGGTCCACGTGTCACACTCCCATTGGGTCAGAGTCCACATGGCAAGCTATAAATAGCACACAGTGTCAGGATCAGATCGAATCATCAGTGCCAACTCACAAACAGAATCAGAATTTTCTCTCTCATGTCAGTTAGATCAAAAAACCACAACAGAATTCAGTTAGCATGAAAAGTTTGAAGCTCTCAGAGATTCAACAATGGTGAATCTTCATCATTGAGCCATTTCTCCCTGCAATTCCAACGCGAATTCACTGCTAGGAGCAGCAAACTCAAGCGTGATCACAGTGTAGAGAACTGAGAAGAAGAAGGAAAGTGAAAGAATTCGTGGATTCTGAATCGGACAGGAAGAGAAAGAAGAAATCACCAGCTTGCAATTGAATCCGAACCAAGAATCAACAGAACAGGATCCAAAGTTCCAAGTTCTTGAAGGTTCTAGCTCAAATCTCCAATTGAAACTCAGGTAAACACAAGAATCTCATCTTTACACATTCAAACACAACAATGGAACTCAAAACAATATAAATCATCACGGATTCAAAGGTTTTGGTTCAGAATCACAAGAAACCCCTAAAATTTCCAGAAAAACTTTCAAGATTCAGAAGCTTACAACGCGTAACAAGCTTTGTAAACAGCTGAATCAACGTGCAAAAACGTTTAAAAGCAGAACCGAACCAAAAAGAAAGAAACGAAACCAAATCCTTTCGAATCCGTGAAACAGAATCCATGATTCGTGTTGTTCCAGTCGAAGCTTGCGAATTCCAGTGATGGATTCATGTTTAGAATAAGGAAACACAGGTTTTGAGCCATGAATCTTGAGGTTTTGGGTAGGATTCGTGACTTAGGGTTAGGGTTCTCAAGAACACGAAGAGAGAACGGCGTAGAAGCAGGGAAGAGAGAAAGAAAGAAATGAGAACAAACCGGTTCGTGCGCTTAAGTACCTGTGTTAGACCGGGTCGGTTTAAACCGACCCATCCCTGGCACGCTTGTAGCCGTTTGATCTAGGTTTTTGGTGTTCGGGTAGATCTGACGTTTGTGAGACCTTTAGAGCAATCCGGATCCGGATCCGTGGGCTTCACCCACGAGATTTTGGGCTTTAGGCCAGTTTCTTATGTTTCTTTGTTTTTCTTGCTATTTGCACCATAATACTTGCTAATTGAACCTCCAGCATGCCAAATTTTTACTAAAAAATTCCAAGATTTTTACTGCGTGTGTTTTACTATTTTCTTGACATTTCGTGCTATTTCTCATGTGAAAACTGAATAAAAATATGTGTTTGCTCTTTTGTGCTAATTTGTGTCCGTTTCGTTGTTTTCTCGGCGTTTCGCATGCGATGCTCGTTCCAATTTTGGTGTCATGTGTCTCTGATACTTAATGCGCGTTTTGTGTGGTATTTTGCAATTTTGCTAAGCTGGATTCTTGGTGCTAATTATGCGATATTTTACTATCTTGTTACGTTTGATTCTTGATTACTATTTTGTGATAATTCCATTTTTTTTGGTAAATTCGATTCTTGATACCAATTTTGTGATATTTTGTAACTATGTTAAATTTGATTCTTGGTACTAATTGTGTGATACTTTGCAATCTTGTTTAGTTAGAGTTTTGATGCCAATTTTGTGATATTTTGCAATTTTGTTTGGTGTGACTTTATGCCAATTTTTGTGATTAGTTACCATTTTGTTTAGGATTGGTATTTCATTACTATTTCATCTTGTTTACTAACCACTTTGCTCAATGTTTCATGCATACCAAGCATCTCATCTCATCCCCATTTCTTCCTTAACCCCTTCATGTAGCTTTCATTAATTCATGTAAATGTTTAGGTTTAGTTTACCTTTTAATTTCATGCAAGACTATAGAATGTAAACTAGGACCCGATGTAAAGGACTATGGACTATGATGATGTACACCGACACACGCACACACGTTGTATGTTTACCGCTAGGTGTATGTGTAGGAAGCGTAAAATCTAGGGAAACTTATAATTTCTTCATCAAAAATCAACACATAACTCAAACTATTTTTGCAATAAAACGAGGTCAAAACCTCACCTTTTCTTTTCATTTTCTTAATCAAAATCATAACTAGTGTTAATTCTCAACTTCAACCTTTTTGTAAATAAACTGAATCAACCTCATTTGTTTCCAATTCTAACGCCTTTACGGCCTCTTTCTTTTCTTCAAAACCATTTTTCAAATTAAAAAAGAACAAAACTCACAAAAACATTTTTGAAAGAGAACTACATGGAATTTTGATCCCTTAAAAGGGTATGTAGGCAAGAGATCCAAAATCTCTCCAAGTCCAATAAAATAAAATCCAACTTTCTCCCTCTCATTCTTAAAATCAATTTCATTTTACAAATAGCAATAAAAGCAAAACGTATAAGCGTAAGGCATAGGAAACGGTTCCTATAGGATACTATAGTCATTGCGGGTGCCTAACACCTTCCCGTAATGAAATCAGCCCCGAACTTAGGATTTCTGAGGTTTTCTCGATTTTACCTCTCCCCAAAAAAAAATAGAGACATCAATGATCGAAAGGTTCAAATCCGATTAATGATTTGACACCCGAAAATCGCGATGACAAATACTCATCCATTCTTCACAAATTCTCGTTCCAATTCACATTCTCTCCTTTTCTTTTATAGATTTCTTCGGAGTAGTGTTTATGATACCAATGTTTCACCGTTGGTCCTTCATACAAAGATTCTTCTCATCTTGTAGTGATAGTATCAATGGTCAAATGACAATGTCCCAATCTGCAGATTTACACCCTCCATCTGGATCTGGGGTTGCTCGTCATAGTCTCCTCCCATCGTCCCTTTCTAAGGATGTGACAGAGAAAACAAACATTCCCCTCCTCTCCTTCCGAGGATGTTCGAGAGGAAACGAACATTCCCCCTAATTCCCTCTCCATCTTCTTCTACTAGAGATTTAGCTTTAGTTATCTAATGATTTGTTGAGATAAGCATTATGGTAATGTAAATGTATTATAAAATATTGATCAAATAATAAAATGTGTTCAATTATTTTTTTTTGAGAAAAAAATGTGTTCAATTATTGATGCCTCTTTAAATTTGTCTTTTTTTTTTCATTTTCATTTATTTCATCTTAATCATGTATGTCGCTGCTTACATAATCCTAACGGAAATATTTTCGGATTATATAATTCGAAAATCCATTTAGAATATAATTTGGACAGAGATATTTTTAAAATTGATTAAGGCGCGTTTGAAGAGAGTAAAGTGGGAAAAGAAAGTACCTAAGGGAAAATTTTATCTTCTACCCTCACAACTCAAAAAAAAAAATATATCAATTCTACCCCTCCTTAATTTGAGTTCTCTCCCACACAAAAAATGGGTAAAGTAAAATTTTCACACATATTTTAGTGATTGTTCACAATTTTTTTTATTTATGTTAATACTAATTTTAACTAACTGATCAGCGAAAAACAAACATTTGTCTGATGTATGAATTGTGTGTACCAACGACATTCTTTAGTGACTGGTTTAGGAAGAAAAAAAAAGCATGAAAATAATAAAGTATAGACAAAAAGTGGGGTCGATATCGTTTATCATAAATATTTATATAAAAATATATAAATTCATAACCTAATACATTTATTTTCTCTAATTCTTTTCATGTATGATTTTTATTTTAATAAACTATCAATTTATTTAAGAAATAAAAAGAGAAACAAAAACTTATATTTTACCAATGACATTCATATTTTATTTAAGATCTTGGGGCACTAGTTAAAGAAACTAATATAGCAAAAAAAAATTGAAACTTGTGTAGTCAAATTATTAAAAGTGTAAAGAAATACTTTCAATGGAAATTTTTTTACTACTTTTGTTTTCCTTAACATGCTCACGAGACACTATCCATTTTGAAATTAGGTTGTTGATTTGTTTGTGTTGTCTATGTAGAAAATTGCTTCATTCCTTACTAAGCAGACCACCGTGTCCTATGTATGTGACTTTTATCTAACACCACCGATTGTGAACCGGATCGGATCAATCAGCCTACGTAGCGGACATCACCATGCAAGTACCTTAATTTATTTTGAAATTTCAAACAAGTAAGGTGCTATGATAGATGTGTCATCGTTAACAACCATGTCCATCATTTTCCCTCCACACTATATAACTTAACTACAAGAGCTTTTCATGTATCTTCCACAAACATGACCTTAACCAAAATGGAACTAACTCCAACATTGCTTCTTAGTTTCATTCTTGTGCTAAGTACCTATACAACTTCAGCACATGAATACCAAGAATTCACAGCTGCAAATGAAGGACTAGAAGATGAAAGTAGCTTATTGACTTACATTGTTCACGTAAACAAGCCTTCACTTCAATCTAAGGAGAGTTTGCATGGTTGGTACCATTCACTCTTGCCACAAGCCATTACAAAAACTCAAAACCAGCAGCGTATTATTTTCTCATACCAAAACATTGTGGCTGGATTTGCCGTGAAATTGACCCCGGAAGAAGCCAAGGCTCTAGAAGAGAATGAGGAGGTTCTGTCAATTCAGCCGGAGAAAATGTTTACATTACACACAACTCACACTCCAAGCTTCTTAGGGTTGCAACAGAATCAAGAATTGTGGGGAAATTCCAATCAAGGTAAAGGGATCATAATTGGAATCCTCGACACAGGAATAACCCTCTCACATCCTTCCTTTTCCGATGAGGGAATGCCCTCTCCACCTGCAAAATGGAATGGCCATTGTGAATTCACAGGGGAGAGGATTTGTAACAAGAAGATCATTGGAGCCAGGAACATCGTAAATTCATCCTTTCCACACGATGATGTTGGCCACGGAACTCATACGGCCAGCACGGCCGCTGGAAGGCCTGTGCAAGGTGCTAATGTCTTTGGTAATGCTAATGGTACTGCAATTGGCATGGCGCCATATGCACACTTGGCAATTTACAAAGTATGCAGCATCATTGGTTGTGCTGAAAGTTCAATATTAGCTGGAATGGATGCTGCAGTTGATGATGGTGTTGATGTTCTTTCTCTATCCCTTGGACAACTCTCTACTTCTTTCTTTGAAGATGCAATTGCACTTGGTGCATTTAGTGCAATTCAAAAGGGAATATTTGTTAGTTGTTCAGCTGCAAATTCAGGTCCTTTTCATGGTACATTGTCTAATGAAGCACCATGGATTTTAACTGTTGGTGCCAGCACAATTGACAGAAAAATAGAGGCAGTAGCTAAGCTTGGAGACGGGACGGAATATCTTGGAGAATCAGTTTTTCAACCAAAAGACTTTGAATCAACATTATTGCCACTTGTATATGCAGGTGCAATTAACACAAGTGATGATTCCATTGCCTTTTGTAATCCTTTTGCCATGATGAATGTTGATGTTAAGGGAAAGGTAGTTGTGTGTGAGCAAGGTGGATTGGTTAAAAGAGTAGTCAAAGGTCAAGCAGTTAAAGATGCTGGTGGTGCTGCTATGATACTTTTGAACAGTGAAGGTGAAGCATTCAATCCAATTGCTGATGTTCATGTTCTACCTGCTGTGCATGTAAGTTACTCTGATGGTTTATCCATCAAAAATTATATAAACTCAACTTCCATACCAATGGCCACAATTTTATTCAAAGGAACTGTTATTGGAAATCCACTTGCCCCTCAAGTTGCTTCATTTTCGTCAAGAGGTCCAAGCAAAGCAAGCCCTGGAATTCTGAAACCAGACATAATTGGACCTGGATTGAACATTCTAGCAGGATGGCCTATATCGCTAGACAATAGTACATCGTCGTTTAACATAATTTCAGGTACCTCAATGTCTTGTCCTCATCTTAGTGGCATTGCTGCTTTGTTGAAAAACTCTCATCCAGATTGGTCTCCAGCTGCAATAAAATCCGCAATCATGACAACTGCTAATCAGGTTAATCTCCATGGTAAGCCTATTTTGGATGAAAGGCTTCTACCAGCTGATGTATTTGCCACTGGTGCTGGACATGTTAACCCATCAAAAGCAAATGATCCGGGACTTGTTTATGACATTGAACCAAATGATTATGTTCCTTATTTGTGTGGTTTGAATTATACTGATAGACAAGTTGGAATTATTTTGAAACATAAGGTGAAATGCTCCGAGGTAAAGAGTATACCAGAGGCACAACTTAATTATCCATCATTTTCGATTCGGTTGGGGAATACTTCACAGTTTTATAGTAGAACATTGACAAATGTTGGACCTGTAAACACAACATACAATGTGGTAATTGATGTGCCTTTGGCAGTAGGTATGAGTGTAAGGCCGTCTCAAATAACATTCACTGATGTGAAGCAAAAGGTTACATATTGGGTTGATTTTATACCTGAAGACAAAGAGAACAGAGGTGATAACTTTATTGCTCAAGGGTCTATCAAGTGGGTTTCTGGAAAGTATTCTGTTAGTATTCCTATTGCTGTTGTCTTTGTGTGAAAATGTGGCAAAATAAATTAATTAGAGCATGACATTATTATGTTAAGGAATAAATATAGGAAGTAAAAGGTTTGCAATGGTGCAATAAAAGCTTGAAGCTTATTTCTTCAATTACTTTGATGTTAATTTGAAGTCCATCTCTGTGAATACTATGATGCCGTGGATCTTAAGTAATCTTATTCCATTGATAACCTCCTTTTATAACAATAGTCATATGAATTTTATCAAGTAATAAAGGGTACATTAAAAACAATATACAACAAACAATGTGCTACCAAACATTCCTGTTTCAAACCCTTAAAAAATTTCCATGTACATTCTATTCTTGCTTGAAGTTAAAAGCTCTTTGACAATGGATTTTTTTTGTTTTTTACTTTTTGTATTGTTGTGTACATCGTATAATTTATAATAGACATAAATATAAAATGGTGATTTCCCCAAAAAGTCACAATTTTTTTTCTCATTATATGTACTTTGCATCGACAATTATTATGGTAACCCGTTGTTCTTCCTCTTTCATTATTGTCTATTTTACAAGCAAAAATGACATCCAAGTCCAATCATGTTGGCAGAGACAAATTTAACCAACCTTCGTTACTTAGCTCTTCAAGTGATATATTTTTAGGTATGACAAATTGGATCCGGCTCCATGCAGTCGGAAATCAACTAATTTACGCATTTGAGACATCGATAAATATTTAATTAAGATTAGATGACTCAAATTTAAGTTTGGTATATTTTAACTCATAAAATTTAAATCTAAATTTTTGTGAACCTTCAATGATGGAACGGATATGGATATTCCACATGACAATGTTGTTTCCCTTAGACAACTTTCTTGTGACCCATTTTTGTTTTATTGAACAAGATTTTAAACTACTTTTCATTATGTGTGGGTGCAACCTTGTACCTTATTGAATAAACCTAAAATGTGGGATACAATTTTCCAAAGAAAAGTCATATACAAAGTCATTAAGTCAATTTCAATATCTAATGTTCAGGTTAATGTCCAATTTCTTGGAAAATTTCATGATGCCAAGAAGGGTTGTTACTTATGGCTTTAAGTTAATGGACCACATAAGTAGTCTTGCCTAATTCATATCAGGGTTATGCAACTTATGTTAATCGGTGTCGCTGGGACACTGGTTAAGGAGACCAAAAAAAAAGTTTTATATTGAAGCACATTGCAATATAGATCAAATCTAAAAACATAAAAAAAATAAAAAAATAATTAAGGATGAATATATTTTTTTTATTAAAGGAAATAACAAACATCATATTTAAGCCACATACATATAATAATATGGCCTATTATTACCACAACACACAAAAAGTTCATAGGCCAAGATAAGATAACACGATACAAATGTATAAAATGCAAATTTGCTTGAGAAATTGAATAATGAGACACTCATTTTTTGGGATCATCTTTCTTCTCCTCCTCATCCTTCCTAAAAAGTTTGTGATGAATATGCTGAGCAAAAGTGCGAGGTGGAAACCTTGCTGGTTCTTTTTCAGTTACAAGTTCAGGAAGTGGCTTCAGAATAATTTTCTCCTTAGGTGGTTCACAAAACACTGCCCAAGATATTCTAACTTTTTCCTTATTCACCAATCCACGATGAAGGATACTTTTGTACTTTCCATTGCTAAGTATCTCAATTGTGTCACCAATATGCATGAGAATTGAATCAGGTACACATTTTGCAGTGACCCATTTGCCCTCATAGAAGAGTTGCAAACCTGGTACCATATTATGGAGGAGGAAAGTAAGTGAACTTACATCTGTATGAGCTTCAACTCCAAGTGCTAGCTCTGGCTGAGGGCAAATTGGGTAGTAATTAATTTTCATTTGAAGTAAAAGCTCTTCCATTCCACCAGCTTCTTTTTCTAACCTTCCTCCTTCCAACCCTAGTTCAAGAGATAACACTTCCATTATCTTGCTTGCTAGGACTCTTAATTCCTTTGCATATTCGCTTGTAACCTCACTGCATGCATACAACAAAAAAAATATTTTGGTAAAACATGCAACAAAATAATAAGGATTAAAATGAAAATTACATACCAATTTTAATATGAATAAATTTTACGAAAGCTATGCAAAACGCTAATGGTCAAACACAAAAATGGTATATTTACAAGGTCTAAAAACAAAACAAAAAACAAAAAACTTATTTTTACATTGAGTAAAAACATATTTAAGCATTTTATAGAAAAAACAATTAAATGATTAATCAATAATATAATCAATGTCATTTGTGGTTTACTTGGATACAATAATTAAATGAGAATTAAGAAAAGAAATAGATATATATCAATTGTATTTTTGAAATTTGGGTTACATATCTCACTAATTTAAATTGATAAGAGAAAAAGGGTTGGTTCTATTTTATTTTTTCCCTTTAGAATCTAACAAGAGAAATCAATATATTCATTTCATATTATAAACATAATTTGTACAATAATTTTTTTTACCAAGCCAAACTCAATATTAAAATAGAAACACCATTAGTAACTTTGTGACTTGATTGTCATTTTGGCCCTCAAGGGTTCCGATTTCAATTGTACGATTGTGACACCCTACTATTTTTTAGCAATTGTAGTCCCTTATATTTTTTCTCTCTGTGATGATTTGGTAGTCCCTCTTTCAAACTTACGTTCATGTAGCGTCATATATTGACCGACACTGGTCCAACTATTATGAAAGTTGGGTACCATGTCAATAATTGATGCTTTCTTAAAAAAAATTGTCAATAATTGATGCTACAAATTAATTTCGATGAAAATTTAGAGAGACTACCAAATTATAAATAAGGAAATATAAGAGATCAAAACCACTCGAAAAAACACGAGGGTCAAAATCGTACAATTGTGATTTTTGGATCAAAAATCGTAAAATTGTGATCTTTGGGTCAAAACTACAATTAAGTGAATAAAAAAAACCAAAAAATGAATAGGAAAATGATGAGAAGAGAAAGTATATACAGAAGAAATTACTAACGTATAATCTGCAGGTGTCTTAGGCCATATAGACAAATCACGTTTATCCTCAGGAAAAATGCAATGAAAGAAATAATCTTCCCATTCAAGTTGACCACTAGCATTATTAGCTAATTTACTTCCATAACCTTGAATCTTCCCAGAACTTTGATCATTTGCATATTTCTCTTTTTCTTCAACAGGAAGCTCAAAAAATGTTTCACCAGCTTTCTTCAAACGATTAATAAGATCATCAGATATACCATGGTTCACTAAATGCATCACACCCCATTCCTCTGCAGCTTTCTTAAGCTTCTCCCTACATTTTCCTCTAACTAATTCATCTGAAGAGTTTATTTCTTTTAGGTCTATTGTTGGAACTTGAGGACCTTCTTTTTTTTCTTCATCAAAGATGTTACCTATGTTTGTTAACTCTTCTTTTGGTCTCACATATTCTTTTGGGATTGATGATATACCACTCAAGGCTAAGCTTTCAACTCTTTGAGCCACAGTTCCCATGTTTGTATAATTTTTATTATAATGGATATAATATATTTTCTCTCTTCTATTTATATATGTTTGATTGATCAATTTGCAATTAATTACTAATTAGTTATTATATAGACTGCCTAACCTCACTTACTTCACTTTCAACTAGGAAGGACAGATCCCTATCCCATTCATAAACATATGGTATGATTTTTAACATATTTCTAAGTAAATGACAAAGTCTATAATAATATGAGTCCAATAATGCGACACGTGATGAGCGAACACTCAACTTAACATGATTGAACGGTAGCTATAGCTAAAAGAAATCTCGTGCTACTCTCCTTAACTTAACGGTCACAATGAACTTTTTAGTTTTGCTACGTGCACTACTACGTCTTTCCCCAACCTCCAAAATTCCTATCAAACTAGATTAGTTTCTTTCCCACTCTAACAACGTGTAAAAAAGGAAATCAAATCAAAATCTACTATATCCGGAAGTAGGGAGTGGTGTAGAACGGATCTAATCCATCGTGTTGGCCTGTTTAACATGCTATTTTAGGTGGATTAAACTAAGGTTTTGAGTTCACCCTATATAGTTGGTCCCTCCTATTTAGCTCGCTAAAAAAGAAGACCATGACGGGATGGGGCAAGATGACCCTCCTCATCAAAAAGTATTTATTTACTTTTTATTGTACTAATAAATAATAAGTGACTCAATTTATAAGTTTTTTTTCCCTAAAACCAATTGGACACTTCTATAATAGACAATTGTTTTTCTATTTAGGTGGGATCCGAACAAACATGTGAAAATAAAAATGATTTTATGTAACAGTAACATATTTTTTTAATGACATTTGTCCAAAAAAAAATTAGACGGCCAGCCTGCTAACCTAGTAGGGTGTGTGTTTAAGTCCACCACCTCAAGTTGACCCGTCCCACCCGATTGTTTGTAGGCTAATAGTGGGTTGGACCTAAAGGGGGTCGGCTAACCCGCATTGTCCTCCTTATCTAGAAACTCTCAATCCTAACTGTGGATAAAGCTTATGGCTCCACATGAGATCAAGTTTATGATTAATATCGAATGATGATTATATAAAGTTTGAATTAATTCGCAATTTTTCTTTATTAAATAGGAAGGAAGTGGGATCACAATTTTATCGATTGTATTTGTTTACACATAAAAATAATCTAAATTGTTAGCTGAAAAAGGTCTATAATTGAATTACGGGTTAACCGATGTTAGTTAGTTGATTGAGTAATGAGTTGAACTAACATCTCATGATAGATTATTCAAATCTTTCTTAATTTTACATAGGAGTGTGAAAATGTTAAAATTAATCAAAGTCGTGTGGAACAGATAATTAAGCCTCAAGGACAGTCACCTTTCCCTGTTTTATGGTTCACGATAAAAAACATAATTAAAGTCTAGGAAGCATGTTCTGAGAGAATTATTGTGTAGAAAGAGTACCCAAAAACTTCGTGAAACAACAAGAATAAGGTAAAATGTGGGGTCTCACATACACACAACAATGATCATAATTCTACGCATTACCGCAAGTTTAGCCAAATAACGGTAGTCAAGGCTAAGTCTTTGTAGGCCATTTTCTTCGCATATCGGATTATGTGTTATATATGTTTGCTTATAAATACCTCTTCCACATTTCATTTTAGACACAATCAATCAAACAATTTATTTTACTCGCATTTACTCATTTATTTTTGCTTTTTGTTTACTTATGTTCTTTTTTTAGCTTAGCATATCTTAAAAATCCTTAAATTGTACTATGTTGGACTACCAAAAGAGCCTTGCTCGTCAGTCCAGGACTCAAAAACTAGGCCTAATTAATTAAGGTTCGAATTGAACTATTCACACCTCCACTCAACAATGGAGTGTCCTCGCAACTATAAGGAGCTTGAGACTCCCAAGGAATCTGAAACGCCTCTTTCATCTTTCAATATGTAATGCTCGACAGTTATAAATTCCATCATTTATAACCGTCGACAAATGACAATACGAAATGGGTAAAATTAATATTTTTAGTGATTTGTAAAGATAAAGATAGGGATGTAGGGTATAGGGTATATTTTTCCTTCTTATTGAAAATATTCATATAAACACCTAACATTTATTCACAAGCACCTCAAACTTTCAAAAATACTTTTACTAGTCTTACCGATAGTTAACTACCGTTTTCATGTGTATGGAAGATAAAAACAGTTCGCTACTTTTTAAATCGGCAAATGGGTAACGGAACTAAAAAGGTGGGATAAGTACGACTTTTTAAATCTGCTAAATGAGTAATCGATGTAAAACATTGTTGTTAAGTAGCAAACTATGACTTTTTAGTGCGGTTAAACATGTAAGCGATCTAAAAAGTCTTTGGAAACTCTTTTTCACTACCGTTCCCTGCCGAATGGTTTATACTTTATACCTTTTGGTGGATATATTTTTCAGAAGTTTGAGGTGTATAAATTCAATTGATGGGTGTCTAAAAAGCAACTTTCTTTCTTATTTTGTCAACGGAAGCCGAAAATTAGTTAAGAAAAGTAACTAAAGAGTTATATGGCTGAAAATAGAAGGAATAACATCAAATAATAATACTAAAATAAATGTATGTGTTTTTAATTAGAGGAATGCTAATTATTGTCGCTCTATCAAACGCTTTTAGATACTCTCTTGTTCATTGGTCATTGGTAATCCAAAGTTCGGCCATGAGGTAAATATAATCTGGTCAATAATTCGGAGTTCAACCGTGAGATAAATATAGTTTGATTAAGAATTGTTTCACCCAAGAATTAAATTTGGATTCTCTCAAACAATTCGTCGTTTGATAAAATTCATTAACCACTTGAGATCAATAACTTAAATTTAGCCTTTATTTTATTTATTTATACTATTGGGAAACTTGCATCGGAAAATGACACATCCGATAAAATAGTTGAACATAATAATAATAAAGCTAATAAAATTTGTGCAATGATTATTAAAAAAAAAATTGTGAATTAATTAATAATAAAGAAAAAAAATTAATAATACTGTAGTCTTAATTTATCTCAATTAATTATTTATGAAAGTATTAAGTATGTGCTATGTATTAAAATCTTAAAACACAAACAACAGGAGGGGATCCATTTCTCATTTGCATACGTAAAATTATATGATTAGCGAACTCAATATGAGAAAGCTTGGATTTAAAAAGCACTTTGTAGTTTGTCATAAAGAAAAACACTTGTAGAGAAATTAAATTTAACTAATTTCAAATAAATAGTGGGAATTTAAACATGTGACTAAGGATGACAATGATTACTGGACTAGTTGAATACCTGCAAAAACTATTCTAGATAATGTAAGTATATATACTTTGCAGGTACAGTCACAAATAATTACCCGAAAATTAGTTGTGAGGATATGGTTGCAGGTACCTTGTGACAAATTATTACTACCTTTTTTCAGCCATTCTATTTTTATCATTTCTCAATGATGATTCTTTTGTTGTAAAACTATTTACCTTAAGCCCGTGCATAATAAATACTGCACTACATTCAAATAGTTAAATAAATAAAAAACAGAGGGGCCAATGAACCATGAAAAAAAATAGATATGTAAATCCATAATTAGGAATATTGTTCATGTTGCAGAAGAAATCTCTAATAATGAAAGCATGTAAATAGTCATCTAAAATAATTAAAATTTGAAAGATCAAAATATGTCACCACAGTAGAGAGAGATTTAGCGAGCAGGGCTTACTCAAGGGTAAGTTCACAAAAGTCTTCGAGTTAGGCCTATCAACAAAAGATTTATTTTTTATTAAATTTTTTAACTATAAATACATCATAGACAAACATAAAATGATTTCATATATCAAAACTTGTTTTAGACCTCGTTTATTTTTTACGATTATTGGGTTGGCCGTATTAGAAAAATCAATTTTGGTAATATAGGTCCACCTATCCCCACGTGATAACTTAAAACATGAGGCAATTAAGCAAAGTACATCCAAGAAAGAAACTATTACAACCTAGGATTTTGATGTTGATGTTGATATTATTATGAAAAAGATAGTGAGTGAAACAAGAGGAGAAGAATGGAAGAATAAGAAGTTCCAAGTCCCTCCACACGTTAGCCATTGCCTTATCTTTGTTTCCCTCCAAGCAATATTCACCTTCAATGAACTCCCCAAATGCATAAAATTATAATGCTCCATCACCACCAATACAATACTCTTTATTAATTAATCATCATCATCATCATAATGGCTAGTAAATTATTAGCATTCACATTGACATGCCCTTCAACTCCAACGTTCTCCACTTCTGCTTCTAGAGTCCTTCCAATTCAATTTAATGCCGGCGGCCGCCACTCATCCCTTCGCCGTGGCCTATTTGTGCTCTCCCCCAAGGCCACCTCCGATCAACAAGGTCTTATCTTATGAGTTATGATGTTAACAATCTTTAGGCCGGATCCTGAGTTTTAAAAAAAAAATATATTCTACTATTTGTTTCTTTCATTTGTCTAACAAAGTTTCCTTCCCTCTTCAGCTGGCAAGGTTGAGGAAGAAGCTGTTGTTGATAGTAAAATTTTACAATATTGTAGCATAGACAAAAAAGAGAAGAAATCAATTGGTGAACTTGAGCAAGATTTTCTTCAAGCACTTCAAGTATATATAATTATTTCCTTTCATTATTATGTATTCTGTTCTGAGCAATGTTGAAATTAGAGTATTCTGTTTATTATATTGAATAGGCATTCTACTATGAGGGAAAAGCAACTATGTCAAATGAAGAATTTGATAATCTCAAAGAAGAACTCATGTGGGAAGGAAGTAGCGTTGTAATGCTAAGTATGCACAAATAACTTCAGTGAATTTACGTACTTATGTTACTGCAACTGTAATTAATAACAATACATGAGTTTACTTGAAGTTCAACTTTGTTTTTTTGAGTTTTCAATATTGGTTATTTGTGCAGGTTCTTCTGAGCAAAAATTTCTGGAAGCATCTATTGCTTATGTGTCTGGAAAACCACTCATGAGTGATAAAGAGTTTGATGAGTTAAAACTGAAGCTAAAGGTTTGCTATTTTCATTTCATGTATAGCATGGTGCGCGATAGGAACATGAGTCGGTGTGATTTGATTAGAATATCTAACAAGAGTTTCATCACTCGTGCAAAATATGGTGTGTGTGTGTGTGTCACGTGTGTGTGTGTGTTTGCGCGCATATATATTTCTTGTAGTACCAAATGTGGTTCCATATGGATTCTTTTTTTTGCAGATGGAAGGGAGTGAAATTGTGGCAGAGGGTCCCCGGTGCAGTCTCCGTAGTAGAAAGGTATCAAGTTGAATTTGTGGCATGTTCCATTGTATATGAGCATTTGCATCATAAAAGACATTAAATAAAAGGATTTGAGACTACTATGAAAACTATAGTATTGCCTCTGTCCTGTATTTATACTGAAATTCAGCTTGAGGATTCCTTGAAATGATTCATGTATGTTTTAGATATGCTATATGCTATGTCTTAACAATTAAATGTTAATGTTTATTCGCTACTAATTAATACCCTTTTATAGGTATACAGTGATCTGACTGTCGACTATTTAAAGGCGCTCCTACTGAAAGTCCCAGCAACTGTGATTGCTTTAGGATTGTAAGTAACTTTCCTTGTTTTTATTGAGTTCATGTTGCATTTTTTGGCAATTTTTTTGGTTCCCACCCACTAATTTGTTTGAAAAATATGTGATTGTTGGAGAACTATAAAGTCTAATGTGGGACAAGCATAGAGCAACAAATAATGTAGAGGGCGGTTCAATGGTTGGAACACATTGGACGATTTTTCTGTCATGCCTGTTATAAATCTAGTGAACTCTACACTCACTTCATTTTGGATTTGTACAAATTCAACAAAGTTTACAGTCCAATAGCTTAACCACCTATACCAATTCAAGTAAAAATAGAAACTTGTGACACAAGAAACATAAGTCCATTTTTGAAAAAAGACTTGAGATGAGGTTTATCAAGGTCAATAGTAGGACGAGTGAGTCATAAAACAATCTTTGAGACGGACTTTTTTTATTTACATAAAAGAGACCAGTTTGGGATTGACATTTGCTTTTTTTTTTATTATTTCCACTATAATATCAGGTTCTTCTTCCTTGATGATGTGACTGGATTTGAGATCAATTATCTGATAGCGGTATATCTCACTTTCCTTGTTCTAGCATCTCTAATTTTTTCCTCTTTTACAGTTCCTTTTTATATTCTATTTCCTTCTTGATATATTTGGAAGAAACTTGTGAATTGTTAACTGCAGATTCCAGAACCTTTCAGTTTCATTTTGACTTGGTTTGCAGCAGTTCCCTTCATTCTGTGGTTTGCTCAATCGATTACAAATGCAATTATAAAAGATTTCTTGATTTTGAAGGTATAGTTTTTGTAATTTATCTCTGTTGAGTTATATTGAACCATTACAGATACTAAGATAGCTATTATTTTTATTAAAGGGTCCATGTCCTAATTGTGGTACTGAAAACACCTCCTTCTTTGGGACTATATTGTCAATTTCAAGTGGTGATTCCACCAACAAAGTCAAATGTGAGAAGTAAGTATGAAACCATTTGTGCATTATTAAATCATGTCATTAGTTTCATATTCATTTTCTTTTATTAAATTAATATGATATATGTAAATACAAATTTAACAATCCAAATTTATGCCTCAGCTGTGGAACTGTGATGCTATATGATTCAACTACAAGATTGATTACATTGCCAGAAGGAAGTAATGCATAAGTCAAGGTAGATTAATTCCTTGAATACAAATGAAACATAGCTATATCAACACATAGTGTATAGCCAATAAGATAAACCAATTTCTAACTAGTGTAAATAATCTGCAACTAACCTTTTATATCTCTAATACATACAGGCATATCATTATTCATGTGACTAACTTACCAAGTCAAGAAACTGTCAAGGTCTTCCATCAGTTAAAGGCAATAAAGTCATTATTCTCACTCTGGAACACCATTGGTTTGATATGTGTCACTATATATATAATTCTGTGATATTTGTATAGCATACAAAGTTTTTGTTTTTTGTTTTTTTGAGTTTGAGGATCCTTAACTCCCAATGGTTGACATTAATTAACATACTTGGTAGGCTTATATATGAAAAATTGTTCCTACCACCTCCACAAATTTGTTTCAGCTGGCTATGTGATTCCTTAGTTATTAGGTTTTTATATCGAGTTTAATTCATTTTTATAAAATCGACTTGTAAGACAATGAATGTCACTTTATAAACTATTTTCAACCCTAATCTTTTTATAACGTGTAATTTGGGTTTTTCTCAATACACTTCTTCACTTCCAACACTATTGAACTTGTATAGAAAAACCAAGAAGAGAAGGTCTGAGCGTACAACAGAAGAACGCAAATTTAATGTAGTTCAGCACATCATACTTACATTCACAATTTCATAACAAAATAATTTATTACTCGACTTTCAATTTTTACAAGAATTTAGCAAATCCTCTCAAACAATTGTGCACAGAAAAATTGTAAACCCTATCAAAGACAGCTAAATTTTCATATTTATAATCACTCTCCACTTCTTTCTTCTTCACATTACTTGACTGGGATGAGTATCCGTTTTGTACAAAAGCTTGGAGTGTGAATAATTTGGTGGATAACCCAAATGGATAGACTCTAACATCATATTAAACTTTTATATTGGACCAAACACATTTTGACCTAACTGACATATATGATGATAAACTCATATCTCTTCAATATGGAACTTTTTTTATATCACCCATCAAAGATGATTTCTCAACATCTAAATCTCAGATTATATATGATAGAAATGCAACTCTATCTTAAATATGGTAACAAGGACTCTCTATTACTCTTTGGAGATGATCTAGCTTTTTGGATGGATGTCTTGAGGCTCATAAAGGAAAGAATGCTGTTTCTTCAAAAAAAAATGATTAATGAAAAAATTAGTTAATTTTTATAATTCTTAAATCTAAGAGCTCTTGAAACTTCAATTTTCACTCTTATAAGTTAAATATACAAGTCTCAAGACTAAAATTTTCTATTTAGAGTATAAGTTCTCTCTATTAATGCTACTAGGTGTTTTTTAAATTTTTAAAAACGTTAAGTATTAGGGGAAGTTAATTTCCCTCCAAAAAAAATTAAAGTTAATTATATTTTTTCTATCTTTATTTTTTTGGTAATTCATTTTTTATCAGTGATTCAAAGAGTTGACTAAGTGGATATAACTATTAAACATGAAAGTCAGCTATTGAAAACTTTGTTGACTAACAACCCTTAGGTAAATTGTTATAACGACTAACATAAATGAATTTTCTAATGTATGCAAAGCTATGAAACTTGTACGCACGTTTTTCAGTCACATATATGACAAAATGTAAACTAACCTTATATTCCATTTCATTTCCTGCCATTATGGATTATTAGTCGTGTGGATCAATCACGTTTAAACTAATTAACAAAAAATAAAATTGATTCATCATAAGATATTCAGGACAAATTCTTTTTGGTACCGACATACGTACAATGTATTGTTGCCTAATCATATTGATGTTGCTAAACAAAAAAAAACAATATATATCAACAATATTAATGTTGACTTTGTAGAGATTTTAGAAACTCTATCAAATTCATCGTGGGATCACGACTCCTACAATTAAAAATTAATCAACGACGTGATATAGGAACTGTACTTCATATATAAGGGATACATGTACTTGTAATTCTCAATGAGCATCCAATTGCAATCCTTGTAATACAAAGATAATTAATTAAGCTATTAGTTGTGCAAAAAGATTTAATCATGGCATCTATTCTTCAAGCTCGTAGCTTCATGTTGATTGCTTATGCAATGATGTTCACTTTCATTGGAGAACAAACAGTAGCTGTGGCGATATTTAGACCCAGTAAATGGTCTCTTGCTCATGCCACCTTTTATGGAGATGAAACTGCTTCTGAAACCATGGGTATATACATTTATATGTTATCTCAATTATCATTACTTCTCACAACTTCAATTTATATGTTGTATTAGTATCATTCAACATCTTACAACTTCAATTTATTAACTAAATTAAACTAGCTTTAGTTAGTATCAGTATTGATTTTTTTTTTTTTTGTTATGAAAATGGGTGTGGCTAAAATTATAGGAGGAGCATGTGGATACGGGAATTTGTTTCAGAATGGTTACGGGACAGATACGGTGGCTTTAAGCTCGACGTTGTTCAACAATGGTTATGCGTGCGGGACATGTTTCCAAATTAAATGTTATCAATCTAGTGCATGTTATAGAAATGTGGGCTTCACCACTGTCACTGCCACCAATCTTTGCCCTCCTAATTGGTCCAAACCCTCTGATAATGGTGGATGGTGTAACCCACCTCGAGTTCATTTTGACATGGCCAAACCTGCCTTCATGAAAATTGCACAGTGGAAAGCTGGTATAGTCCCTGTTATGTACCGCAGGTAAATTCACAATGCTCATTTAAACTTTCCTTAGTATGAAATAATCAGATTTTCCTTTAAATAATGTGCTTGTTGAATAATTTATAGGGTGCCATGCCAAAGAAAGGGAGGAATCCGATTCTCTTTCCAGGGAAACGGGTACTGGCTATTGGTCTATGTGATGAACGTCGGAGGTGGAGGAGATATGTCGAGCATGATGGTGAAAGGAAGCAGAACAGGATGGATTAAGATGAGCCATAACTGGGGTGCTTCCTACCAAGCATTTGCAACACTAGGAGGTCAAGCTCTTTCTTTCAGACTTACTTCATACACCACCAAGGAGACTATTATTGCATGGAATGTTGCTCCTTCCAATTGGAATGTGGGACTCACTTATTCCAGTAGGGTCAATTTCCACTAAAAAATTCATGGCATGCCACAAACTTTGTGACCGGCCACTGTTTTATAATATACGACCAACTACAATACTTTTGTATTTGTCTTCTAGGTTTTATAAGTAAATAAAAAAAGTATTGCATCTGCTTGAAACTTTCACAAGCTCAGCAGGTGCTTATTGCTAATGCAAAGAAACTGCCACCTTTTTGTTGGCTTAACAAACTTTAAATGTAACCCGTACC
>Ga0209282_1000399_pt1 | contig 21224 bp, 11 predicted proteins | sample Mtrugardesep15_FD_187529 | JGI IMG/M metagenome (GOLD analysis project Ga0209282, IMG submission 187529) | Root nodule microbial communities of legume samples collected from California, USA - M. trunc garden sep15 (SPAdes) (version 2) | ecosystem: Host-associated > Plants > Roots > Nodule...
GTGTTATCAATAAACTATTTGAACTTCTAACATCTCTTCCCTTTGAAATTAAGGTGCCCTTAACATCCCCTTTTCATTCGTACTTTCAACTATATATAAATTTCTGACAAGTAAAAGTTATATATTCTCTTTGTAGGATACGTCAACATCAAGTGTTCGACATGCAAGGTTGCAGATCTGTACATCATTTATTCGGATAGCAAAAGCAGCTGACAAAAGCATCTTGCCTCATATGAAGGTGCATTTGTTAAAACATCCATCGTTAAACAATTGCAATTAACTGGTTATGTTCACAGATCTTAACACTTGTTAAGCTATATAACTAACCTTTATCTAGTTATGAATTAAAAATATAATTTAAGCCAGTTGAGCCATAACATAATAAAAATCAGCCACTACAGGGCTCATGCTGAATTAACTGGGGCTACTTTGATATCTCTTGTTACATTCATGTGTCAACTGTCAACACACCGGTTTAGTATAATACAAATATGAAAATATGTTTTCTGAAAAAATCTTTGCTGCTATGGTATAAATTATCAATATTTGATGATTGAATTTTATTTGACTTGTCAGCTGACCCTGTAAAATTGTTCTTGAAATCGGTATTTGGCACTGTATTTTCATGAATGTTACTCTACGGGCCTCCTGCATTGCTCAAAATATAGTGAAATCCGATAGGTTTTGTGAGCCAAAAAAAATCTATCGAAAGATATGTTCCAATAGGTTGAGCAGCGACTCAGGGGGGCCTCAAGAGAAACCATCTATTTTTTTTCATACTTGTCTTTTGTGAGTTTCCAACTTGTTTTTCATCACTTCTCAAAATGTGAAAACTGAATATTATATTTCAGAGATAAAAGGAGTACAACCACTAATGTGTTTATATATAGCTATTCTAATCTAATGGGCCTGATTAATGACACAAATTACTAATGATAATATTAAAACTTCACTATTTATAGCAAAAACATGTCAATATATTAGTGTGTTATGCTATTTCAATTGACAAGTTATAAACCACACACTTATTGAAGTTGACTTTTCATCTAAAGAATGGAAGAGGGTCTAGAATTGGGCTGGTGAAATTTAATCTTTGAAAGACATAATGTAGTTTTCTATATGCTACTTTTATCATGTGAAAATGGCATTATTGAATGATTATATAAATAACTCAGGGAACCTTAAAGCGTTATATTTTGTAATTAGTGTAGCTTTGTTCTCACTAGTTTGTGTTTCATTTTTTTGGACACTTGAGTACAAGTTGAAAATGCCTCTTTGCTTAGAGTGTAATTTGGGAGGAGATTTAGTATATTTACCTTTACAAGTTTTTGTATGCAGGGCATTGCTGATACCATTTCCTGTTTGCAAAGGGAGGGTCGTTTACTTCAGGGAGAGCATAATCTTATAGGCGAAGCTTTTCTTGTTATGGCTTCTTCTGCTGGGTAATGATCAAACAGAATAGATAATTTAGTTGATAATTTGTTTTTTATATACTCTGTTAACATTTATTTAACCTTATATCACTTGTTATTTCTTAATTTGCCACAGGATTCAACAGCAGCAAGAAGTTTTAAAGTGGTTGCTAGAACCTTTGAGCCAACAGTGGATACAATTGGAGTGGCAGGATAAATATTTGTCTAATCCACATGGTTTGGTTCAGTTGTGCTCAGAAGCACCAGTTATGTGGTCAATTTTTCACACAGTTGCATTATTTGAGAGGGCGCTTAAGAGGAGTGGGTTGAAGAAAGCTCATGGGAATTTAGAAAACAGCTCAGCATCAGATTCAACTCCTTTAAATCCAATGGCCCCTCATGTATTATGGATGCTAACTCCTCTCTTGAAAGTATGCATACTTCCTTGAAGAGTCTGGCCATGTGTTTCGTCTAGTATTTTAAATCAAAATGGTTGCTATGTTTTCAATCTTGTTCTTTAAATCTGATGAATTTTTCATGAACCAACTATCCAAGATGCTTAAGTTATTTGGTAAAGGCATGAACTTTTTTATATTATATATCTAACATGTCCCTTCACTCAAGTGCCATTTGGGGTTGAAGAGTGGAGAATGAACATTCCTATCTACCATATGTTGAAATTTAACTTTTTATTAGAATAAAATGGGGATGGCTAGGATTGAATTTAAGATCACTTGATCAGAGGCTTTTATAAAATGTCATTAACCATTTCAAAAGTTTAAATTGTTAGGTGGTGAAGACACGTGAATGGTTTTGTATTTTATTTTTAACAATATTAATAGTGTGCATTTTTTACTTTCCAGCTACTTCGAGGCTTACATTCTCTTTGGTCTCCATCTATAAGTCAAACTTTACCTGGAGAGATCAAAGCTGCAATGTCAATGAGTGATTTTGAGAGGTTCAGTCTTCTTGGAGAAGAGAACCCTAAATTGCCAAAGAACCCTAGGGAAGGATACGGTGAACAAAATGAATCTGATATACGAAATTGGTTTAAAGGCATCAGAGACAGTGGGTAAGCGGGCATATTCAATTTTTATTTTTTATCGATTACTTATTATCTGTTTCAAATTGGGTCGCTCTTCACTGGCAATTTTGTTTTTCACCAAATATCAATAAAGATCAAATTAAGTTCCTGGTTAATATAAGAATATTCTGCATGTATGACATCTTCATTGTTCTTTATTTATTTCTCCATACATTACTAAATGCTTGGTCTATATTAATAGATATAATGTATTGGGCCTGTCAACTACCATTGGGGAGTCATTTTTCAAAAATCTGGATGTGCACTCTGTTGCTGTTGCCCTGATGGAGAATATACAGTCAATGGAGTTCAGGCATTTGAAGCTGCTTGTTCATTCCATTTTGATTCCTTTGGTTAAACACTGTCCTGTGGATATGAGGGAAATTTGGCTTGAAAAGCTCCTGCACCCACTATTTGTTCATGTTCAGCAAGCTCTTAGCTGTTCATGGTCTAGTCTTCTGCAAGATGGTAGAGCAAAGGTTCCTGATATTCATGGAATTCTTATTGGATCAGACCTGAAAGTAGAAGTGATGGAGGAAAAACTTTTGAGGGATCTCACGCGTGAGATGTGCTCACTCCTCTCTGTGATTGCTTCTCCTCCCCTGAATACTGGATTCCCTTCTTTGGAACAGTCTGGGCATATTATTCGTTTCGACATGTCTTCTGTGAAAAGCTTGGATGCAGTTGCATCATGCTCTTTGGTTGGGTATGTTTTCTACTTGTTATGGAATATGCTTCATCTATGGTGGTTCTTTCCTTTTGTTTAACTTAAGTTTGGTAACGTTTTTCTTCTTCTCATTATGTCTTTAAATGTGACAGTTTCCTTCTAAAGCATGAAAGTCTTGCCCTTCCAACATTAAGAATGTGTTTAGAAGTTTTTACATGGACGGATGGTGAAGCTGTGACAAAGATTTCTTCTTTTTGCTCTGTGATGGTAGTTATTTCGATAGTAACAAACCATACTGAACTCATAGAATATGTTTGTAGAGATCTTTTTACATCCGTTATTCAAGGTTTATCCCTTGAATCAAATGCAATAATCAGTTCTGATCTAGTTGCTATTTGCCGAGAGATATTTGTAAATCTTTGTGATAGACACCCAGCCCCCCGGCAGGTTAGTTGTTTTCCATGATTTTGATAGTTTTTTTTCTTAGTTCATTTAACTTTTGGAATACCCTTTAAAAAATCCTAGACCTTGGACATTGAGTAATATAGGTTGTGTTTGTATTAATAATGTGTTCACTCTTTTTGTAGATTTTGCAATCTCTCCCATTTGTTACTCCTCGCGACTTACATGCCTTTGAGGAATCTTTATCGAAAACTTCAAGTCCAAAGGAACAAAAGCAGCACATGAAAAGCTTGCTTCTGTTGGCAACTGGGAACAAATTAAAAGCACTTGCAGCGCAGAAAAGTGTAAACATCATTACAAATGTTTCAAGTAAGCAATGAATTTTAATGCTTTTCTTTCTTTCTGTATTTTACTTCTCCAACTTCTGGAATGTGTGGCTTAGCATGAGTTATCAATGAATCGTCGCAGTGTGTACATTATAGTTCTCAAATTGTGCGATAACATATTAAGATTTGAGTGTTCCCATGAGTGTGGTGGCTTCCCCATACTGCTATCCGTCTCAGCTGTTATTAGGATAATCTATTTATCTATTTTTCTAGAGTATTATTTTGAAAAAATTAACCTTTTCTGCTTCCATGCAGTGAGACCACGCAGCTCAGCCAGTGCTCCCGAGTCCAATGTTCATGATGGTGATGTTGTCGGTTTGGCAGCCATGATCTGATTTTATTTTGAGCTCATTGAAAGTTTTGTGTACAGGAGTGAGCTTATATTGAGAAGATTTAGCTATATATTATTTACCAGCATGGTGTTAAAACGTCTTTTTCCCCTGCAACCTTTACAAATGAGAAATCGGATGGGAGTACAAATATTTGCATGTCCTTCCTCTGCTCTTAGCAACATGAGAATTCTGTTACTCAGTATGCAGATATTTACTTTTTGTGGTAGTGTATAAGCTCCATTCAGCGTAGTTGAACCACAATTGGCAATTATTCAGACCTTTGTAATTTAAATTTCAATTAATTTTTTTGAGTGAAGTTGGGTTATGATAATGTAATTTAAATATGAAGATAAGATTGACTATTCCTCATAATCATATTCATGCATTTGTAATTTAAATTTCAATTATTAATCTTATCCTCATAAAAGTTCATATTCACTACGGCATGAATATGATTATGAGGAATAGTCAACTGTGATTTGTAATTTAAACTAGTGCCCTGAGATTTTTAAACTGTCTTAAATATGATGATACGATTTTTATGAGGAATAGTCAATTGTGATTGGGTTTAGTGAAAGAGGTTAGATTCCCACAATATGATACTCAGTTAAATCTCGATTGAAAAATGTATATTTAATGTCTAAGATGTCTTGAATATGATTATTTTCGGTGGAAAATATATGTAAGGGAAAACAAATCTTACAAGTAACATAAGTTCTCAAGCAAGAATTATTTCACTAAAAAATGATCAGGATACTTTTGATTGCTCATATTCAAATAAAATTGGGGCATTGTTGAAGAGGTATAGATTATGTGTCTATCATTTTTATAAGACAACGTCATTAAAAAAAGTTGAGGATAAAAAATTAACATTTTGTTATGAAAACAAAATAATTTTAGTGTTTGAAAATGGTTTCACTTGAATAAAAGATTGATTTGGTGATTGGTTGGAGGAATTAACTAGTGAAGTGGTAAAGACGTTGATTGTTCTATTCTTTACTAACAACATGATATTATAAACAATTAATACACCAGTTATTCAATAAACTTTAGAAATAAATATTTATTTATAATAGTGACCGAAGAAAGTAATCCATAAAGAACTAGAATGGTTTCGCGATGGAAAAGGTTTTATATTAAAGTGGTGAGAACCCCTCCAATCTAGTAGCACAATCCAACGGCTATAGTAGAGTGTAATGATTGAGCTTAACATGAGATGATAATAGATTAGCGAGGCTCTCTCTATGGGAGAATAGAGTGTGTGATTCCCGCGTTACACGGTTGTTATTTATTTTCAATCCTTTGTCTTCCATTTTTCTCCGATTTTTTTTCTCTTCCTCTTCCTCTTTTGTAATAATCATTATTATTCAAACAAAACAAAACTTCTCTTCCTTTTTCTTTTCCTCAATCATTGCATTGCACCAAGCTCAAAAAAACTGTTCCAAATCGCAGCATTCCTATGTTGTGTTCTTGTTCTTCCAATTCCATTAACGTTTCTGTGAGCGTTTCCTTTACGTTTCAACATTTCGTCTCATACGTCCATTCACCTTCTACTTTCGTTAATCTTCTCTTCATTTGTTTATTTTTGTTTCTTCATGTGTTTTTATGATTCTGATGACTAAACAAAAAACATGTGTATTTTTTTTTGTGTTCATTTAGAAATCTTACCCGCTTGTTTTTTATTTTATTTTGCAGATGCTGTTTTGTTTATTAAGATCCTAAAAGTACGAGAAGAGATACATGGATCAAGCGAAGCTGAACTTTATAATAAAATGAGAATTTAATTGCACAAATTATAATCATTGAGGGTTGAGAAAAATGGGTGTTGAATTACTTCAAATGTTAACCACTTCAGATTATGCATCCGTAATCTCTATGAACCTATTTGTGGCATTGCTATGTGCTTGTATAGTAATTGGTCATCTTCTTGAAGAGAATCGATGGGTCAATGAGTCTATCACTGCCCTTTTGATAGTAAGTCTTACTTATTTTGCCATTCATTTGTATGTATTGTGTAAACTAATGTTTTAAAAATCGAACGAGAGCGAGACCTCAGAATCATAGTTCAAGTGATTTAAATCATTCAAACTAGGGCGAAAATCTCGAAAGTACAGACACCTATGAAATTAAGTGTGTCCAAGTGTCCGACACGTGTCCTAAAAAAACTTTTTTTTTGTGTTTGACACACTTTAACACCCATTAGACACTTCTCAGACATGCACTTCTACAAGGGTTAAAGATGTGTTTGCGTAATGATGATCAACGAAGGGCTTGAAGATATTAAATTTAATAACATCGTTTTAATCTTTTCGACATAGTAAATGTATGAAGGAGGTGAAAAATTGTTTTTTGTGGTGATCCTAAATGCTCAATTTAGATGCACGCTCACACACACACGCATATATATTTGCTCCATTTAAATTTTTTAGATAATTTAATAAATAAATAAATATAGATGTATTGTTGCCTTCGGTGTCGGTGCCGGCGTGTCAGATGTTTGTATCAGAGTTCGTGTTTCATAGGCAAAAATATAGTTGAGCCACTAATATAACCGAACCATAAACGGTGTCAATTCACTGTTCAACCAGTTGAATCGTCTGGTACATTCGGTTTTTAAAACATTTGTGTGAAAGGTCAAAAAAATGAGTGGTATGGTGGTGACTAAATTTCATGTGGATTTTCTTTGATCAGGGTCTATGCACTGGTGTGGTTATTTTGTGGATAAGTGGTGGTAAAAGCTCGCATCTACTAGTTTTTAGTGAAGATCTTTTTTTTATATATCTTCTACCTCCCATCATCTTTAATGCCGGGTAATTTTTTTGTACCATGCCCTATTTATGTTTGTTTGATTGAGGAACACTTGAAAGTCTTCTTTAAAACCGTATGAAAATGGTTTATGGTGTGTTCTGAATTTGTTTTTAATTTATATGATAGATTGTGGAAATGGTTTAACCATGTTCTCTGTTTGATTATGGAAATAGCTTATAGATAAATGTAATTTATTTCAGGTTTCAGGTTAAAAAGAAGCGGTTTTTTGAAAACTTCATCACCATCATGTCGTTTGGTGCTATTGGTACATTAATAAGTTGTAGCATCATAACTTTTGGTATGTCTTTCCTCTTTATATGGATTCTAACATTTATGATTTATTTTTTTTAAATCTACATAGAGAAAACTCAGATAGTTACTTTAAGCAAACTATCCCTTATCCTTATGGGTAATTGTCTAATTCTGATCTGACTTAATATTTTGAAGCATTGTTTCAGGTGTATCACAAATTTTTAAGAGAATGGGTATTGGTACGCTTGATCTTGGGGAGGCTGTAGGTAATTAGTGAAGTACATTATTCAATATCATCGATATATTTGTCAACTGTCAAATTCTGACTGTGACTCATTTCGTAAATAAAATTTCAGCAATTGGTGCCATATTTGCTGCAACAGATTCTGTGTGCACGTTGCAGGTTTGTAACAATAATCTTTACTCTCTCTATGTTCCAAAGCAACTATAAGATGTCAATGCTAAGTACTGAAGTTTTAAATGATGATTATGCAGGTGCTAAACCAGGATGAGACACCTTTACTATACAGTCTTGTATTTGGTGAAGGTGTTGTGAATGATGCTACGTCAGTAGTGCTTTTCAATGCAATCAAAAGTTTTGATCTTGAACAACTTGACCATGGAATTGCTTTGCAATTTTTTGGCAACTTCTTGTATCTGTTTATAGCAAGCACCATGCTTGGAGTTTTGGTAACTGTCTTGCTCTCTTTGATTCTTTCAAGTACAAATGTGCATGTGGTTCTGGTGTGATGTGTCTTCATTGCCGTGCAGGGTGGTCTACTTAGTGCTTACATTATCAAAAAGCTTTATATTGGAAGGTATCATATTGGAATTCCAGAACTATTTTTGCCATTTCCATTTTCATTCAGCAGGCATTCTAATATTTATGATAGCATCCTATTGTTTAATATTTTATATATTTTCAGTTTCTTCCAAGTAAAATTAAGTATGATAAAACTCGGTTGGTAATGCTATTTAGAATTTAGAACAATTTTTGGGATATTGAACAAATTCGCCACTCAATGTAGGCACTCAACTGATCGTGAGGTTGCTCTCATGATGCTAATGGCATACCTTACCTACATTCTGGCTGAAGTACGTTCTAAAGAAGTATCTTGAGTTTTGCATATTCCATCTAATCTAGTGTCTTACGTAATATATCTACATGTTGTGCAGTTATGGTATCTGAGTGGCATTCTTACTGTATTCTTTTGTGGGATTGTAATGTCTCATTATACTTGGCATAATGTGACTGAGAGCTCAAGAATCACTACTAAGTACATCTTCTAAACTCTTAAAGCTGTATATGTATCTATTTGGGGTAGTAACACTTTTTGTCTTACTCTTACAGACATGCTTTTGCAACCTTGTCATTTGTTGCTGAGACATTTCTATTTCTTTATGTTGGTATGGATGCATTGGACATTGAAAAATGGAGATTTGTTAGTGATAGGTATGTCATGTGTTTTCTTTAAGACTTCTTAATATTAATATTAATGAAAGATTGATGAATCTTGTGCCTACTAATCTTTGCAGACCTGGAACATCTGTTATTGTGAGTTCAGTATTACTAGCTCTAGTACTCATTGGAAGAGCAGCATTTGTTTTCCCTTTATCCTTTTTATCCAACTTGACTAAAAAGTCACAAAATGAGAAAATAAGCTTCAGGCAACAGGTATGTTTGGATTTCTGTCAACAGGTATTCTTTTCGAGGATTTCTTGAGCTGTAAGTAATCATCGGTACAAATTCTCTACTCTTTCTGATTTTAGGTGATCATCTGGTGGGCTGGTCTTATGAGAGGTGCTGTTTCAATGGCACTTGCCTATAATGAGGTGGGGACAACTTCCCATCAAGAGCTGACTTATCATTTGTTACATCGCAAATATTTGTGTAGATAAACAACTTAATTGAGCGCTTATAGCATTAACACTTACCGTATAAGTCCTTGTGTATAAGCTATTTTCATAAACTATTTTTGAAAGTTTGTGAAAATAAGCTGAAAACAACTTATGGACGTGTCATAAGCTGTTTTCGTAAGCTCTGGCAAACAGACTTAAAATTACTTATGGCAGTAAACTCAAATAAGCCAATCCAAACAGGTCAGATAGTGTCACCACCACATCACATGACGGTGTTCACAAATTTGAACATTAGACTGAGTCTCAAAGTTCATGTTTTAGAAACTAACACTCTTATGAAATGCAGTTCACAATGTCGGGGCATACTCAACTACGATTCAATGCTATTATGATCACCAGTACTATCACTGTTGTGCTTGTCAGTACAATGGTAAGAGACCTGTTTCTTTCTTGTTTCCCTGATCTTGTGTCACTGTTCATTTTTCTTTTTCATATTGAGCTTATCTAGTTATAGCTTTCTGCACTACTGTTTGGTAAATCATGGGAGATGTTAAATTATGAATGACCTCATTGTCAATTAAATTGGGATTAATAAAGATCTTTGAACACTGGAGTTATTGCTAAAGTTGTACTTTTTTATGAAGAAGAGAGGTGTTGCGGGTCAAACATGCGCTCCCAGCACATCAAATATTTTTGCATCCTTTTATCATCAGAGTTGCACTTATGAGACTCAATTGTTTTATTTTTTTTATTAACTGTATTCGAGAGTGGGTGAAATTACTCGTATAGTATAGTATATAGTATATGATTGAAAAACTAAACCTTTGGATTGGAGGTGATGCTAACACAAGTTAATTACCGTTTCTCAGGTGTTTGGAATGATGACTAAGCCACTAATAAGGTTTTTGATACCTCATGGTCACCCGCCAAAACAGAAAAAGAGCTTGGCGAATCTTGAAGAATCTTCACCAAAATCAATCACTGTGCCATTCCTTGGAGGCAGACAAGATTCTGAAGAAGTTGATAATGATACTGATGCCAATGATCATCAAGGTCTAAGCAGCATTCGTGACTTACTCAAAACTCCAACTCACACTGTTCATCGATTATGGCGTAAGTTTGATGATGCAATTATGCGTCCAGTTTTTGGCGGCAGGGGCTTTGTTCCTGTTGCTCCTACCTCCCCAACTGAAAGTGAAAGTAACGGCCAACAGGAATGGGATTGAGAACAAAACCGAGAAAGATGTAATATGTATTGTAAAATGAAAACTTTTTGAAAATTAAACAGGAATATACAGTGGTATAAAAATCATAGTTAGTTAGGTATAGCTATATGTGTACTGAGGTGGTGGTTTGTCAAAGGATCTGTATTTTACCGCAGGCTATATTTGATTTTGGCATTTTAAGAGCCATCCAGTGTGCAAGGGAATACAATTATAGAGATAATTATGGAAGAGGTGAGAAATGAGTGCGAGAAAATGGAAGAAAATATCAAACTCTTCAACTTTCGTTGGTTTAGATAAAGATGCTAAAAAAGTATGTTAATTTTTAACGAATTTGATTTAATTAATTTATTTATATTTCAATACCAATAAATTAATTTAACTAATAATTTCTTATTGTAAGAGTGAATGCTCGACTTGGTTACTAAGAGCATACGAAACTCAAACTCAACATGTGGTCTGTAAGAAAAATAAATTCTAATAATTTAATATCAAGACAAATTAGTCTCTACATCAACTTTTGGCACAAAATTGAATTATTAATTTTTTACGTAGTTGTATATTTCACTACGTATTATTTTGCATTCGAGAATAAGTTGAAAAGGTTAAAAGCTACAAACACTCCTCTAATAAGTTGAAAAGGTTAAAAGCTACAAACTCTCCTCTAACCGTAAATAACCATGAAGACAAGGACAGTAAAAATTTAATTACATCGAATTGCTTCCAGAAATCAAATGCAAAAGAGCACGACTAGTAGCCAATTAGAATAACCCTGCGCCTCTACACAAAATTGGTTTACCGTGCAGTTAATGACATGGCAAAAATATTGCAAATTTTCAGTTAAGATTTGTTAACCTAAGGTTATGGACAGCATTGATTATGGGTTTTAATCAGTATTATACTACCCCTTGTTTACGAAAGATGATCTAATATGAAGTCGTTATTAAAAGCTCACATTTCCTTAAGATCATACTACAAACTGAAAACAAGCATGACAGTACCTTCCGGTAAAGTAATAAATTGAGTACCAACTGCAGTCATATAGCCATTGAGATTTCGACACAAACAAAAACACATAATTCAACAGTACATATCAGACCTAAACAAGCAAGAGATGGGATCAGTGCAATTTATTCTTCTAAAGCTCCGACATATCATCACGCTTATTTCCAACTTCATGTATCCCGGAAGTTCATCCTTGCAAACCAATAATACCTACAACAAATGGGGAACAGATAAGACTCATACGGTCAAAATTACAATTAGAAAATGAAGGGATGAAAGCTGGATCTTGAATTTGAATAAATTGTTCTCGCTGTATAGCTGTTGATCATTTGAACCTTAATTTTTTGCATCACGACCGTTTTTTTTATATTGCACAGGGAATGTTTAAAAAAACAGAATTTATTATCGAATGTGAATGCTTACCACAAGCTACTCTGCCACCAGCATTTCCAGTAGTCTTGCTAAGCTCATGACCACCTATACAGCAGTACCGAGATGAGATGAAATGTTATGCAAAATATTATCGTAAGATAAGAAACAGTTGTAACATGTGATGAAAGTGAAAAACAGTTGTCATATTATGCTAGAGCTAGGCTGATGCTAGCAACACTATTTTGTAAACACTCTTGAATTTGTTACGGTCACTTTACAGGGCAGTTAAATAGACTTTTAAAATGCTAACCAATCACAAAGAGAGTTTCCAAAAGGTTATGTTAAGATCCCTCAATAATAAATGGGAAGACTCAGATATGTTTTTGAGTACCTTTTCCAAGATCATCTGGATCAGCATGAACAACAACAGCCCTTCCTATGATTGAGTTTGGTCCAGTGAGAGGGATCTGTGAACATTTAGCAATTGATTAAAAGTTGAAACACTCAGGTCTTGTTGTCAATTTAGAATAATTCATTAGAAATGAATAACATAATTCAAGAGATGAGTAACATACCTGATTGTCAGTAATAGTGAAGCTTGCGGTTCCTGAGTTACACAACCAGAGGAAACCATTTTAAAATAAAAATCAAACAAGCACATTTTAAATATAACCGGTCACAAATAAATAAAATCAAGTGGCCTGGAAAAGAAGATAACTAAAAGAACAGAGCAATACCATCATCACCGACAGTGACATTTCCTAAATCACCAGCATGTCGAGTCTCATCCTCAGGGGCACCGTGCTCCTTGCCATTAGGGTTGAAATGTGGTCCTGTAATAAAACAAATTCAAAACATGAAGTTTTGTATAAATAATAGAAGCACATAAGTTTGAATTAAGTCTCTTCTAACACAATACATTCTCAACTTGGAACTTCAAAGAATATAACCTATAAAACGTATACAAGGATAAAATCTCTCAAGCAAATGCTCCACTTTATATTCATTCAACCAGATTGAGGGTTTAAAATTTGTTCAGACTCATACTCAATAGTGCCTCAAGATATTAAAAATGAAACAAATTATTGTCCAAGGACTTTACCGGTTGACAAGCAACCATTTGTGGTGTCCCCCAAGGCATGGATATGGAAGCCATGGAGGCCAGGCTTAAGACCAGAAAGATTTCCAGTCACAGTGGTTGGACCTGCACAATTCACAATACATGTTAATCGATTTGGCTTAGAACAGTAGAGTGAATCTTCGCGGAGACCAAACCAAACGCTGTTGAAACTTACCATTTCCCTCCTGAGTGAAGCTAATAGTACCAGAGACATCATTACTGTTACCAAGAACTGCCACAGCCTTCACCATTGTTCAATGTGATCTGAAGAACAAAACAGCTAGGTGATAAATATAATGTGCGAGACCAATAACATTTGTTAGATAAACAATAGAAAGTATCAAAAGCAGACTATTCAAAACAAATTGGTCGATTGAGTTTCACAGATATCTAACAACAATAGCACCAAAAAAATCTTACAAAAACATTAAAAAATTACAATCAGAATAAAATTTTGTTCAATTACTAAAGCATCTTGTGCAAATTGCCAATAATATAAGGAATTTGATTATTTAACTGCAAGTAAAATATGGTTGTCAAGCCCAAAAGCAGAACTCCAAATTCAACACTGTTAAGTAAGTTGGTCACTGGATAGAATCAGTCTAGTTAAGACCCAGCTTGATTTATAACTTATAACATAAGTGCTTATCATGATAAACAGCTTAATACAAGTCATTAATCAAATTAAATTATCTTTGTACCAGTTATAAGTTGTTTTCATAAGCTATCTTGGAGAACTTGTGGAAATAAGTTGAAAACGGATTATGACTGAAAGTCGTGAGCTGTTTTTACACGTTTTCTGAAACAGACAGTACATAAACTCAAATAGGTCAATCCAAACAGATGCTAACTGACTCGGATTATTCCAAATCCCAGGTAGAGATTCAATTCAACAAAATAATTGAAAAATTAATAAATAAACAAAATTATTATTATTATCAATTTTTGGAGAAAAAGATACAGATCTACGAGATAGCAAGTGATTCAAAACGGGATGAAAGCAAGTAATTCATCAATCTTATAACCAAAAAATACAATAAAAACTGCGAACGATCGATCGCAAATTAACAACAAAAAAAATCAGAGAGAAACCGAGAACACGTGGAAAAAAATGAAAAAAATTAGGAATAGATTGATTGATGAACAGCGAGTGATGCATGCATACCTCAGGAAACCCCCAGAGAGAAGAGAAGAGAATGATCTAGAAGTGAGTGAGTAAGTAGGTAAGTGAAATGAATGAATGAAGCAGCTTGTTTGTTTGTTTTTTTTATATACGAGCAGGACCCAACGAGCTCCACGCCTCTACTGTTCTTACATTCACCTACCCCCAACTGCCACCTCATCTATTCATTCATTAATTAGACTATATCTCTAATCAAACTTTACCGGTAAAAATAATACTACATCCGTCCTTGATTATAAGACCATTTTGAAAAAAAAAAATTGTTCCTTTTTTATAAAAACTCGTTTGTTATTTTCAAGTACATTAATTATTTTTTTACATACATGCCCCTATTTATTCTACATTTTTTTCTTCAATCAGCAATAAATAACATGTTGAAAACATAAACCAACTTTCTTTCATAAGAGATAAAATTGTAAAAACAATAGTGATTACAAACAACTTTAATACAAAAATCCACTTTCTTAATTCCCGTATTTTTGGCAAAAGAGTCTTATATATAGAGACGGAGGTAGTAAGTTGTATCATCAATTATGGATGATAAATATTGATGGACACCTTTTTTTTTTCCTTTACCACTCTTATACACATAAATTAGTTAGGGATATTTTAGAAATTTCATCATTTTCTTTTGTTGTACTCTTCTCTCTAAACCTAAAATAGATCTCTCTCACCACCACATACTTCACCATCTCCAACACAATAAACACCATCACGTCGGCAACTTCACAATGCCCCCGCCGTCAGCGCCACCCTCAAAAGCAGTTTCTTTTAATAATAAAAAAAACAAAAAAAATAAAAAAGAAAAAGAATATGAAAAGGGAGGACGAGGGGTGGACATCCGCCTTCAGCACCACCCTCAGCAACAATTCCCCATCAAACCTCTTTCTGTCAAACTAATCTCTGCATCTCTCATATCGGTGTGTAGAGGCGACGTGGGGTGGACGATAGTGGTGATGACAGGAGAACGAAGGAGAAGAGGAGTATGTAACAGCGGAGTAGACCAAAATAAAACGAATAAGAAGAAAGAGTAGTAGATTTGAGACGGTCGTCGTTGTTGATGTGGTTTTAGATTTGATACGACGATGATGGTGGGTGCTGGCGGCGATAGAGGTCAGACACGGCAGTGATGGTGGTGAGGTCTATTGAGAGAGAGAGAGAGAGAGAGAGAGAGAGAGAGAGAGAGAGAGAGATGAAACAACATGAGAGAGAATAGGTGGATGAAAGAGATGGAAGAGAGAGTGAGAGTAAAAAAAATTGAGTTTTTTTTGTGGGACCCACTTGAACATATGTCACAATTCTATGTGGAGGTGTAAGTGGTACATGGCATCTAAGGTGGTCTATGTATCACTACTGATTATGGATGACAGTCTATGAAACACGGACACTTCTAGAATATTGATGTGTTGTGGTGTCCGATACACATTAATGTTCGACAATACTACGATATCCATATAACACTTGTCGAACAATTAAGATTGGTGTCCTAAATAAAATTATTTTTTATTTACTTTGACACACTCCTAAACCGATGTCTGACAATCTATTGTTTACCCTTATCATTGATATTTGTTTGTTATTGCTTCCTGCGAGTCTTCGCAATCTATTGCTTCCTCTTTTCACGCTCTCTATTTAAACTTAATCCCTACTTCCTATCTCACGAAACAACCACATCTTATAATTATAAAAATGAATCAACGATGATCAATTACAAATTATCATGTATCTTTTCAAATTAATAAGATTAAAAGATTAACCGATTAGATATTAGAAAAAATGGTGAACATCAACTTTATTGCACTCTATTATCAATAAAGTAATAGATATTTAAGTACCAGTAATTTAGTAATTTAATATATCCTTTATATATTATTCAGTATAAATTTTATTTTATATTTAAGAATTTCAGTATTTATCTTCATCTCAGTATACTTTATTAAAAAATGTCAAATATACTTTGTAAAAAAACATAATGATAAAGTATAAAGAGTAAGAGATTTAGACATAATAAAAAAATAGACCTGAAATAGAAAAAAGTTAAATAAATAGACTTACGTGATCATGAATCCTATTGGATTGTTTTGTTTTTCTTGTTTTTTGCTTTTACTAGGTTAGCCTCTATGTACCCGCAACTTTAATAATTAAAAAAATATATGAGCCCATGAATTATTATTTGAAATTTAATTGAAAAAGAAGTAGAAAACAAATTGCATTAATAAGAGGTTAGTCTAATTTAAACAATAAGCATGAGAAAGTGATCGCTATATTTTTAGAAGGGTATATAGTGATGATATTTATATAAATTGCGATTCTTAAAGAAAAATAAAATATGATTCTAATCTATTATTAACATTTTTTTTTACAACATCATAAAAATTGAGAACATTGTCTAATATAATACATTTAAAGATGTAACCTTTTCATACAAGACTTTGTGTTAGACAACTTCACCTTAGAATGGTATGTTAAAGGATAAAAAATTGAAAGAAAAAACCTATTTTAGTTGTCTATCATCAAAAGTCAGAACGACTCGACGCTTTGGAATTGTTGATTTCTTGTTCCAATTCTTTGCGAGATTCATCCCATAGTTGTGTTTCAATACCCAACTTCCTAATCTCTGCAAGTCCACGTTCAACTGCACGAGAAATATGTTAAACAACAAACGCAAATCTAAAGTAAATAGATAAATATTAACTCACATAAAATCACGATAATTGATTGTAGAGTGCGATCAGTTATACCTAGATCAAGATTTTTTATTGGGTTAATGATGTATTTCGTCTTTACAAATAAGGGTCGTTTAAAAATTCGTCCTTGTATTCGTTAATCCTTGCTTTTTAGCTTTGTAAAATTTAATCAGTTAAAATTTCGTCCCTTGACCCAGTTAATGACTGCCACGTCACTAATTTGATGACGTGGCAATCACTGCCACACATGAAATTCCAATTTTGCCCTTAAGAAGGGGAAGAAAGAATTGGAAACCTAGGGGTAAAATTGGAATTTCATGTGTGGTTTAGTGACATGGCAGTGATTAAGTGGAGATAATGACGAAATTTTAACTGATTAAAGTTTGCAAGCCTAAAAAGCAAGGATTAACGAATACAGGGACGAATTTTTAAACGACCCCTATTTGCAAGGACGAAACACATCATTAACCCTATATTTTATTAGGCAAGTAAATTTTTTTAGTTTTCTATTTTTTTTTATTTTAAAAAAACTGGTTAGTTAAAATCAAAAGAAGCTGGATGGATATTGTATATTATATCCACCTAGTTATTGTAGTCATGTACCACATGATCAAAATTCTGTCCCAATTTCACATAGGTCAAAATGTATCAAAAATCTTCCTAACTAAAGTGGGTCTCATGTTTAGTTATCATATCTTTAATGTGTCTTTCCATGCTATAAAAGGAGCTCTCTATTTCTTTGAAAAATGACGAGTAACTTGATCCCGTTTTTTTAAACTTCCAAACACTACATGACTACAATGATTCACTCACTTTTTTTTTATAGGTACTCACATTTTTAATTCTCCATGCATGCGTTCTCATATTTTTCTTTCTTTACAGTTTATACCTACGAGTCAACGACCAAAGAATCCACTTCACTTTGTTTAAGTTTCATCATAAAGCCCTCCCATGCCAAGTTGAACCATAAAGCTAGGTTGGGACTCCAACTACTTAAATAATGGGAAGAGCTCATATTTATATCCATTTTTAGGTATGAAAATCAGTCTAAAAGAAAAAGAAAATGATGAATAAAACGGTTTGTTTGGGGATATGATATCCCTTGCAATTTCAGTGACTTGTGAGGACAGTGAAAAGAAAAAAAATATTCAAATTGCACCTTATTGTATCAAGGAAAGCATGAAAAACTACCTAAGCACATTATGTGAATGAGTGAACGACTTGATTAATAATCCGTTGCAATTTTGCGTAATTTTTCTTTTACAAACATCTGTGTACAAATAATAAGCAAAAGACTAAGTTAAGGACAATAAATCACTTGCGGCTATTGTCAACGAACTTAGAAAGGAGAGGCTCCCACTGTCATCATTGCATCCTACACCTCCTTGTAAATCCTGAATGTATTTTGTTATATCGCTCTCCAATATTGTTTTGTGGAAGGTATTTTTTATGTTTATATTTGAATTGTTTTATGCATGTTGAGAGGCTGGAAGAATAGTTTAGGTGTATTAGATTTCTTCCTGATAGAAGTATTAGTTGTGTTTTGTTCTTTTTGTTAATTTTTACAAATGCTTACAAAAGCTATTGTCTGAATTTATTGAGATTGATTCATCTTGGAAGCAATATGTAATTTTACATTTATGAAACAAGGAAGGCTTTACTTTCTTAATTATGTGACGTATATACATGTCAAATATTGTATTAATCTGTCACATTCAAAGATATTTTGTTTCATTCAATTTTGGTAGCTACATTTCTAAAAGATGGACCGATTGATTTCTATTTCGAAAGTTCTTTTTTCTTTCATTTTGTTTTGGTCACTATTTGTAAACTTAAATCAGGCTTGAAGCTTTCTAGCTTTTTGAGACTTGCCAATTATTCTTATGTTTAGGACTCTGTAAGTATGATAAATTTAAGGCTTAATTGCATGTTTGATATTTCCTTATGTTTATTTTAGTTTTTAAGTTGGTCCCTTATGTTTTAAAAGTTTCAAGTTGGTCCTATACGTTTTAAAAGTTTTAAGTTGGTCCAAAACGTTGCTCACGTTGAAATAAGTTAGTCCCTTCAATCACCTATAGTTTAAAGATTCAGATTGACAATATGGGTGATGGAACTTAACTTATTTAGAAAATCAGTTTTAAAACATTTTTTTAATTTTTTTTGTCTTATCAAACTTAATATCATGTCGTGGAATGGACTAACTTATTCCAATGTGGATACATTTTGGACTAACTTGAAACTTTTAAAACGTAAGGGACCAACTTGAAACTTTTAAAACATAAGGGACCAACTTGAAAACTAAAATTAACATAAAGGATCAAACATGCAATTAATCCTAAATTTAATTTTAAAAGTCAGCTTCCCCTATAACTAAATAAATAAGCATATGCACAAACAAGATGAATAAAAATTATTACCAAGTCTCTAAATCACACCAAAATAACATCTTTATTACATTGTTTTGCATCTAGAACTAATACTATAGTTGACATAGTTTTTCCAAATATATAATACATAAAAAAGACCACAACTTGCTATGGTGTTGCTGGCAAAGGCACCCAAACTAGATTATCAGGAGGGAAGAAATGACATACTGGAGAGTTTCCAGGTTTTACATTAAGCACACGAAATGCAACATGATCTGCATCCCATTTAGAAGTATCCATGTGACAAATTGCTGCAGCTTGAACAATTCCTCCATTTTCACCTTCTACAACAATTTCATACAAACTAGTATCACCCTTTTGGCTATGACAATAGAAAACTGCAAAAGGGTAAGGCATAGGGTGACACCCTATTGCATTTGGAACTGAAATCTCATTCACTTTTGAAATTGTGTAGTTCTGTAAAGGGACAGAAAATTTTGTGACATGGGTTGTGGTCAAAACTTTGAATTTTGAGTTGGGTCCAAACATGTAATTTGCAAAGTCAAACAAAGACTCTAAGGATGTAGCACAAAATTTTGTCTCTCCTTCCATAGGTTCAAAATTACACTGTTCAAGTGTGTATTTCATGGCTTTGGCTTGTGGAGAGTTTTTTGAGATGGAGAAGAAATCTAGAAGGAAAGGTAGTTTTTTTGGTGTGAAAGGAATTTTGTTAGCTTCTTCTTTTGGTAGAAATTTTGGAGCTGTTGATGAATCTTTCTTGGAAAAATAAATTGGCATTATTTTTCCAACTTTTAAATCCTTTGGAACGAAAAACACTTTCAATTCAGGGTCTATTTGATTGTGATGATTCTTATGAGAATCATCATGCACATCCTTTTCAATGATCTTTTTGTGTTCATCTTTTTTATTCATTTCTACATGATCAGAATTTTCAACTTCCATGATATTATTTACTAGACCCTCTGTTGTAAGCTGTTGCAAATCATAGGCTACATCTTTAATTATAGTTATCTTTCTAGCACAACTCTCATGTACAATCTGCAAAACCAATGATACAAGAGAAAAATCAAGCAGAAAAATCTTGTACATAATTTTTCTCTTTATAAATAAAAAGTATACATATCAATAGTGACATGAAAGGTATGATTTGGATTTAGTAAATAGCGTATATGAAAATCTTACCAAAAAGACTAGTAGAGTATATGGGATGAAGCTCCAAGAAGAGATTAGAAGTCTCATTTCTCTGTTTCTTTTGAAACTTAGGACCTTATTTTTTTGTGTTTTGTTTGTAGGTTCCGCCAGGGGAAAAAGGAATATAAGGTGGAGTGTGTAGGAAAACTAGACAGCTTATAATATAGAATGAATGATATTAATGTGAGAGTTGATTAATTGGATGTAGGTCTAGGGGGTTATTGTTCACATGGGAAACTTGGTCATTGACCACATTATAGTAGTAGTGCAGTCAGGTTTTAGATTGCTCGTGAATGAAGTACATTTGATACCACCAAATAGTACAGATAACAATGTGTGGAATTTTAATATAAACATTAGTTGGTGTATTTGAAAAAAATATCTTGAAAGTTGAAATTACTCTATTTTCTTGTTTAATAATCTAACAAACAATTTTTGACAAATGGTAATACCTTATCAAAAATGAAATATAAACAAAAATAGATGAAGTAGTTGGTGTGTCTTGGATTAAATTTTTAACCACATAAATTGACCCTTCAACTACCACTTGTGCTTATATTTCTTTCGGAAGAAATAACATAAGACTCACATTTAGAATAAATAAAGACACGAAAATATATTACCATAAGAAGTGGCATCACTCATAATAAATTTTGATTTATAATGAGTTATACTCAGTTTAAAACTTAATTGAAAAAAAGTTTCATACGATAAGTAATTTGTCAAAAAGAAAAGTTTCATAAGATATGACATGTTGATGAGTAACTAGATCAAATTTTTTGGTCTTATAATCTCAAATGAAAAGTTTTTTTTTTTTTTTAAATAGACGAAATGACAAAACCATTATAAATTT
>Ga0209282_1000401_pt1 | contig 21154 bp, 13 predicted proteins | sample Mtrugardesep15_FD_187529 | JGI IMG/M metagenome (GOLD analysis project Ga0209282, IMG submission 187529) | Root nodule microbial communities of legume samples collected from California, USA - M. trunc garden sep15 (SPAdes) (version 2) | ecosystem: Host-associated > Plants > Roots > Nodule...
TATGTTACTTATCTTATGACCAAACCCTAAATTATGAAGATCATTCTTCAAAAAATAGATGGTCAAGATAAAAATAAAAGAATTAATATCGGCAGTATAATATAGTACAACTATAAAATACTATTGAACATTTGTGTCAATTTTTTTAGTAATATTTCTAAAATCAATACTTTTCCTTTTTTATTTTTTGTTAAAAAGTATTTTTTATGATGACAATATTTTTCCTTTCTCTTACACAGGTGTTATACTACTACCAAAAAAAGAGAGATATATTGACCCTAATCATGTTCTTTCCTTTATTTTTAATACTAATAATAATTTTCCTTATTTTATTAGACCAATACTTTTGCAATTAGTGCATTAAAAAAAATACTTTTCCAATTAGTGTTCCTTTCCGGCATAAAAACCTACGAACTAATAAGACATAAAAAAGAACACCACAAATAAAAACACAAAATTATCAATACAATATGTAGCACTCCCACCATTTGTCTCTATAATTCATATTTTTGGACATATGCATCATTCATCATGATGTAGATACGAGACCAATGGCAAGAAAACAATACTACTATCAAAGAAATAAAATATCTTTTTTAAGGGAAAGAGATAAAAGGTATATTATTACATACCAATATGAAACTATTATTCAATGTTTTTTTGCTAAGAAATATTTTTTTCAAGCAATAAATTCCTTTTTTTCCTTTAAAAAAAATTCCTATTTATTTGGTCAAATAAATTCCATTTACGAGACGAGGACAAAGAGATGATGATGAAATATTTAGTTCAGGATAATCATATGATAACTATTACATTAACCAAAGTACCAACCTTGTTGTGCGTGCCCCTTTGTCCAATAATCTCTTATTTCATTTCACATTTTCATTCATCATTCATTCTCCCGTTTTTATTGCATCATCATGGATCCCACACCTACCGCGCAACGTCGTCTCAAAGCCATCAACGCCCACCTCATCACCGCCGTCGACGATAACTCTTCCGATGATCTTCAATCTAATCCCACCGCCGGCGAGTTCTTCTCCGGTACTCCCTCTCTCTGAAATCGTGAAAATGAATTAGGTGGATCATCATGAAACCGTGATACTTGTATGATGTGGATATGCGTTTTCTGTTAATCAATTCAATATGCGTTTGTTTGTTTGATTTGATGCTGTCTAAAGTTTATTTCTTTTGTCATGGGTCAACCAAATACTAGTTTAATGGATTTTCCAAATTCTTAAGAGGGTCATTGTTTAACATACTTTGTCTCACTTTTTACGTGTAATAAATAGTAGAGTACTATCCAAAGTATGGGATATGCGTTTTGTTGTCATAAATAACTCAGGAATGTTGCATATACCTCATTCCTAATTGCCACTTCATTATCTTGGGGGCTTATTAAAAAAAATTATTAGTACTTATGCTTGATTAATATGGACTTTTTTTATTGTATTAATATTTAATACAGAAGTACTCACATTACATGATTTATAAACTGTCAGAACACAGGCTGGGTGATCTAGGATCCAGATCAATCACCTAACTAATTTTGTTAGTTAATTAACTGTGATAATTTCCTATGAAATTTGAATATTAGTTATGGTACAGTGCTCATTAGTTTTTTAATTTGAGGAAATAAGTTTAGAAATGCAAAATTGGCCTAATTCTTGACATTGAAACAAATCCAGAACCAGTAAGGTGTTTGGTTTATTTAACCCAAAACAAACGATGGATTTCAAAACCAGCGAGAACCGGTAAACAACTGGTCAAATTGATGTTTTTTGCATTTTAGGAAATATCTCTTTTCGTGAAATAAAGGTCCAATGATAAGTTATAAAGATTCATATAGATAAATTTTATTATTTAAGTTTTATTATCGTTTTTTGCCTTACAAAAACATAGAATAGAATAGACCATTTAAGTTTTATTATTTTTTCTTAATTTTTAAATTATTTCATGTTGATTTATTATACTTAGTATTATATCATATAATATTAAAAGTATGTTCACCTATCACTTATTTCACCATAGTTCAACCAGGTGAAACCATTAAACTGTGAACCAATGCGTTGCTGGATCAATGCATGGTCGAATTTTAAAACAATTGTATGTTGTTCTTGTTACGCAAAGGATTATATATGTAATGCTGACATTTGTTGAACCTTTCTCACGACTGATGAAGTTATGTTGTTCACAAATGGACTTTACGACTATTGTTATTAATACATTACATTCTTGCAATTACTTTCTTCGTCATTCATATTGATATCTTTAAGTTTTGACCTTTACTTCTGAGCAGAGCAAGGGTATAGTGTTGTACTCCCAGAGAAACTGCAGACAGGAAAGTGGAATGTGTATAGGTATACCTATTTCAATGTTCCTTATCTCAATTGTTATACATATTTCTAGGGCCACATGTGTAATACTACTTAATTCCTTTTGGCAGATCCGTACGCTCTCCTCTGAAGCTGATGAACCGGTTCCCTGATCATCCTGAAGTTGGTACACTGCATGATAATTTTGTGTGAGCATTACTCCTTTTTCTCTTCAAAACTTTATTTAAACTTCATGCGGTTAATGTCTAATCTTAATAAGCATCACTTCACTAAGAAATTATATTTCATGATTTAGAAATTGATGTGGATTTTGTTGAACTATGTAATAATAGGCGCGCAGTTGACACTTTTCGGGATTACAAATATTTGGGAACCCGTGTTCGCGTCGATGGAACGGTTGGGGAGTAAGCAGCTCTAATAAGCATCCAGTTCCACCTTTTTTTATTTATTTATTTGACATCCTTCTCATCATTTCCCCTTTTTCCTGCACTCCTAAGGTACAAATGGATGACATATGGAGAAGCAGGTACTGCTCGGACGGCAATAGGTTCTGGTTTGATTCATTATGGAATCCCAAAGGTGAATGCTAGATCACAGTTACATGGTTGACTATTATTGATTATCATTTTATTTTTACACGGCATCATTGATTTAACCATTAATTTATATGTGCCTTTCTAGGGTGCTGGCATTGGGTTGTATTTTATTAACAGACCTGAGTGGCTCATTGTTGATCATGCTTGCTCTGCATATTCATTCATGTCAGTGCCTTTATATGACACTCTTGGTATGTTGCCTATAGTCTATGGGAGAACTTTTTTTCCTTCATATTTATGTTGGCCGAATTTTAAGAATTAACAGCAAGAAATTGCTTGCTCTGTAGGTCCTGATGCCGTCAAATATATTGTTAACCATGCTCTTGTGCAAGTTATATTTTGTGTCTCTCAAACATTAAATTCAGTAAGTACATATGAGATTCAAGTTAAACTTAATATTGTATATATTCTGTCTGTTACCTTCAAATTGAATACTATAGAATCATTCATCTCCTTTTTGGTGACTTAGTGTGAGCTCGATACATTCCCCAATTCGAATACTCTACAATGAGTCTTAGGTTTAAGATTTCATGGTTTATGGACAAGGTTTATAGATACTAGGATATGTATCCCTTCTGAACCTAAATTCTGGACACCTGTTCTTTATTGCACAAGCAACCAATTCAGATTGTGAAGATGACACCAAATTACTGATGCAATGAGCCAGTGAAGAAACTGATAAAAAATTTAGCATTATATTCAGTTTATGCTATAGAACACACTGCTTGACATTACGCCAGCCACTTCTCAAAAGAAGTTGCTCAGAAAAAATTGATGATTATAACCATAGAAGGATTGCTTCCTTACGTGAGTGTATAACCATATGTCAAGATATGCAAAGTTGATACTTGAGTGACAGACGAAGATAATTGGATGGGGAATATAACTGGAACCGGTGGGTGAATAATATCAATAATAAACCTATTAATTAGGTAGACTATTAAATTATGAAGTTAGTCACTGAGAGGGAAAGTTGTGACAGAGATCCTAGACTATAAATAATTGAAATGCCCTAGTTGACATGTTTGGTTTTGGAAATTGGAGCGGGAGAACACCAGGTCTCTCGATTCTGGAATACATGCACTGTTACCGTTCTTTTAGATCAATAAACACCATTTCTTGTCTCTCGAATACATGCACTATCACCGTTCTTTTAACTCAATAAACACTATTTCTTTTATAATCCTATCTTGTTCCTATCAATCAAGCAGGACATTTTATCTAAGCCATATAAGTTTTTGGTCTTGACTTTTACTTTGGCCCAATTGAATGTAATAAGTATTATATTCAAAAGAAATTAGTTACCTGTTTCAACAAATAATTAAATGTTTATAATTTATGTCTACTATAAAATTGTGAGTGAAGCGAGCAAACTCTTCAGTCCATCTAGCTGAATGGAGGGAACAATATTCTTCTAGAACGTACCCCATTACTGGTATGAAAATGATGTCATTTTGACTTTAAATCATAATAAGATTTAGCTGTTTAACTTTTGTAGACCGATCAGGATTGCTAAATAAAATATTGTCTTTTCAGTAACCGTCCTCACTAGTCAACAGTCACTATTATCTGTAGAGTGGGAACTTAAGAATTTTGATTGGTAGCCCCTATTCGCCTTAGCATTTAAGTTCTGGTGATTAAAGTTTGGTGTTTCGGTTAAAAGCCTATAAGTAAATATTTTATATAAGGATTCATTATCATATCATACAACCATGCTAAATAAGCCTATAAGTAAACATTTTATATAAGGATTCATTATCATATTATACAACAATGCTAAATAATAGAGCGATAACATTTTATGTTTGGGATAAAAGAGTTTTTATTATCTATATTGTGATCAGCATCAACTAATTGGCTATCCTCTAGTGAAATACAGATAAAATGCTCTCATGCTTCTATCCTTTTTTCACTAGTGTATCATATATAATTCTCAATCTTCTTTTGCAAACTTTATGGATCATGTCACCTTCCTTGCAGTTGCTGAGCTACTTGTCTGAAATTCCAACTGTGCGTCTTATTGTGGTATGTGTGGATTCATGGCTTATGTTTGCAATTAAATATTCTTTCACAAAGCAGGTCCATAATGCTTTTTTGTTTGTATTCAGGTAGTTGGAGGTATAGATGATCAAATTCCATCACTTCCATCATCAGATGGAGTTCAAATTATTTCATATACAAAGCTTTTTAGTCAGGTAATCTAATTATCTCAGTCAAACAATGATGATTTTATGGTGCAATATTCACTGTGTTCATACCAGATTTTGTTTTATTATATGATATTATATTTACCTGCTTCCCTGGAGTATAGGAAGTGTTTCTTTGGTTGGGCTTATTCTATCTATATATTGTGGTCTATTAGTTTTAGATTTCTTTTTTTACAAATGGTGTGTTGCAATTGATTTGATCTGCTGCTATTTGATAAATTTGTCTCCTCACTGTTTGTGGTTTGGATATAGGGACGCAGCAATCTTCAGCCCTTTTGCCCCCCAAAGCCTGAGGATGTTGCAACCATTTGCTATACAAGTGGCACAACTGGAACCCCAAAGGTGCGGAGGTTCCTATAAAATTATGGTTTACTTTTCTTGATGGTATATTATTCCCCTAAAATAGTTTCTTTGCTTAGGGTGCCGTCTTGACCCATGAAAACTTCATTGCAAATGTTGCCGGGGCCACTATAGATGAAAAATTCAACCCTTCAGACGTGTAAGTTCTTTTTCAATGTATACAATAGTTTTTGCCATTTTTCGTCCATGATATTTTATTCTAATGTCTTTACCTTAGTTTCCTTTGATTTTCAGTTATATATCCTATCTCCCTTTGGCACACATTTATGAGCGAGCGAATCAAGTCATGACAGTATATTTTGGCATTGCAGTGGGATTCTACCAGGGGGTGTGTCCTAAACAAATTAAGCTTCTCTCTTCCTTTCATAAGCTGAATATCTATCAATGTTGAATGAACTTGTACTTCTCTGAAAAATTAAAGCCCTATAATTTATGCTTTAGACTTGTATTGCATGAATGTGGTGCTTATGATAATAGCTATTTAGTTTAGATGTAATAGACAAATAATGATTTCTCTTGCAATATACTGTAGTATAATAAGTTCATATGATGTTTGTGTATTCACATTTTCATACTGTCTATTTCATGAAATGGTGGATTGGTTAGTTTCTGTAGCAGTTACATTCTTTTATAACACTTTGCTTGGTTACTGTGTGGAGTTTTTATAATCCATGCATGGATTATAAAGCTATCACGTACTACCTTATACTATAAATTATAATGGATTAGGGTTGATTTTGTCACTGGGGATTTTGTATCACTAGATCCTGTGATGTTTTCAGGCAAGACTGACATTTTCTTTTTAACCTTTGCATACAGGATAATCTGAAATTAATGGATGACCTAGCAGCTCTAAGACCTACTGTCTTCTGTAGTGTTCCTCGCCTATATAATAGAATATATGCTGGGTAGAATTATCATATTCATTCACACTGCAATTTTTTGAACTGTTTGTATGCTTCTTGTATATTAATTGTGCCATTTGATTGTCTTTGTGTGTGTAGTATTATTAATGCTGTTAAAACATCGGGTGGTCTGAAGGAGAGGCTTTTCAATGCTGCTTACAATGCTAAAAGGCAGGCATTATTGCACGGTAAAAATATACGTTGAGTTATCTTTTGCGCAACATATATTTGCATGATTACTTTTCTTGATTTATTCATTATATTACATAGCTAATATTGATCTCTGTCGTGGCCTCAACATTGATTCTAATGATATTTGAATCGAAGTAATTCTCCTACTCTCCATTCATTGGTGGTGGTTACAAATTGCCTATTCATCCTTGCCAAAATGACTGGATTACCTTTTACATGGCTTTACTCCTTGTAGAAGATGGTAGTTGAATCTCATTTTCAGCCATAGGACTATAACATCATACTTGGTTTCCAAACCTTGTGTTTTTTGTTTTAATTAGCTTAAAAATTTTGGTCTTTGGATGACATAAACGGCAAAAAAAATAAAAATGTAACGTCTGGTTTGAGTTTCACAAACTGTACGTTTATTTGGAAATAAGCTGCTGCTAAACACTTGTCTTGTAGTTGGAAAGCATCATTATTTTCAATTTTTTTAATCTTTATCAGATCAACCAGAACTACTATTGGAATTTGAATATTTCACTCTATCTTTTCAAGGATTTGTACAAATATAGACACTATACAAGAGAAAACGGAATTGAGATACTTGAATTTTTGAATCAAATAAGTTAAATTAGCCTAGGCATAATTGCAGTAGAATTTTGTGCAGTTGGTTACCCCGTCTATTCCAACTTTCCATGGACAAACAGCCAGAGGCTCAAGTTGAGAATTATACTCATATATCGAAAATTTCTCTTATTTAGTTTGTAGAACTTATTTGTCCTCATAAATTATTTTTAAAAGTATTTACTACAATGAATCAAGAAGAGTTATTTATTTTTTATTTTTTTTGGAATAAGATCCAAGTTGCTGTGATCTAAATATATTGATCAAAATATCATGGTAACTAAATTGGCAAATTTTACTTTCCTTCTCAACCAACAATTAGAACTTGGATCAATTGATAAATTGAGAGTATTCTATGTTACTTAGTTGATCGTCATTATTTTGATAGTTTGCTTTTACATTCAATTACTTTCTTGTTCAAAACTCATCCACAAGTACACCTCTTCTCTTATTTGTGTGTCTGTTCACTGTATTAACATTTAAAAGAAATCTACTATCGTTCGAAAGACAACTTACTCTCAGCCCACATTTTTCCTTATTTTAGGCAAGAACCCATCTCCAATGTGGGACAGATTAGTTTTCAATAAGATAAAAGAAAAACTTGGAGGACGAGTTCGTCTTATGGTATCAGGTGCTTCCCCTTTATCGCCTGATGTCATGGAATTTTTAAAGATGTAAGTGTTGCATAATATTGTTGCATACATTACTAAAGAGAAATTGCCCTTCCCTTATTGTTTTTAATAAGCTTCATCCTGACCTAATGATCTGCGGCATCTATTTCCTAGTTGCTTTGGTGGGAGAGTGACTGAAGGTTATGGAATGACTGAGACTACTTGTGTTATAAGCTGCATTGATAATGGTGACAGACTTGGTGGTCATGTTGGCTCTCCAAATCCAGCCTGTGGTGAGTAGTATGAATTTCACATCACATAACTAGCTGCATATTAATTGTTAGGCAAAGCAATATAACAACCAATTTGATCATGAAATGGTCAAACTGTAATCCCCTCCATCCCCCAGTTGTAACATCCCATCACTTGCGGTTATTTGAATTGTTTATCTTGTAAATTTTTGGACTGATGCATTTACGCATCTGCTGAATGTGCAAGTCTAGTTAATGCATGCTATAGGGCTGCTGTCGTTTTTCTGAATTAGGGTGTCTACTTAGTGCAATCAATGAAGTTTTTATTTAGATTATTATATCTATAGCTTGTTGCACCCAATGCCAAGAGATTTATTGTTTTATTTCAGAGATAAAACTTGTAGACGTTCCGGAAATGAACTATACATCTGATGATCAGCCCAATCCCCGTGGTGAAATTTGTGTCAGGGGTCCCATTATTTTTCAAGGTTATTACAAAGATGAAGCTCAAACGTAACCACCTCGCCTGTTCTGTGCTTCTTCTTAATTGAATTTATCATGTCCTATTTACAATGTGCCTAAATTTTCATTAAATTGACCAGGAGAGAAGTCATCGATGAAGATGGATGGTTGCATACCGGAGATATTGGGACATGGATAGCTGGCGGTCGTCTCAAAATCATTGATAGGTGAGATATAAGTGTATCACCATCTTAACATTAGTCTATATTGTTTAGCAAGAAACGTGACTTCTTAGAGCACCATCCATCATTAATTTGATACTATCTTTTTTCATCTGATGCAAGTGTGCTCATTTCAATGAGAAGATTTTATTGACACTTTAAAGTTAATTTTCTATCTTCCAATGGTGCTTTGTTCAGTGAGTGATACTGTTAACTTTTCATCTCATTGTAGGAAGAAGAATATCTTTAAATTGGCACAAGGCGAGTACATTGCTCCAGAGAAGATAGAAAATGTATATGTCAAATGCAATTTTGTGGCACAGTGCTTTATATATGGTAAGGAAAGGAATAATGCTTACATATTTAGAGTGCGTGTCTTCCGTCGTTTGCATCTCTTCCTTTATCCCTTTCTAGATTGCTGATGCTTCTTTTACCTTTTATAGGTGATAGTTTTAATTCTTCTTTGGTGTCTGTTGTCTCGGTGGATCCTGATGTCATGAAAGCATGGGCTGCTTCCCAAAACATAGCGGTAGTATACGCTTTTTGGTTGTTTAAATCTTATAATTCAAATCCATTGGCTCATTAGGTGCTATTTTAATTTCTGGTAGAACAATTAATATCTCTCAAAACCATGCAGTCAGTTATAAATTTGAAATCAAATGGATAACTAATCAAATGGTTAAAAATAATTTAGCCTGCGTAGTTTTGAAATCAAGAAGGTAAAATCATATATTTTTTGTCAAAGTCCCGAAGAAGTTTATGAAATTTACTCTATTTTATTTTTCTGCTTATTGGTGTTTGATTTATGAAAGCTATATTCTGTAATAACTGATTTTCTCTCTGTTTTGTGTGCATAGTATAATGATTTAACACAACTTTGCAATGATCCAAGAGCAAAGGCAGCTGTTTTGGCTGAGATGGATGCTGTTGGACGCGACGCTCAAGTAAGTTGTTCATTTTATGTGCACTACCTTGTAAAGCCTCATTGTCAATAATATTGAATGTTATCTGTATCTTTATTTGATGCCCTGTAGCTTAGAGGTTTTGAATTTGCAAAAGCGGTCTTTTTGGTGGCTGAACCATTTGCGATGGAAAATGGTCTGCTGACTCCGACAATGAAGGCAAGCATCGAGTTATTAGACTACATAATTATCATTTAACACGTGATGTGCATTTTTTTTAACATTTGTGCATTTGATTTTCAGATTAAGAGGCCTCAAGCGAAAGAATACTTCTCCAAAGCTATATCTGATATGTATAGTGAGCTCTCAAAATCTGACCCTTCTCAGAAACCCTTGTGAAATTGAGAGGTCTTCCTCACTGCATCACAGCAGATTTTGGACATCCTTATACAAACACAAGAAGAAGAAAATAGATAAACAAAGATACATGCCCAAAGTACTCATTATAAACTTTAATCATTATGGCTCCTACATCAGAACCATACCACTGAAAGGATCCTGCGATTTCTTGTTGTATTGTGTTGTAGTTGTTTGATAAGAATTATGGTAGGACTAGATTAATATTCATAGTGCTTAAGAATAAATTACATTATTTGATTTTAAATATTTATTCTCAATAAATATTATTTTCACTGATCAACCATGTGGCTCGTTGTGACGTGAAACTTTTGTTGTTGAATTCACTTAATTGAGAATTGGGTTGTTAAAGTTCTTTACTATTTTGCTTGTTTTTAATACGGTTGAGGTTGAAGCTCTCCTTTGTTATGAGGAGTGCCTCTACCTCTAGTGATAAAAAGGAATTTGGTTGACACAATTATACTACATTGATTTTCTAAGATAATCAAAATTCTAATTTGGATGTTTTTAAAAATTGAGGAATCAATTGCCCCTTAATGTTTTTGTTGTAGAGACCTAAACGTCAATGATGTTTGTGTTAAATAAAGATGGTCAACCATGTGACAAATGGAGTGTCTATCAGTCCTATTAGGGTTCAACGTCTAAAAAAAACCAGTCCTATTAGGGTTCAATGTCAAAAAAAACCGGTTGTGTAAGAATTTGATAAAAAGATTAAAGGATAAAAAATGATATTATATTTTCAGGAGTAAACCGGTTTTTGTGTTTTTTTTAGTCACCGGAATAAAACCTCACTATTAACCTTATTATGGGATATCAATTTATTATTGGATGAAAAACATGTCAAATATTCCTGCACCAAATTGAACTCAAATAAAAGAAATTATATCACCCAAACATCTGTAGTTCGTAATAAACTAGTACATATTCAGCAAAAAAATTAAACTAGTACATGTCAGACTTTCTTTTAAAACAGAAATATATGGTAGACTTGACAGCATATGCATCAGAAAAACTGTTAAATTTGTGTGCTACAATATGTGTACTTAATAAAAAGAATTGACAAGAATGTGTACTTATAGATGCCCTAAAAAAAAACGAGAATGTGTACTTATTGATGATTAGTGCAGTTGAAATGGCACATGCCATGCCTCTATTTTTTTATAAGCAAATTACATGCCATACCTCTATGGTAGAGCATGCTTCGTGCTAGCCTGGACCCCGCTAGACTCGTACCGGTACAAATAAGGAATGGAACCCCTCCAGCTATAGGACAAGGAAGTGAAATGTATATATACTCTTGATTCTTGAATAATCTGTACTCTTAAATAAAAAAAAGAGGTGGTAGACGATTTTGTTTTAAGAAGGTAAATTTGCCTACACAAATTGACACGATCAAATCCGAGACCTTAAGGAAAAACACACTTTAAAGAAATGGTAGATGATTTTAATGCAAAATATGTACTACTAAGTAATTTGAGAGGGAGGATGGGTATGATATAATTAGATGATATAATTTGATTGAAGTAACTAATGTTACATTGAAGCTGAGAAATTTGAGACAATTATTTTTTGTAAATGTGATCATTATTATAGGACAACTGGAGTAATACATAATACATCTAACAGTACATGTTTGTCTTATAATTCTATCCAGCAAGTGAAGGAATTAGAGAAATTCCAATACAAGAAATAAAAACCAAAAAGGCCCACAAACCAAACTAGTAAAGAAATTACAAGACTTCCTTATTAAGCATATATAGCTAGAAATTAACAGCAAGAAATTGCATGGCTAAAAAAGCCAGCATCATTTTTAAAGCAATAAATTTCAGTGGTGCAGCATTGCTAGGAGAAGGTGCAGGTACATTGGAAGCTGGAACTGTAGGTGCAGGAGAAGCCAATGCTGAAGGTGAAGATGATGGAGCAGGTGAAGCAGCTACTACTCTGAGCACGTTAATATCAACCTTCTGTCCTGCTTGACAGTGTCCAGGTACACCACAGAAGAAGAAGTGATGACCATGATTTGTTATCTTTATGGTGTCATTTCCAGTAGTGAATGTTGCAATAGGTGATGATGCATTGCATGACTTGTACATGGCATGTGTCACTCGCATCACATTGTGGAATTTTGCACTATATTCAAATACTGAAATACAGTAGTACAAATTAATGCCCTTGTCAATTTCATTTGAGGTAACATTCCTCTCAAAAAATTTGATTTAATTAATAATAATCATAATTAAGTAAAAACCATGCTCTTGATGATTTGGGACCACCCGACAAAGTCATTGCATGTTGTTTTGTTTCTTTGTTTGCAAAGCACCACAGAACAAAAAGGTAATGCAAGTGAAAGTGGTGGGTCATGCCAGTTTATAACTATCATCATTCATGAAATGAAATTGATTTGTTCGGGAGAATCCGAATTCGGATCTTAACTATAAGATTTTTTAACAGACATTACTTACCTTTCAATTGAACTCAAGACTATAAGATCCATTTCTTCACGAAATTAGATGGCTGAGACAAAGATATATAATAAAATTGATATTTTAAAAGACATTCGTTAACATTCGCATTAAAAAATGTTTAATCTTATAAGAATACAAATCATGTGAAAACAAAAAGTTGTGTAGGTGTACAAATTACATAATTAGTCTTGGGAAATGCTATGCCATGCCATGAAAGATAGTGCAATAGTGGAGTATACTTGAAGCAAAAAACATGGAAAGGAGGAATGTAAGTTTTTCTATACCAAATTTGACAATGTTAGAAAAAGGTTTTCTTAGAATTGTAAAATAATGTTAATTTTGGTTGTCTTCTCCCTTGAAAGGACCTTTCAACTCCAGAAAATGTGAACATATCTTCTAAGAATGAAGAAAAAGCAACACAATTGAACAAATAAAACATGCAATTGGAGAAAGGACTTACTAATAGTGTCACCAAGTTGGAAGTTCTTGGTAGCAGCCCATTTTTTGTAGTCAATGTTACCAAGTGTAGTCCATCCAGCAGAATCACCAACCTTGTATACAGCTGCATATGAAATCTGCATAGCTACCATCATTATAGACAAAACCATAGCTCTTTCTACCAAAGCCATGACTATAGACTCTGCAAGATATCCTTCTCCTTGTTTTTGGTATTAGTAAATTTCTTTTCTGCTGAGGTTGAGGACTTTATAGAACTTTTGACTAGACTTTTTTTTTTTGAAAATGCAAAGAAATATTATTACCTTTTGACTATGTTGGAACTATTTTTTTTAGGAAAATTTAATGTTGGAACTTGAAGAATGGGGTGTGTGTCTTTTTGTTAATTAATTATTATTTAATGGGTTTGATGAAAACCTCTTTTACAAAACAACATGTGGCCCGCATAATCTGGTTAATCTCACCACCTCATTTATGGCTTACATAGGAGCGGTGGGTCTAAGTAATAAGTGCTGCTACTTTGCTTTTGCAATACTACTACTACTAGCATCTTTTTTCTAGTTTTACTATATGAGTATCCTATTTCCGTTTAACATTCAAGTTGAAAATGTAATTTAGTGTGTTTGGTACACAAATTGTTATTTAAAAAAAAAGTAGAATGTGCTCTCCAACTAGAGATTTAACCGATGTATCGCCGATTGTCTTCAATTGTGATTCTCTTTCTTAAGGAAAAAATAATGTCCATCAACTCTAAGTTTCTTAGTTACTTCAATATAGTTGTTTTGAGTTTTTGCTACTAGACTGAGAGATACATGTAAATAAAGATAAAAGCCGAATGATAAATAGATAAAATAACATAAATAGATTGGGTTCGATTGATTATGTGTTGAATATATTGTACAACATAGGTATTTATAGGCAAGATTGTTTCTATTTGTCAAAACGACAGGACATACAATGTTTAGCATTGCTCATCTCTTTGTGCGAGTAGTGCGCCAAGTTTTTCTCGTTGAGGGGTTTGTGGTGCCCCACATTTGGCCGACAACTTTCCACTTTACGATATGATTTGTTGACAAGGTCCAATGTGTACAATCCTTCACACGCCTCCTCACTCAACGCTTATTACAGTTAGTAGAGCTACAAACAGGGAGCATGAACAATGCCTCATTATCCAATTTCACCGAGCTTTTGACTCAGCTTGATGCTTCAAGACCCGCATACTGTTAAGTATAGTTGAGAAAGACCTAGTTGACCATCTTTTTACTGAAATGACATTCACCTAATCTTCCCTCGCATGGGGGAAACTCGTCTAAGCTCAAATCGCCTATCTATCAATTCCGGTTAATAAAATAAGTATTTTTTCGTGTAAACAAAATGTAAAATTATTTTAATTTGGGTACACTTTAGTACCATATACAAAAGAACTTAAATGAGATGGTAAAGAATCATTTTTAATTTAATCAGATGTTTTAAGTTCGAATTCAACTTTAAATGTCAATTATGTTTCATAATTTATTTACGTATTTAATTTTTTTTCAATAAAAAAAGTTAAGTCACGACTCACAATTAATCTCAAAAGACATCTCTAATTTATAGGTTATAAAATGATACTCCTCTCTCAATTTTTATTTTTTTTAATTTATTTTTTATGCAATATTATAAATTGATGCTCTAATTTGATCATTTTGACAAATGTTCTTAGGAGTAGACGATGAAAATAGCACCTATTTATTAAACTTGAAGTTTGATATAGATTTTTGACTGAAAAATATTGATATTGATTATTGGCATGATCTAATTTTTTTTAATATGATATGATATAATTTTTCTATATCCCCACTATTTGCTGCATAATGCATCGATGCTATAGTAGTATAGTCTTTGGCTATGGAATTGGTTTCAAGGTTGTGAAGGAAAGAATGTTGGGCCATATGATAGGGTCTTGTATGTGCCGTGATAACCATTTTTTGTATTTTTATTTGTAACAAATGACTGGTGAGTGTCATCATAAATAACAACCACCATACCTTGTTTCCATTTGATTATCACATTGCTTTGCACATGAGACAAGCATTAAGCAAATAGTAAATCAAGTTTATACAACCTCCAATCTAAAGCTACATATCATGATTTATGTCTAGCAAAATCTGGTGGTAAGCCTTTATGAAATACAAACAGGGTCTTTTTTTTTTGTTTGTTAGACTCTGTTTTCCTTTTGACATTCCAAAAAGGAATTAAAAAAACAACTAATTTGATTTTATGGTGGTCAAATAATATAGGAGGTGTAATGTGAGGGTGAGAGATAAGTAAATTTTGACTGCGTAATTTTACATAAACTTTTGAAATTTTTAAATGGTCACAAGTCACAACAATTCTACTACTTAACATTTTGGATTTGACTCCTCTATAATTTGAAGTGTCTCTTTACAGAATAAAAAGTAACAAAAAAATAAATAAAAATAAAATAATTGTCTAACTCAAGAGGGAAAATGATTAATGTAAAATTATACTCCAAAGAGGTGACACTGGAAACAAGTATCATTTCACAATTTGGTAGAATCCAACTACTACACTATTCATTCATTCTCATTGGGATTGGTACAACCTAATTTAGTATAGTTTTCCCACGAGTGGTTTCATAAGAATTCTTCAATCCTCAGTAAGTATTTGAGTATCAGCTGATCACCTTATGCAGCCATAACACCTAAGTTTTGCATAATTGATCATGATTGTGCTTGTTGGCTAAGTTAATTAGCCAACAAGAACAACTCAATTATGGCCATAATTTAAAACTCATGTGCCATATAAAATATCATGTTTATCAAATTTTTGGCTACCAAATATGTTTCTTGCTAACTTATGTCTGGTTAGTTTATTTGTTAGATTTGCAATTTGTCACAATTTTTAAACAGGACAAATAATACAATGGGAATGTTAAATGGAAACATAAGAAACATAGTAATATAACTTACAAACATTACAATGTTACAGGATAATTGCCATGGCAATACAATGTTACAAGCAAAAGCTACTTAACACAATGGGAATGATAAATTCTGGTTAGCTATAATAACAAACAAATCTAACCATGCATTTATTTGACAAAACAACTTAGTACTAGAATTTCCTCTAATTTACAACTGAGAAACCAGATCATTTCTGCTAGGGGAATTTCCACCAGGTACTTTCTCATCTTCAATATAATCATTTTCAACAAACCTCTTCCAAAACCAATGTTGCTTCCACACTCTTTGTGTCATCTCTTCGATAGGGACATTCTTTGTCTCAGGGACAAGGAAAAAGACAAAAGTTGACATGAACAAGATCCAACCAGAGAAGAAAAAGAAAATACCAAACTTGAAATAGCAAAGCATTGAAAGGAAAGCTTGTGCAATGACAGCAGTGAAGAGGAAGTTGACACAAACTGTTACACTTTGTCCTGCAGAACGAGTCTCTAGTGGAAATATCTCACTTGGAATAAGCCAAGCAAGTGGACCCCATGACCATGCAAATGCTGACACAAAAATACAAACCATAACAACTACAAGAGCTGCATACCCTTTTGAGAGTTCCTCAGAATGGTCCTTCACTTTGATTCCTAGTACAATTGCTATCACCATTTGTGACAAGAACATTTGAACACCAGCTTCGAGTAATAGCTTTCGACGTCCTAGTTTATCTACTGAATATATTGAGACTATCGTTGAGACGACGTTGATAGCACCGGTAATCACAGCAGAGTAAAGTGCAGCATCATTCTTGAATCCTAAGGTGTTGAACAGAACTGGAGCATAGAACATTATGGCATTGATGCCAGTGAATTGCTGAAAAATCTGTTTTTTAATCCCCATATTTAAACAACATCAATCAAAAGAATTAATGATTATAACTTTAAGTTTATAATACACTAACTTAACTATCAATTAAATGTTTAAAAAAGGTCTGCAACCGCAATTGTGGTCGTGCCATCATAGTTTTTTATGTTTCTTTTTGCTATTGCAATTAGGGCCCTTTTAACCACAATTCTCTGCAATAACAAGAATTGTTACGTGATTGCGACGATGAATTAAGACCTTTGCTATCATATTATGCATGTTTACGAAAATGTGAATATAACATTAGAACTAACCATTAGTGCAATGGAAATGACAAGTTGAGGTCGGTTATTGCGTTTGAGGAGATTTCTGAATGGATGTTTCACCTCTTTAGCAACACGACTTGCCTCTACTAACTCTAAGAACTCGGGTTCAATGTTGTCCGTGCCACGAATCTTTCTCAAAACAGCTTTTCCTTTGTCCAAGTGACCACGTTCAATGAGACTATTTGGGGTGTCCACTACCAAGTAAGCCCCTAAAGTGAGGAGTAATGCTGGGATACCTCCCAACCCCAGAGATATCCTCCAACCCCAATGACCTTTGATTCTGTTACGGAAAGATATATAATGAGCAGCATCAGTAACAATGAATTGTACAATATTCATAATTATTTGTCTAGAGTAAAATGGCATGACTTTTCATGAAAGTCAAGTATGTAGCATTATCATTTTATCATTAAATTCCAGATTAAGAATTTCTTTGGCTCACAAAACACTAAATAGTCAAGCATAAGTGTTAGAATTTTGGTGCTTTCACCTATGAAAATGTAAAATGTATCATAAATACAACTTAGTCGGTAAAGAGCTACACATGCATTTGATATGCTCATATGCGATCTCAAACCCACAATTTTTGACTTCTCAAGCATTTAGTGTGTATGAGTTTCGCTATTAGACTTTTTAGAACCAAAATAAATGTAAAATCAATTAATTGAGCTTTTACTATCATTGATTGTTCTTATAATTTTTTTTCAAGTTTTTAACATGTTATTGTCCCAATAATTTCCAATTAATGAACTAATATGTCAAACAAAAGGATGCAATACAATTAAGAAACTTACTTGTTAGTGCCATAGTTGACAAGGTTAGCAAAGAGAATGCCAAGAGTAATATCAAGCTGAAACAGTATATTCAATGCTCCACGTATTCTAGAAGGTGCAATCTCTGAAAGGAAAACTGGCACGGCCTGTCTCCATCAAAACAATATTAGTGACTTCCAAAAGCCAATTGTTATCACAAGTGTGAACTTTAAATTATTAATTAAATATTTGATTAATTGAATCAGACCAAAATCGTGTATCATTTGTAGCATACAGTATTACTTAAGGAATCAAAGGCAAAGTCCAAAGTAATGACTAAAATAAGATAGAGATAGCTACAAAAAAAAGGCAAATGAATGGAACTTGTCAACAAGATATTTTAATCATTAATTAAACATATTATATCATTTTTCTCTTAATTAAATGAAATCATGCCCAAAGTGGTCACCAGCAAGTGTTATGACTCATAAACGTCAAATAGTAAGAATACTTTGAAGCCAAAAAGGTGGATATAGGGTTGAAAAAGACTGATTAAGACTTTGTGTGGGTGCCAAGAAACCTTTATTTATTTATTTATTTAAAGAGAAACCTTTATATTATTTGTTAGTTGCCACCAAAAGGTTTTAAAAGTTTGGCTTCCACTAGAGCATCATTCTTTTTTTGTTGAATAAAATTCCGTAGATTATTATATCTATACCATTGATTAAAGTTTAGGATATAATATAATAACTATATAAAAAAGATGATATAATTTTGTTGATGTTATCTTACAAATACTTTTATCTTACGATTGGCTGTTTCTGTATAGATGTGTTCATACAAGAACCACACGCGTTCACTAAAAGTTGAGTTTGAAATTTTGTTCCTTTTTCTTTTTCCTAAAGTGACTAGAATTTTTGTCCCTACTTGTACCAAAAAAATAAAATAATTGGCCCCTACTATTAGCATAAGTCCAATAAACACAAGTTTTGCTATTAATTCTTGAAAAATACTATCTCTTATGATTTATGAATTCTTTCAAATATAGAATTAATGTAAAATTTATAAGTTAATTTTTTTTGGGAGCCAGTTAGATAAAAAAGTTAGCAAAGAGATGATTGATTTAATTAATAGATACATTAATATTAATTTAATTAATAAAAATAAATCAAAATGTGAAAATAAAAGTTTGTTTGAATTTACAAGACAAAGCACTTATAAATAAACTCACATTTCGACATTTTGTCAGTTGAGTTAAAATTTATGGATATAAAAATACTCATTTAATTATGTAAAAGACAAATGAAAGTCTTTATACCAACATTGTATTCGAATATGTGTGGACGTAGTTTCAACCTAAAGGTAGAGAAATAAATTACGCAGAAGAAAACAAAAATATAAATCGGACTCCATATAAATAAATATGAAGTTTAATTAATATGATGTCATGTAATTATACAAATATTTAGCATGTACATCTAATGATGTGTTGTCACATAAATTAATAAATATAATAACACATCATTAAATGTATACGTAAAAGACTTAACATTTATAGAGTATATTAATTAAATTCATAAATATGCAAAAATTGATGTCACATTTTATGCAAAACAAAAAAATAACATTTCTCCTAGTATATACACAGCACTATTGATCAAACAAATATGGGAAATGTTAACGGGTGTCCTTGGGGCACTGTTTAAGGATATGAATAAGGAAATTATATAGTAGTTAATGCATTGAAATTGTGTAATTAATTGATAATAATGTCAAAAGCAGTTTTCTTTTATGGTAATAATTTCCTTTTATGGTATGCTTAAACAGTGCCCTGAGGACACCGGTTACCGGGACCAACAAATATATAAGAACCTGATAAAAATTACAAAACCTATTTTTGTCTACAAATGATGTACACAAGGATCTCACATGACTTAAATAAGTTTTGAACTCAAACAGCGATAGTACATCAAATTACATGGATGCTAAATATCCTATGTATTAATTATTGATAGAAATTCCACTAACCTGGTTTGCAAAACCAATTCCGCAGCCAAGTAAGACCCTACCAACGATGAGCATGAGAAGATTTTGAGCAGATGCATTAAGAGTAACTCCAGCTATGAAGAAGAAGCCAGCAATCAACATTGTGAGCCTTCTCCCTAGTACTCGAGTTGTATAAGACGCGAAGAAGGTTACCGTTAAACCCGCCAAATACAATGATGAAGTGAATAGCTGCAACCCTTGGTTATCATATTTGCAGTAGTTACTTTCCGACCCATCTGATTCCGTCGTCTGTCTCAAGACTTTTGGAAAGAATTTCTTCAAGAAGGGTGGCATTGATGCCACACCGCCTTTAAAACAATTAAACCAACCAAATCATCCAACATAAGATATGTTTTATTAGCAATGCTCAAATTTTTATACTACTTGCACTAGTGAAATTGGAGTACTCCACTTTTCATAAGAAAATAGTACTATAAATTTTAAATTTTATCATAAATGATATTTGAATTAATTAGAATTATATTTTTCAAGGACTGTCCAAACGCATTGAAGGAAAGAAGTTAGTATTCATTAGGTACCTGAAACTCCAACATCGTAACCAAACATAAGACCTCCGGTAGCAGCCATTATGCATGAAATGATAATGATAGGAGTTATCTTTGCCTCAAATTCTTTGTCGTTGCTGCCGCTGAAGCCTCCTCCGGTCATGGTTAATTATTTTTGTCTTCAACAATGCTTAGGTGATCCACACTCGCACAGTGAAATCTTGTGATAACAAAATAGATAGATGAAGAAGAGTGACTAGATTGAGAGTGATATTTTCTTAATTGGTTATGGAGATGGTGTAGAGTGGTGGCTTATTTATTTAGCCATTATTTTTGGATTTATCGATAGTAATACAATGCAGTAGGAATGAAATTCAATCATCTACTAGTAACTAGTTTTGTGCCTTGTACAGTTATTTTATTTTATTTTTTTAAATATGAAATATTCAAACATAAGAAAAATGTAGCGTATGAAAATTAAATTTTGACAATATATATGAAAGAGATGACATAAATTAGTGTTTAAGTTTATTAATTTGATTTTTTTTTTTAAAAAAAGTTTATTATTTTGATATATCATATTCAGATTTAAACTTATGAAAAAAATAATATTTAAGAAATGTTTTGACATTAAGTAAAAGTTATATTATTTTTGGTTAAATTTAACTTTTTTTAGAATATAAATATAAAAAACAATAACCATAAAGATGAAAATATCAATG
>Ga0209282_1000403_pt1:0-10000 | contig 21101 bp, 10 predicted proteins | sample Mtrugardesep15_FD_187529 | JGI IMG/M metagenome (GOLD analysis project Ga0209282, IMG submission 187529) | Root nodule microbial communities of legume samples collected from California, USA - M. trunc garden sep15 (SPAdes) (version 2) | ecosystem: Host-associated > Plants > Roots >...
CAAGAAGGGGAATTAGTAACACAGGCTCGGTGGCAGAAGATAAGGCCAACTCAGTATTTTAGTAAATAAGCACCTCTACTAATGCGGGTGGGGTTCCAGAAGTGGACCTCGATCCAACCGAAAAACTCTTGTGTTAAAAACTTTTTAAAAGTTCTGTTAGGTTCTTAGTAGCAATAGGTGACCTTATACCAATCCCGATCCATTAGATTTGTTCGGAAAATCAACGATAGACAATAAAACATCTCGGAAATCTGGGGGTCAGTTTTGTGGATATTCTTCGCGCAATGCGAGAAGTTCCCGGAAAAGGGAGATTTGGTCCCCTCTCTATCCAACAGGGCGAGTCGGTTTGTAAGAGTCTCTGGCCGATATTCCCACTTTTTTTTGTTAAAATGGAGTCTCCCAGACCAGAAGGCTGGTTCGGTTTTCAACCCAGAAAGGGTCTGGGTCCAGCTCGGCCATCCGAGATATAACCAGACTTTTGAGGTTAATCAAAGTTAGAATATCATCTATGGGGGGCTGCCACCCCCTCTTTTTAGAGGCAGCAAAGAGAAGTCTTGTATTGATCTTCTCAAAGACTTCCCCCAGTGGCCCTTCTGGAACTTGCCCAGGCTGCGCAGCCTCTGGTTGAGGTGCGGGCTCTCCTCCGGGCTGTTCCAAGTCCCTAAAGATAGACTCCCCGCTTATGCCCGGGGAATTTATTTCGAGCGCACCAGGAAGCCGCTGCCCGACTCCCTGAGAAGGCTGCAAATTTATTTCTTCCCCAGGTTCGGCGGTATTTTGAAACCAGCCAGAGAGACCCTCAAAAAAATAATCAGAAGGATTCCCCCGGCCCCACTAGCATCCATCATCATCGATGTAGAGGGGAGGTCTGTAGGCCTGACGCCTATAGAAATAGACAACCACTCCAACAAAAGATTGAAGGCCGTAACTTCCAACGCACAAAATAGGAACCCCAGAGAGAGGAACACCGAAGCCAAGGCCAGCCAAAGCCCAAAGGAAGACCCACTTGAGTATAGTGTTAATGAAAAAAGTTATAAAGCGGGTTTCGTCTCATTTTCCGGAAAGCCAGTCATACTATTCCACTTTAGCTAAGCTAATGATGAAACAGGATCCGGATTTGTCTGCAGATGATGATGTCCACTCCTGGCTCGATGCACTTAACGAAAGGGAACGAAGTCTCTAGATTAATTAATAAAGAATTTCCTTCGTCATTAAGCAGCATCCTTTAAGTGAGTAGGGGTGCGCCGGACCGCCGACGAATAATAGGTACCCCCACACCCCAGGCAGAGTTAGTGAGCCGTGTAATAGGCGACCATTTCGCGCGGTTCGGGGGGCACTTGAGTCAGCCGCCGGCGCCCGACTGCGTCTTGACCCCTATCCAATTTTTGGGCCAATTCCCCCTTCGTACTACCAAAAAATGAGATTCTTGCCGAATCCGAGTTTGCTGCTCCAACCATTACCAAACTTATACCTATTCTGTTTAGTACTTCAGGTGCTTCTGTAGCGTATAATGTAAATCCCGTAGCGGATCAATTCCAACGAGCCTTTCAAACAAGTACTTTTTGTAATCGACTCTATAGCTTCTTCAATAAACGCTGGTTCTTCGATCAAGTTTTGAATGACTTTCTAGTCAGATCGTTCCTGCGTTTCGGATATGAAGTCTCATTCGAAGCTTTAGACAAAGGTGCTATTGAGATATTGGGCCCTTATGGTATATCTTACACATTCCGACGATTGGCCGAGCGGATAAGTCAACTTCAAAGTGGATTTGTTGTGCGAAGAGTGCGTTATGACCCGTGGCCGCCTGCCTGGTCTGGTGGGGTCCTCCGTTGTGGGTAAACGGGAAACCCGACTCTACGAACCCGAGGAAAGGCTGCACAGCAGTAGTAGGGGCGTGAAGACCGGAGCTTTTAGTAGTGCTAGCAGGAATGCAAGTGAATGAATCCCATCCCCTAGCGAGTGAAGTGCTTACGCCCCTTTAGATTAGAGATAGGGGCGCGCTAGCGTTATAATAATAATAGAAAGGTTAGGGGGCTGAGAAAAGCTTGCTGTCTACTTCTCTTCACTGCCCCGTTCTGTAACTTCCCTTCTTTAGTCCGTCCACGAGGCTGTAAAAAGAGAGAGGGGCGGCTATATAGCGGGAGTCGTTTCGGTTGTATGCCACGAGGTCCCTATGGACAAGGGGACAAGTGAATCATCGCTTTTGGGCGCAGGCAGCCCTCTACCATCCATCCCATTGCATTCCATCGTCTCGTATTGTACTGTACCGTACCAGATACATCTATTGAGTGAGAGAAAGGTAGCTTCTCTATAGATATATTATTCATTTTTTATATTGATAGGGATCCCCAGATTCCCGTCACTACGGATTGATTGTCTCTACCTAACTACATGGTAGTGGTATAGGGAGCGCAATTGCTAGAGCACGGGAGAATGAAGAGTAATGATTTCAGCAAGAGCAGCCGGACGGACTACTATAGTGAGTCCTGTGACTACTAAAGTAGAGTTGAGTCAAAAGGTATGGTATAGCAGCCTTTCCGAGCGAGCCTCTGGGATCTCCTGTAAACCCCCATGATGTGGTAAAGGGAGGATATTAGGGGAAGCAGTGAGTGGAGATTCCCCTGCAGAGAGCCGGATGAGGGGAGACCTTCACGTCCGGTTCGGAGGGCGGGGATATCCCGACCCTACTATCATTATGCCTTTGCAATGTTACTTGGTTCAACTCTATTTGTGACCTTTTCTCGTATGTGGGACTCTCTATCTTCTTGGGTAGATAATCGATCGTCTTTCATTTTGATAGTTAGTAGTATTTATTATAATAAGTCAATAAAATAAATAATAATAAATAATAATCGAACTGGAGGAGCTAAAAGCCGGGATGGCTTGGTAAGCAAGCAATCTGTTATGTAGGCGCCAACTCCCATTTATTTCTCTTCTTTCTTTTTGAAAGTCACGATCAGAATGAAAGGTAGTTCGCTGGGCCTGTATTTTGATCCCAGAGGTGCTGGTTCGACTCCAGCTCGTGAGAAGGCTTTTTTTTGTCATATCCCTTTGTCTCGCTTGTTCTTATTAAGTTCCTTTGTCCTTCCATCGCTCAACTATTTGTTGAACATAGAATTCGCCCGATATAAGATTAGTACCAACAGGGATCATAAAGCTGATTGGGCTAACGGAAAGGGAGGAGTCGGTCGTTCTGCCATCGATTACAGGCAAACCTTCCCCGAGCTACAGCCCTCACTGTCGATTCAAGACACAAACAACTACCTGTACCACAACCACTGGCATATGCGGTTAGCGGGTGTCAGGTCTAGGTCTAGATGGAGGTTCTCGTTCCAGTTCTATTTCTAGTTGAAAACAACAAATTAAAATTTAATCACCAAGTGGATATCTCGAGAACTAAAGGTGCCAAGCCTCGGATTCGACTTTAAATGAGGATAAGGCTTCCAGCTAGATATGTATGATTCACCCGGTACCTGGTATTGGTAGTAGCATCAGTCTCTTTCCCCTCCCTCTGTATGAGTTGAGAGGCTGAGGGGAAGTCTACTAACTATAGGGCTACTCCACCTGACTCACGGTCGCTCCACGGGAAACCACCACTAGGAGACGAAGCAAGCCGAGGGTTTCGAGGCAGATATCGCCATGACACGGTAGTAGGGAAACCGGTCCTTGTAAGCAGCACTAGAGAGGGGATAGAGACTCGAGACTTCAAACTAATGTCCTTCTTCCTCTGAGCCAGGTTCCTTGTAGAGTCTATCTACTAGAGACATTAACGGTGCTCACCCGGGGTTGGTTGGGAAAATTCAATACTCGAATGGAACGCCCTCCATCGTACAGTTCGGCGGACACGGAAGAGCTAGTTCATAGGGCTCGTGCAGTCATGGGACCGACGGTGAAAAGCTCGGGATGATGATGGGGCTAGCAGCATCATGAGATAGAACCCAATCCCATCCTTCTCATTCGATCCGTGCTATTAACAAATTACCACTTTTTCTGTGGTTTCGATTCAAAAGAAGTGGTTGAGATCCTCTAGCCTTCCACTTCGAGACCGACCAAAGCGAATAGGCTGGCGCGAAGGATAATTCTATTTGTTCTTCGCCAAGTGAAAGTCTAAAAGACTAATCCAATCCCACTCATTTGGCGGATTTAACACAGGTCACATCAAAAGAGAATGAAGGGCGTTTAGGATAACTCCTTCGAGAACGAAATCCCAAATACAGATTGGGCAAACTCTACCCCATCTTCAACTCAAATTCCTGTCCTGGGAGAGGTCCATTCTCAAGACAATTCCGTCCTCTCTCTTTCTTACTAGGCGACAAAGCAGAATCCCCTATGTAGAATAAATCGTTTGACCTTTATTGCACTTGAGGAAGACCCGACCTCCGAATACCAAGCTTAAATGCTTGCCTGAGTGCGCCTATTACCCTTCTCACTCGTAGTTCCCCAATCGTCTTTGGACAACCTGCCTTTTGACGGCCTTTTGAGGAAGATATCGTAATATCAAGATCTAAGATCTTACCACTTTACTTTTTAGCTGGGCTTGTTGTCTTTTACTTTGAAAGGGACATTATTTAGACTACTACTGGCGCTTCCAATTAGTATGCATAACATTATCTCTTAGGGGGGAAGGTTGACTTAGCCTGCCTCTCCCATCATGACTTTCATTCATGAAGGAAAAAAAAAGCAATGATGATCAGAAGAGTCTTGGTCACTAGAAAGTGTTTAAGAGGAGAAGGAGGGGCCCCAGAAAACAACCCTTTCGTAGTTCTAGCTGCTCAAAAGGGAGTTGAATTTCTTTCATCTGGGAAGGTGGTAGTATATATATAATACCCCCGCGAGCAAGGGAAATTATTTTCCCCAAGGCTCAAAGCGATTGAGTGCTTGACTAAGTTAAAAGAAAATGACTCTTTCTTCGGTGGACATGGCGGAGGCTCATGCACTTACACTTAGGAAAGGTTCTGACCTGGCTTTTTCTCTACAGCTATCTTCTGTTTTTATGTATGAAAACAGATTCATCTCAGGTCTTGAAAGCTTTTCATAGTCAAAAAAAAGTCGTCTACAGATCGCAGTCTGAGGCCTATTGTTAGTGATGTGCAGCAACTCCTGATGTCCCAGCTGGTCGGTATAAAGGGTGAACAGATTAGCCAATGCTTCGGCCGATTGGGTGGCAAAGCATCTTCCTGACTGAAAGTGTCGACCTTACTGGGTGCAGAGTCCTCCACCAGCTAAGCTATTCTTGCTATTTTAAGAGAAGATCATCATTGTCTGACTTAGGCCTTGATGTCTTTTTATTTCAGCTTTCAATGCCCGATTCAAAGGAAGGCAGGTGAATCTGCGTGTAAGGAAGCGGGGATCTTTAGGGAGAAGGGTTTGAGCGGCTATGTATAATTACAGTGACTTTAGAGTAACCCGGAAATCTAAAGCGCAAATAGCGCCGGTTCTGGTCTCACCACGTTAGATATCCGCTAAGAACTTCCCAATCAAATAGATCTCCCCTGGCTGGCAATCTCACCGGTGAAGTTAGAGCTCTCTAACAAGCGATGAGGGACGAGGTTGCCCGGGTCAACGGATCGAAGGCAGTATTTAACGTTCCCACCTGCAACTACGAACTAGGCTAGCTGACCTAGCAGTGAAAGACGAGAGAGCTGACCAAGAATATTTGTCCTAGATTCATCCCTAGCGGCTTCAAAGCCATTAAGATCGTTACTTCTGGGAATGAATAGTCTTTATAGCGCTCTTGAAAGCGCAACTCCAAGAAAAGAAGAGGGGCTTCCCCGTTCTCAGTCCATGAAGGTGCTTTCTTTATTGATTGGTAGTTTGATGCTAGCTGTTATGCTAAGCAATGCCGCTTATAGCAGCTGGACAAGGAAAGGCAAGAGCGAGCAGCCACACATGAACCGCGATAAACGATGTCATGATAGGCTTTCCATAACCATCTTTTCGTAATCAAATCCTTCTTTCAGTCTCCCAATAAACGAAAAAGCTGCGAAAGCTGTGCTCGATTTCCTGCGCTAAGTGGTCTTTCCGCTGGATGACTACTATGGACAAAGATGACGACTACTCCCAGTCTCTGGTCAATCCATGCCGATGCTAGAAGAGCCCGCCCCCCCGAAAGATACGAGGTTTTTTTCCTCTCCTTACTTACATGATTGAATTTCTTCTATAAAAAGATATAAAAGGTACCCCTAAGATAAGAATGTTTAAACCACCTGTAAAGGAAGAAATCAAAGGGAGGATGTCCGGAGGAAAAAAGCCCACCCAGTTGGAGGTAATATTAAGGGCCTGCAGTCACTTCAGGTTAACCCAGCGAGTTTTCGCAAGCAAAATGGAGAGATTTCCCTTCTATCCTCAGTACTCTAACTCTATTATTTGCTTTTCTTTGCTATCAATCTTTCGGTTCTTCTCCCAGTCGGTTTGCGTGTTCATCTGTCTTGCTTGCTTTGTTTGATTTGTTATAGACCGGCCGGTCGGGGACAACAAGCTCGATTAGAGTAACTTATTTTTAAACTCCTTTCGGGTCTACAACAAGATCCGGGTGACCGGAGTGATCAGCAGCTTGATCAGCTTACGGGGTAGTTTCGCAGATCTCCAGGAGTGGAACTAGGATATTAATCGAAACAGAAGGTCTTTAGAGTTGATGAAACAGCATGTGCTACTGTGCGAGGAGCGAAGTGTAAGGCTGAAGATCAAGCTCATCTACTTGAAAGTAAGGTAAGTGAAGTGGTGTGGTTTAATCTTTTCCAGAGGCTGCTGCTTCAGCTTCACTTAGATATAGATAGATGCCAATGCCGAAGAGTCAAATAAGAGTGAGAATTAGAACAAGGAGAAAGGTGGCTGGATTGAATCAATCTATCACTCCAGCTTTAGCGACTGGGTCATGAATAGCCTGACGGTTGAACCGTGTCCCGTAAGGTCACTTTACCAGACTGACATGTAACTACCCTCTTGTTGATCCGGTTGTTCTTATTCAAACCGGCCCCGGGCTATAAGCAAACCATTGAGCTTCCTGCCGAGCGAACTGCAAGGTAGAGCTAAGGTAGACGATGGAGAACAAAGGGCTCCGTAACATCTATCTCAAAAGAATCTACATCGATTTCAGGAAGTGTGCCTAATGGCTGACCCCTGGAAATTGACTCGGCTTTCTAGTTCGAAGGGTATTGAAGTCAAAAGCGAGCTAAAGCCATACAGGAAGCTCGAGCCCCAACAACAAATAAGGAGCTGAAGAGATTGCTAGGGCAGGTCCATTTCCTTCTTCGGGATCAAGGAACTCCTGCTGGATAACTTCTGCTTCAAACAGGACTTGGAATAGGGATTTACTTTCATGGGGAACTTAACTTCAGATAAGTCTCGTTTGCGTCGACAAGCGAGTTCCCGCATTAACTGCCTTCCTTGTTAACGGATTCAAATTCACATCGGTTCTCCTGTCAACTTTGCGAAGTCAAGCTCGTAGACTCTCCTTTAGCCTGTAGGCTGATCTCCATATGGATGCGCGAGTGAAGGAATGACGGGACTCCTCCTCTTTCCCAGGGACTTTCTTCCTCTAGAAGTACCATGGGATCCAGACTAGGAGCAATCCCTGATCGTCAAATTTCATATCGAAAGATCAGGTTAGGGATCATCATCTGGTCTATCGCTCCTTTTGAGAGTGACATAAGCCTTTCCCCTGCAGTGAAGTTTCTTCCCGACCCTTATTCCACTATCTCATCCTAGCCAATCTTTCTAATGTTCACGCGGCTGATAGAAAAGGAAAATCTTCCATTAGGAGCTGTTGGTCTTATAGAAGTAACTGGTGTTTTTAGCCGTAACCCCTGTTACCACGTAGGAGTTCTTAAAGAAGGCCGCTAAATCAGCAATAGAGGACAACTCCAGATCTATGAATAGCCAACAAAGAGCCTAGCTTGATTACTGGAACTAAACTGCAAGCAGCTCCTACCTTACTTATCGATAAGGAGTACTGGGACTGAGTAGACTTCTTGTAGTTCTCTTTTCCCTATAGAACTACATAAATGTATTGGGTATTTTTCTAACCTTGCCAAGAGTGCTTTGAGCTTTTCTTTCTTAGACCCGGTCATATCCTCACCCTTCGGTCGAATCCAGCTTATGACATGGCTAGAATGTTAGACCGATGTCTTAGGGTCATTCTCAGTAGCCATACGGAATCGGAACCTATGCCTTCTAGCTGCCCTACGGATGAGCCCAAAAGAATAGAATTAAAATCAGGAAGTGACTTCGATAATACCTTTCCAAGACTCACTCGCTTCTTTAAGCCATGCTCTTACTAAACCTAAACCACAAAGACGAGATAATCTCTATCTTATCCGGAGACAGACTCAAATCAATTGACAACCAAAGGAGTCACTCGTGGCACACTGACTATATTCCAACTTCTCTGCATCAATGCACTCATTCGGTAAGATATTACTTTTTTAGGCAAGCAAGTCAGGGATTCCTCGAGCTGCTATCTCGATACCGATCCTTGAAACCTTGAATTAAGGGCACTGCTTAGGTAAGAAAGAAGCGCTGATCCACTTATACTCGCTAGGGGTTACTCTATCACACGCATCCTAGCTTATCTAACTTCTTCCTTGAAGGTCCCACGGACTGTTCGAATTCTTAGCCTGTCCTTGATTAGCTTCCTATCACCTACGCCTCCTACCAGGAAGTCACTATTCTTTCCTTTCTCCTGGCTCCTGAAGCTTTTGCATTTTTCAAAGGCCTTCACTCGATCTTCATTCTACTATAAGAACTCGAACCTGAGTCCATTACTATTCTGGTCGAGTTCGTTTATTCGTTTTTTCAGAACTAACACTTCGTACCTGAACATGAATAGGCAGCGCTCTTTTTCCCGACGTAAGCCCAGGCTTGCTATCATCCAGTTGTGGCTTTTTCCCCCCTTCATTCTCAAGTGCTATAGCTTGTTCGCTTGAATACATTAGGTAGGGAAGGACAGGATATTACTCGTCGGTTCTATTCGGCGGTGGTGGCTTTGCTTTGAATTTCTTTCCACTCATTTTGGCTTTTTACTTTTATTATTCATGCTTGCTCCACTAGCCTCAAACTCCATTCCCATTTCGAATCGACCTGTTAGATTAGAGAAGGCTTTTCTGCTTAGCAGAACCCGATTCTCCGCTCAAAACATCTGATCTTCCGACTTAAACAACCGATTCCATTTCTATCCTTTTTTTCTATGATCAATTCAATAAAGACTTCCTTCTCAACTGACAACCCCTGGGCCTGTTCATAAGCGATCTTCTTTGTAGGGCTTTCGGCTCGGCTGCCTTCCTTTATTTTTGGGCTAAGGCTAGCTTTCCTAAGTCAGTTCCAGAGTGCATGAGTGAATCTTGATCTGTATTCAAGGTATGCCCTTTCCAGTTCTGTTATAATATTCCAGTTCTGTTATAATATTTACTTCGGTTAAGCTGAGGTTAGCGAAGTAAATCCTTTGCTTGGGGCCTTGGAGGTCGGAGATCAGAGCGCTGTGTTTAAGTCGTCTGGCCGTAAGAAAGACTTTATCTGCGCCAGTAAGAGTAAGAGCTTGAGAAGAAGGGAAAGAGGAAGAAGTCTTCAAATAATTAACTCCTTTCCCTTTAGGAAAGCTTGACTTTATTCTTTCTTTATATACTTACCTTACTAAATAAGACAATACTATAAAAGACTTGGACGAGAAAAGTAAGATTGATAACTATGAATAGTAGGAATAGTCTAAAGCAGTGGTTAACTAGAAGAAGAGTCAAAGACTTTTTCCTAGCCGCTGATGGAGACAATGTGGGACCTCGTGCTCAGCCGGTTGCTCTTTTAGATAAACAAAATTTCCGGAACATTGCCTCGGTAGAAGCAAACCCAACTAATACGCAAGCCCATCTCCCGAGACAATCAAATCAAAGCAAAAGTGCCTTGCGGCTGTCGCGCCTCTCTCTCTGTCTCTGTACCTTGTGTTTGTCCTTGTTGTTGAAGATTACTAGGGGTATTTCTATTCCTTCCTCCGATCACATACTGCACATAC
>Ga0209282_1000403_pt1:15000-21101 | contig 21101 bp, 10 predicted proteins | sample Mtrugardesep15_FD_187529 | JGI IMG/M metagenome (GOLD analysis project Ga0209282, IMG submission 187529) | Root nodule microbial communities of legume samples collected from California, USA - M. trunc garden sep15 (SPAdes) (version 2) | ecosystem: Host-associated > Plants > Roots >...
CCTTTTGGTCATACCGTTATCATCCGAAGAAAAGAATACCCGAAGGCTCTTGCCTTGTGTATAAAATAAGGATAGATTGGAGGAAAAGAGAAAGCGAGAGAAACCCCATCCCTCTCTTTCCAGAGGATTCGCGGCATGTCAAGCCGGTTCTTCGCTTTGGCTAAGATTATTCTGCCAAGCGAGTTTCGGCAAGTACATTGACCCCACACAAATCACGTTCACGAAACAAAAACTACTTGCTATATTTATATACGCAATTCATTTCGCCTCACTCGACTCTATATCTAGCCAAAGGTAAAGACTTGCATTCTGTTACTCTGATAAAGATCCGGTTATCTTATGGTTAGGATTCTTCTTTATCTTTTATCTTCCTTCTTATCTCTGTTCTCTGTGAGTAGCGGGCGGTTTTTGCTGTCAAAGTGCGGGTTTGTCAAGGGAAAGCTTTCTGAGCTGTTGATTTTCGACTTCCTTCCCTCGACAACTATTTTTATAATAGATCTTGACTACTGACCATGGGCGGGGTCGGTTAATTTTGTGATGTTTTCTCTCTGGCAACGAGTTTAGTTTCATTTTTCCAAAGATGGAACTCGGCATACGCGTAGGAGCGAACAAGAAGAGTTGTCACAAGGAGCTTTTAGCGTCAACCACAAGAAGCTGTAAAGAGTGGCTTGAACCTTTGCTGCCTGAGTTACATAGCTGACTGCGAGAAGGAAGGTAGGAGGCATCCCCCGGGCCTTACCGAGGAAATAAATGCTGCTTGCTTTTTTGGGGATCTTCTGCCAGGATACAAGACGGCTGGCAATGACTTCATCGATTCCTTCCTCAGTCGCTGCAGTCACGGATTCATCTGACCCTTTCATTCATCATCTCGCACCTTCCCTACCGGACCTGTTCCCGTACTCTCGGGCCTTCAAACTCGATTTCTGATCTATTTCTTTCTTCTTAGCTTAACAGGCTAAATGGATTTCATTGGCAGTTCGGTCCGATCTGTCGGATTCATATGTATTTTGGGCTATTTGCCTTGGTTTAGGGGCCTGATTCAGAGCAAATCACTAATGTCGAAACTCTCGCGGCAAAGCCTCGTGGTTGGGACTTCTTTCAATTTACCGAGTTGAATAAGGATAAATTGCTTTTTCAGCCAGCTGACGTAGGGGGATAGAGCTTTCCAGTTACCTATATAAAGCAGTTTATTAAACAGCATTCTAGCAAGTTCACCTATTGTGAATAACGTAGGTCTCTACCGGCTATTACCACATTGGGGGCATCCCCTTCTATTGAATCAAAAGGAGAATCTTCTTAGACTTAGTGAATTCCTTATGCCCTGGGTCTTGGAATCAATACAAAGAATTGAGCCTCACTGACCACTCTTTCAGCTTAAGCACCTTCCTTTCGGGCATTGGAAATAGCCTTAGTTCCAGCGGATCCGGTCATTCGAATCGATTGAATCACAAATTCTCTTATATATTATATAATAAGATCAAATCACGAATGCTTTCCGCTACTGTGTTGCACGATTCAAATGGACGGCTATTAGTTATTAGTAGAATCTTAAGCCAAAACGACTTTCCTCGTTCAAATAAAATCCTGGAGTGAATAGGGCGCCCTCGGAAAGGTCGACAACAGACTCGCTACCGAGTTCTAGCTCGATGCGAAGAATAGAATAGTAAGGAAGTCAACTGATTAACCTAATATGCACTATTGAGATAACTTGAATCTAGCTAGATGCGGTGGATGTGGAATTTATGGTGTTGTTGAAAGGCTATAGACTAGGGGTCCTTTAGCCTGGACTCTAGAACTGAATACCACAACTTAGACCCTATAGCAACCTTTCTAAGGTATAACCTTACAATTAGATAGACAGGGCGTAACCCAAGTAGGAATGAAAGGGGTAAAACTCTTGAACTACTGGGAATATCATAGCAGAAAAGTCCCGGACAGACGAGAGAAGGCTTAAATGGAATCAGGACGGGCAGAAGAGTATAGGTTTTGATCCTCTCAACTCATACTTAGGATAAGGGTCCAGCTACATATGCTAATAGTGAAAGATCTCTTCCCCTTCATCCCTTGCTTCTTATTCTTTCTCTCTCATACGATTTAGTTACCTCGGAGAAAAAGAGAAACCTTCTTATTATTCCGCTCTTTCTTATCGAGATTGAGATTCATAGAATGATCACAGAAACTGCATCTTGCTATCCGATTCCTTTACCGGAGTTGGGGCTCGGTTCTCTGTTATGAGCATAGCGTTAAGCGACTCTTTCTATCATTCGGAAAAGTGGCCTAGCTAACTCTTGTATTGATCAAAGACTTGGGTTCACCTCTCCATAGGAAAAGCAACCTAGCAAAGCAAACTTCACTTTCGGGTTTCAACTTCGAAGAGGTCCTCAAGGAAGAAAAGGCCAAGGCCTATTTTCCATATCGTTAGTTAGGACGGACCTATGGCTTATGCCGTACTGGTTTCACCCGTGAGGTCTCTCTTTTCTCATCTCAGCCTCCTTATTACTCTGTTTCGGGGCTACAGCCACAGCACAAATCCGAGCGATGAAGCTTTTCGATAAAGGCCCTGGAGAGCAATCAGCTCACTGATAGGCGCATATAGAGATGGCTCCGTGGAAGTTGCCGTTGGTTTTCTTCCATTAATTTATTCCGGTAGTTTACTTACTTGTTAGAGTCAGCCCTAAAACGAAGACCAGAAAGAGCATCTATCTCAGCTCGTCCGGAAAGAGGAGCGAGACAAATCCAATCCTCAGATAAAACGAGGACACCCGTGGCATTTGGAGCCTCGAATCAAATCTTTACGAAGGGTCACCTGGACTCACAGTCTAGGGTTACATCTGCTCGGGTTCCCTCTCGTCTACCACTACATTCTTGCATTCCAAAACCCTTGTAAACACCCCTCCTCGAACCATGGCAAGCTACTGGAACGAACCTAATTCAAGTGACAGACAAGAAAAGTCCCAGGACGAGAGACTCCCCAAGGAGATAAAAGACTTGGCACCTTCCCTTATTCTACTTCCTTTTCTGATCATGGCATTTGGGCCTTAACTTAAAGAAGGAGCTTACTCATATTAATGTGCAGCTGAGTCCCCTTGATTGATTAAATCCTGCTTGAAGTCAAGTCAGGGGTCATTCCAAGGGAAGGATTCATTCGAAAGCACAGATTCAGTCCACCCGAATGGTCGAGTGCCAATAGATAGATCAAGTAGGGGCTTCCCTTTCCTTGCAATGAACCGAGTTCGTGCTTTGGGATTCCTTAACAAACAAAGCGAGTTGAGCACGAAGACTTTTTCGGAGATGACTTCTGTCAATAGGCAAGTAGCGCCCAATCGAGCGAGAGAAGATAGCCCAGGGAATTGAATTCTTTCACATCCCTATAGCCAGAGTCAGTCGTTGGAGTTTATCCCTTTATAGACAATGAAAGTTTCCTTTCATCACGACTAGTCCTTCCTAGTTATTGCCGTAGCAGTCCCGCTAACGGTAGTCCCTGCCCCCAGAGATTTCAATTGTATTTGCCATTGCTTGAACTAGCTAACTTTATCTTCCAATCCCGCTTTATTACTAGATCTTCTAAAGAAAGATAAGAGAACTGGAATCTATTCTATACCAGGGAGAAGCAAAAGTCCAAAACGATTCCTCTCTTTGTCAAGAAGAAAATCCCTAGCCATTGCTTTCACTGTCTTACTCGCTGGCTACTGCCACTGCAACCAGAGGGGGGATTACCTAAGCTCACGAAGGGTAAAATCCTGGAGAAGGCGAAGTGCTTATCTCAGAAAATGAAGAGAAACTTAACTGACTAGATTGCCTAGGATCCCTATTTACCCAAGAGACTTAATTAAAGGCTTGAAAGTAAAGAAACTGCGCTTACCATAGGCCTTTATAAAGAAAACAGCCTTGCACACACTCCTGACCACTCTTATATCCTTTTAAATGGGGGATTCGCTTACACAAGGAAAGTCACTCCCATGATTAATTGATAGAAGAGACCATAAAGGGGTGATAATAGAGTTGTGGACTGGGATCCGGATCTAAGAGTTCTCCTTCCTTGTGGCTAGCTTCCTTCAGCTGCAATAACTATCTCAGCTCTACCTCTTTCTGACTTCAAGTACCGATTTTGATCAAAGGAACCTTTCAAGAAGTGACCTTGAGGATGAAGCATTGCGCTGCTTAAGGAAGAGTTCGCTTTTCTTTTGCCGTAGGAGTTGCCGGCGGGTCTACCCCCTCGGAGACGGGTAGATCATCAGTCTGACTACTAATCAGGCCAGCGGAAAGCAAGGCCCTTTCTCACCTGCAGCAAATGAGGAGGGAGGTTTTAAGTGACTTGACGAAGGATTGGAACTAGGCCAATGCCAATCTCATCTATTGCAGCAAAGAAAGAGGAAAGGGGCGAAACGCTAGTTTGAATTGAAGTAGAGGAGATGCCATACGGTAGGAGGCTATAATTAATTAAGCCGGAATGGAGCCTTGTTTATTAGGCTAGATCGATGTGATGTATATTTCTTGGCTCTAATCCTCGGGGCACCATATGGCATATCCTCTTTATAAAGAAGGTTGAATTAGCACACTGAAAATGGCTTTGTGTAATCTGGCAACTGCGTATTTGAGAAGAGTCTTTACTATGGATGGGGATATTCATTGAATCTTCCTTTATTTTTTTTTGCATAGGATAGAAAGATGAAAGATAAAGACAAGTAAATGAAAGGCAAGTCACGGGATCAGAGGATTAGACCGATGTACCATAAAAGTGCAGCAAGGAGGAGAGACTAAGCAATCAAAGGGATGCAAGCAAGTCAGCTGTTTCGGTACGAAAGCCTGACAGCAAGCATTCTCGATTGAAGCATGAAAGAGACTTTTTTCGGGGTTGAATAAGAAAAAAATAAAATAAGTAGTGCTTTACTTAAATAATGGATTAAAGCGGTTTTCTTGCTAATGAGATGAGGGGAAGAGCTGCTTTCGGTCTCGGTCCAAGGCATTCTCTCAAGTAGCAAACAAAGGCAAGACGGAAAAGCAGGTGTTGTCGGCCTTTCCGCTGCTATTGGTTTACCGCTACTGGATTAGCTCTCTCCAAGCAAGCATTAAGATCAGGCATGTAGGAAGTAGGGTAAAAAAGTAAGCATGAAGCTTTGACATAAGGTTTGTCTTCCTCTACCTTCTCTTGCTATTGGATTGAAGATAAGGCCAAGAAAGAAGTGATTAAGAGCACTTTCGAAGTCAGTATCCGCTTTGCTTTATGGTCAATATCATATCCAGATCCACCTTAGTCAGAGTTGCATCAACTAATACGGAATATCCGGTGTTACAACCTATTCTCCGAATAGTTACCTTAGGTTAGACGGCTTCTTGGACGGAGCAAGTGAGGTGTAGCGTTAGGTGACCCGGAAGCCACGCGCGGCGGGGTTGGGTCTGGCCTTCTCCTCATCATATTAAAAGGGCGCAGGTGTGGATGAGTCTCCTTGAAAAGAGGAGCTCTAAACCCCCTGTTAGCTCACTTGGTCGTGTCCTGTGGAGACAGCTCCCAACCAGGACCAGGAAGGTTACATAAATTCTTGAAATGAACCTTACCCTGTTTGACAAGTTGTTCCGACTTAAGGCCAGCCATTAAGTGGCAGAAGATCTTGGAAGGTCTTCCACTACTAAAGATGGTTCTTAATCGAGTCATCTTGGTAGTGACCGATGGTCTCAACAAAGAGCTCTGTGTCGGAGCGCACTTGTTTGCTAAGGAGGTGATCAGGCTTGTCCGGAAATCCGGTTTCTTGTTCACTGCGCTTTACTTAAATGTGCTGTGTCATTGCAGCAAGCTTATGCCCCGGAAAAAAGGCCTCTTGCCTTTTCCTGTCTCGTTGACGAGGTCGGGGTATCCTAGGATTATCCCGTCTTTCCATCGTAGTAAAGTAGGAAAGATGAGACGTCCGACTTACTAGTGAAACTCTACTTATCATTCTTCACTCTTGCAAGGGCTATACCCTTAGCCAAGAGATTGACTAATAAAGTAGTAGAATCAATAGTTACTCCGACGGACTCTGATCAGATGGTAGATGTCGTTAATGACATAACTGCCGACTGGGAGAGTCTAATTCGTACCTATGTACCTCGGATTGGCTCCATCC
>Ga0209282_1000404_pt1 | contig 21083 bp, 13 predicted proteins | sample Mtrugardesep15_FD_187529 | JGI IMG/M metagenome (GOLD analysis project Ga0209282, IMG submission 187529) | Root nodule microbial communities of legume samples collected from California, USA - M. trunc garden sep15 (SPAdes) (version 2) | ecosystem: Host-associated > Plants > Roots > Nodule...
CTTATTACTAGAATAGTAACCTAACTTTGCACAAATATTAGATATATTGAGATCAATTAAAAATGTTAACTATCACAAAATAAGATTTATTACTCTTCCAACCCACAAGAACTGCAGGAAGTTTGCTCAGGCATGCCTATTATATGCCCTCTATAAATACATAGCAACATCCAGTGCCGTATGAAAAGATTTTATAAATGCTGGACTCAAGCCAGGCTTATGTTGCTTTAACTAGAGAGTTTCTTTGTGAAATTGTGTCTCCATGAATACTAAGTGCTAACAATAAAATATATGTTCTAGCTTAGCTACAATACTTGAATCCATGAAAGAAGCAACTTGCTAGGTGTTTTCTGAGTCGCTTGAACTAGCATTAGCATCCAAATTTAATTCATCTTCGACATCATCAACTATCCTCCATCTGCGAGATTCATCAACATTAATTAAATTTTAGCTTAGCTTAATAACATGATAAAAGTCGAAACCATATTTTACTCCATAGTCCATACCTCTCGAGCACAAATTTCCCTTCCTTATATGTTTCACTTTTCTCGTGTGCTACAACCTGAATATATCCAAAAGTATTACTTCAAACTGCATTGAGCTCACCAAAAGATGATGCAATATATATGGAGATAAGACCAAAACTGATTGAGGCAGACACTCGGAAAGAGTCGACCAAGTGCTTGCATGTCAATGATGTTACAATGTGTGTTTCAATAGATAATCCTCCTAAATAAATGCAGAAGCTGTCTCTCTCCTAATATCATTAAAAAGTTTAAACACAGGGATTTTCAGCCCAAACAGGTTCACATTAAACAATTCCAGAGTTTCATGGAAATGCATCAATTTTTATTAACTTCACATGGAATATAAAACAATTTCTTAAAAAATATTACATATACAAAATAGATTGGGACACCAGATATTCATGCCTGAATGTTCTTTTGTTAGCTAAAAGTTGTTGGCAATTTAAATTTAAGTGTTCAATATGGTATAATGGATAAAATTCATAGCATCCATGAGGTAATATCATATTCTGAATTTCTGATTTACCCACACATATTCTATCAAATTGATAGACTCCAACCCCAAATTAATGATGTCAAAGAACTAACTCCTGTTTAAAATATACTTGTGGAACCCCCAGATCAAATTCCAATTTCTTTAAAAACCAAAGAAAAATTAAAAGTATAGCATTTCTGAACTACAACCAAAGAAAAATTCCAATATACTTGTGTTGTGGTTTAATTTGCACTTTTACTCACTGAACTACAACTACAACAACAACCAAAGCTTGTTCCAGCTATACGGGGTAAGACATCAGAAAGTCCTCCTATCATAAATAATCTCATCAAGCTAATACATCATGTCACATAAATACTCATGTCCATTAAACTTTCCCAAAAATATTATTTATTGACTAAATTTTTGTAACATTCCATACATCAACATGATGCATGATGGTAACCCCTCAAAGTAACCAAAAGTATGATAGAGAAACAAGAGGTGAAAAGGTAAAACTCACATATTTCCACCCTACAATTTGTCCACAGCAGCAACAAAATATGTCTTCAACAGTGTGCAGTCCAGACATCATCAATCTCTCTACTTGAGTCCCAAGCGTAACATTCACCCTATCAAAGACCATAAATTAACAAAAAAGGATATAAGAAATACTCAGTCAAGAAGATGATATATGGGGTGTTTCACGGTAATAAAAGGTGCCATTTGTGCAAGCCAGAAGAAAGTCTCAGTATTTATATCAATGACAAACACATAATGTCTCAATGCATTTTCCCAAACCAATAGAGAAAAGATGGTTTAGGTTGGGGACTGGGAGGCCCTCGCATGGATTGGAGGGATTGCTAAATTTGTCTGAAGCACAATACTGGACAGATATAAAAGTAGATCTATATGAAAGTATGATAATAAACATGGAGAAGAAAAAAAGGAGAAAGGGGACAGGGATTTGAAACAAAAGTTTGAAACAAACTTACACTTTGCTGAAAAGGTATGCCCTCCCTCGACTGCAGCTGAAGGACTGATCATCATAGGGAACAAAACACAGTCAAATTGCTGTGGCATATCAGAAGTCAGGTACACAAGAACTAGGTGCATTTTCAATGATGGAACAAATATTAACAATTATCTAGGACGAGACTATATCTGGCAGTTGATCTGCCTTTTATATTCTTGGGAGTTTTCATAACTTGCTCTATGCTATAATACAGAGGTAACAAGCAAAAAATTAGCTTCCAAAAGGTGTGTAGGAGAATTACCAGTAACTAGTAATCTAGCATGACCATTAAGCAGTCAAATGTTTAGTCTTAAATTACAGAATAATGCTTGTACATAAAATGTTAATAACAAAATTAATCATTGAATTGTGTTTAAGTTGCTAATATAATGTAGGCAAAGTAAACAAAACTTTAGAACAGCATTTACATAGAGGACATATGACTCCTAAAAGCCAAGAATCAGGGGAGAATCATTTTTTAATGAGATGGAGTAGTAGATGTCTGTCACAAGACAAATTGGTAAGGAACCAAAAGGCAAGCAACGAAAAAGCATTTGTATGTTTTACACTGATAACTTTTCATAATTTGAGTATAAAAAAAGCACTCTTTCTTCGACGTTGTTTCTTTGGTCTCTTGCATTGAAATGAATGAAAGAAAGAAAGCCCTCTGCTGCTCCATGCACATCTTTCCACATGATCTAAAAGAAGAGATCTTTCTTATAGAGGACATGTTTGTCTTTTCAATCACACCCTCATTTTGTATCTTCCCTGATGCAAATGTATCGAATGAAGTGATTATTTTTTTTAAGTTTAAGAGAGAAAAAGACGATGGAAGGAGATTCATTTGTTTTCCAAATCCATGAATTCCCTCTTATCATAAGAACTAACTTTGAAAGTGTGGACTGAAACTCTGCTAAACCTCCATTCTCCACAAAGTAATCTTATGTTGTTCTCTTGTTAATGTTATTTCAGTTTTTAATGCCAACACCTTCGTTAGCCCTCGGCCGTTTCACCCTAGACTACACAATGCAATACCAGCTCCACATATGATTCTTAGGGCCCATTTGGATTGGCTTATTTTTGAGCTTACGCAAACAAATCAGCTTTATGTTAATTCATAAGTTCTCACCGATGAAAATTGTATCTTCATAAGCTGTTTTTCCATAAACTACCTTGACAAGGTTATGAATAATACATAAAAGCTTATTTATTTGCATAAGCTGTTTTGTATAAACACAAAAATAAGCCAATCCAAACAGACCATTTTCATCTTACAGCTTATTACATCGATTCCAAACCCATGAACTCACTAGACACGTGAAAGAAACATACAATTACCTGAATTTCCTACCTACTATGGTCTTATGCATCACTCAGACATTTCAAAGCTGCAAACACCATAATATCCTAGGTGCTTGCCATAAAATCATCCTTCTTGAAATATTGATATAAAATTAAAAATTTCAATGAAAATCAAAGACTCAGATAACTCTATTAACAAATCCTATTAATAAAAATCGATGAAAGAAGAAAACTTACCCGAGAGAGAACGTGATCGGCAAGGGCAAAAGGGGTACGGCAGAAAGTGCATCGATAAGCTCTTCCATCCAAATCGAGATAGAAAACTCTACCCATCAAAATCAACCTTTCCTTTACGCTGCTATGCTATGCTACCAATTTTACACTAATCTTCTTTTCTTTCTTGCAAACAATTTCTCCTCGTCTAATTGTAATAATCGTATATAAGGGAGAAAATAAAAATTCTTGATATTGATGTATATAGTATGATCAACTATCCTTAAAAAAAAGGTATGATCAAATTAATAATTTAAACTTCTATTGTAGTGGTGTTAAAGGGATTTAACATTTTTAATCAATGATTTAAATGATAGTAAAAATGTTTAAATGAAAGACATAATTCGAAGTAAAAAAGTCACCCAAAATTATGTATGTTATTTATGTATAGTATATAATATGTGTAGTTTTTCCAATACATGTATGCTTAGAGCTCCTCGTAAATTTCTCATTTTAATTTATGTTTACATCTAAAAATAATTATTGTATTTGTAAAATCGGTATATAGGTGTGTGTGATGAGAGGAATAAGTGAGTTTATCCACAACCAATATAAGGCTAGGAGAAGGTTGTATCTGTCGAGCAAGTGTGATATAATTATTTCTCGAATCTAATGACTTGTATGTGGGTCTTGAAGACGTTAGACGATTCTTTTTCAATTTGTTGCACTCATCTGGTCGAATGGTCCACCCCTGTCATAACAAGCAGACCTCCTATCTTCAAAATCGTAAATACCCTTGCAGCCCAACATTATCAAAAGAAGAGTGCACCTTTATATACGGTGAAAGTAAACGATAAACTTGTTGCAAATGAAGAAACACCAAAACATGCATGATAGATCATTGACTAAAATGTGGCTCACCAATCTCCCAAAATTGCTACGCTAGTCACTGCCCTGTTCCAAAGACGAAAACAAGCCTTCTGGTTTGATCAAGAAGCAATTAAACAATGTCCCACAATTCACGTTTGTTGGGTCAGTGAGGGGAGCTTTGGGGGACCATCCACATCGAGGTTAGAACAATCGCACAAGCAAGAGAGACGCCATAATCTTACCCAAAACCTTAAGGCAATAAGTTTATGGGTCCTCTAACTTATAAGGTGTTCAACATTTACTCTATTATCCGATGTGGGACATATAACTCACACTTATACACAACAACACTCCCCCTCAAGTGTAAGTCCATCAATTCTTCATGCCCCCCTCAAGCTGAAGCTCTTACTTGCTTGTATCGTCGTTACTGGTTTCTCCGCAACGGACCGACACTGTATAGCTATTGCTGCTTTTTGCGCAAATGGATCGGCTGCCTCAGTTGTACCCTTCATCGAAGGGGGCTCTGACACCACTGTTGGGTCATGAGAGAAGATATGGGGGGCCACCCACATTGAGGCTAGACAACTGCACAAGCAAGAGAGACGCCACACTCTTACCCAAAACCTTAAGGCAATGAGTTTATGAGTCCTCTTACTTATAAGGTGTTCAACCTTTCCTCTTTTATCCGATGTGAGACATATAACTCACACTTGTACACAACAACAACGTTGAGCGCCTTATAACTACATAATTGTTTTGCGATTCAGAGCCCTATATTCATTAGTAAAATGTATGTTTTCCTCGTTCAAATTAACTTCTAAGCTATCTTAGATCTTCAACGACTTGAGCATTGAATTTTCTTGCATATGCACCACAACCTTCAGTGAGCAACCACCACCCTCTGCCATATCTTAGTGTATGATTGGTTCTACTTTTGGAGGAGTCAAAATTGATTTTAGAGGTGTAAAATTGACTTTTGAAGTTTTGATGTTTGGTTTCTCTAAAATATAATTGATTTTGCTTTGAGAATGGATTATACCTGAAGTTAGAAATGGTAGGTCCTGATTTTAAAATTGATTTTTATAATTTTATATATATATGGGGTTTGCTAACTTAGACCAACAAAAAACATGAAGGTCCAAGTTAGCAAAAGTGCACATTTTCATTTGGACTAAAAAACCAATATCCACTAGTGTAAACCAATATAAAGTAAGAGATAGTTTAGTAAATATCCCTCAAGCAATTTGTTATAAAATAAAAGTGGGTCTAAGTTAGCAAATTGGTGCAAGTTAAGGAATAAGTTTTAATGAAAATTACTAATGTAACCCTCAAGTTATTAGTTTTAAATAATAAAGAAGGTTATTTTTGTCCAATGAAAATGTGCACTTTTGCTAACTTGGTTCTTCATGTTTTTTGTTGGTCTAAGTTAGCAATTTGGTGCAAGTTAAGGAATAAGTTTTAATGAAAATTACTAATGTAACCATCAAGTTATTAGTTTTAAATAATAAAGAAGAATGTTATTTTTGTCCAATGAAAATGTACATTTTTGCTAACTTGGACCTTCATGTTTTTTGTTATATATATATCCAAACATAAATTACTTTATCTTCAACTCAATTTTAGTCGAAACCAATTTTACCAAATTAATTCACTAAAAAAACTAATTAGCCAAAACCAAACATACACTCAACCACTTTGCCCATCGTCTTCAAATCCACACTGAATCATCTCTTTTTTTTTGTTTTGTTTACAAATCTCCTTTATTTACAACTTCTAACCATGTGCAAATTACAAGGATCATTTATGGTTAGAAATCAAATGATTGTTTATCATTGATATACTTTATTGTCTTTGACAATACAAAAGATAGAAAGTAGTTATGACTTTTTGTTTGACGAAAAAAGTAGTTAAAACGCGTTCAGCAAATTAAGTTTAGTACTGCCTGTTGACCAAGAAGCAAAGTCTAGTCCCAAGTGGACGCAAACATGCCTTGTTCGTTACTCACATGGATAGAAAAATGTAAACATGTAATTCCTGGAAATTTTCTGATGCATTTGTCACGAAGGGACTTTCACATTTCTAGTTTCATCAAAAGCAGCTACTTTCGCACCTGTAGTAAAAATAGATAGATTAAGCTAACATTTTTTTTTACCAAATTAATCTAACATGTTTTTATGGAAATATGTTTTTTTTTTTGGTAATAACTAACGTATTATTCTAAGGAGAAAGTACATTACTAGAGATTGGTTATCTCTATTTTTTAAAATTAAAGAGATATAAAACAAGAATTTGATTAAAAGAAAATAGATTACAAATTTATGTGAAAAGAAAAACAAAGCAAACTAAATCAGTCAAGAGAACCGATGATAAAGTAGAGAAAGATCCTGCACTAAAATAAGAGGATCGACACGTATAGCTTCCAATTTTGTTAAGATATTCGTTCAAACATTCCCTTCATAAAGAGTATGATGAAATGTGAAAATCTATTCTTTCGTCAAGTAATCCCCGATAATTTTCAACTAGTTGGTATAATGATGGAAGTGATTATCACCCATGATGACAAGTTGAACAACACAGAGAGTTAGAAAAGAATAAAGTCTTTAAAAATCCTGCTTGCAACAATTTAATACCCACTAGAAGAGCCTAAATTTCTGCGTGAAGCACATTAAACAAACTTACACCACCGTAGAAACCAAATTAAAAAACACCGTCATGGTTTCTAACACTTTAGTCGAGATTTTTTTTCTTTCTTTCAAATTCTCACGTTTAAACATTTTTATAATAATATATAATAAGTAAATAAGCAATTTCTCCTCAAAATTGTGAGTTTCTTTAATTTTCTCTTGAAATTAACAAAACTTCAATTACCCCATGAAATTGCATAACATTAATCAATTTACCTCCTCCATCAAATTTTTTTGTTAACTATTTACGGTTATGATCAAATACCCCATAAAATTTTACACTTATATGCAAAATGCCCCCTAAACTTAAAAAATTATATTTTATCCTTACCAAAAATCATACATTCGGTTCTTCAGGTAGTTTATTGTACCTATTGTCATCAAAATTCTATTCACAAGAACATGAATGAATATATGTCAAAGAAATAATAGTTTTGTCATGTGCAACCTTTTCATTCATATTTCATATTTATCAACAAAGAACAAGATAATTTTTTTACAAAGAAGGTAAAACTAAAAACCAAACATTAAAAAGATATCAAGCTGTTGAAATAAACTAAGACAAGAACGCCATAGCAGCAGAAAATTGATATCTATCACATAACTTTGTAGGACAATGTAATTTACCGGCTTCATGTAGAAGATCTACGACACAATCTATTTAACATAATGCAACTAATAGATATGACATTTCCTGCATTATAAAAATTATATCATTAATTAAGCAAATTCACAAACCTAAGCCTTGTTTATTTTTCTTCTGCAGATATTAACCTATGGATTTTCTTTATGGACACACAATTATCAAAGACTTGTGTACTTTATGACTGCATACTCTAACATAATTACCAACTTGTGTAAAAAAAGTCTTCTATATATGTATATATTTAAAACACTTGAGAGTAACATAGCTTCCATAAAGATTTATATGACCAACAGCTGCATAAACATATATTCCATTAAGATTTATATGATTAATAATTGTTAATTGTTTGCCTTTAATATCTTTTGAGTCAAGGATAAAAAAAAAAATACAAATTTTCAAGTTTAGAGAGCATTTTGCACATAAGTGCAAAATTTTACGGGATATTTGATCATAACCGTAAACAGTTAACATAAAAATTTGACGGAGGGGGTTAAATTGATTAACGTTATGCAATTTTAAGATGATAATTGAAGTTTTGTTAATTTCAAAAAAATAATTAACGATACTTACAATTTCAAGAAAAAAATTGTCTATTTACTCAATATACAACATTTTCCAACTGACTGAAGAAATATACGAGGGAACATTGAGGTCAGAATGGGGGGAAATATATGAGGGAACATTAAAAAGGGTACATGACTGATCAAAGAAAAAGAAGACACTTTTTTTTTTTGAAGGAAAAAAGAGGACACTTGTATTTTACAATATAAGTTTATTATTCATTAACTAACTGATCATTTTTAGTCAAACTAATACAATATAATGACAGAATTTTATACCTCTTCTCTGTTGCCTTTTTAATTATAAATCCGATTTTCTTTTGCTGTTAACATTGAAAGAACAATAGCATAAGACAGATATTTTGATATGATCGAGTATAGTAACATATAAAATTCTATTTAATATATACGTGCATAAGAGAGAAATTCTGTTAGCATCTGATAAGAAAAAATCAATATTTCTGAAAAGGTTATGACGTGTATATATCTCTAACTTTTGGAATGTTAGGATGTTTTTAGTGAATATGTAGTTTTAAGGGAAATTTTTTAACACAAGTGTGACACATATTTAAGTTTAAATAATATCCTATCTTTTTCCTTCTCTTTCTTTATTATATATAAAAACAAGGAGCTGTTAGTTAGTTTTTGGCTTCTTACCCTTAACATATGAGTTTAGGCTTATAGCTAAACATTGAAATCATACAAGGGGAAAACTAAGTTCACAAGACTAGTTTAACAACCACATGCAGTTTTTTACAATATATGCTGCGGAAAGTCAAATAAATTATAGAGTATACTATATCCTAGTTTAACAACCATAGTTTCATTTTAAAAATAAACAAATTCAAGTGGTTCAAATTGTAACAGATTTTAAATTTTAAATATAAAAAAGTCTTCGAAAACAGGCACCGATTCCATCCTATTGGCTTACACAGTTGTCAAACTTTAGGACACTTTTTGCCATTAAAAAAACTTTAGAACATTTTTAAATTCATTATAAAATTGAAATTTTATTATTATTTTGGATATTCAAAGTGATAAACACTACTTAAAAACTCGTATAGACAAATGAAAGATTTCAAATCCATACCCAAATAACTAAAGAAAATGTTTAATCTAACGATTTTGACATTATGAATTGAACAAAATTTTAAAGAAAATTTTTGTATTCAAATAATTTTTGACAAAATGTATTCAAATATTTTTACTATCAAACAAATGTTATATTTTTTATATTAAATTCAATGGTACTACTATAACATATTTTTTTTGCTCAAAAAAAAAAACTATGACATATTTTTTAGACAAAATTACTTACATGTCTCTTAATATAACATTAATCAACGATTTGATCTTCTATCATACTTTTACGTTATCTTGGGTCTGTTGGTCCAAATTTGAAATTTGAAATCTATAATTTCCATGAGCTCCTTGTCTTAAATCTATGATTTTCATCCATATTTATATATAAATATTAGATTTGAAAATTAAAATTTCATATTCTAACTAACCAAAATGACCAAAACAATCAACAAAGAAAAGATAAATGACAAAATTATTGTTCCAAATTAAGTTAAGGAGAATAATTTTGCCAATATTGTAACAAGACTGTAGAAAGAAAACGAAGTGAACCTTAAAGAGGCTTTTCTCCTTCCACTTGGAAAAAGTGGCCAAATATGGATATCATACGTTACTTACCATGCCATATTGCCACGTGGATGATATTATTCACACGCAAAAGCCGCCTCTCTCTCTCCTTCCTCGTTCCCACTCACTTTGTCACCTTCTTCAATTCAATGGTCCAATTCATCTTTTCTTTGTTTGAATAATATTACAATTAAACCGTCCTTTTTACTTCTCCACCCCCAAAAATAATTATCATATGATAAGAAAATAAATATATGACCCGCGTATATGACCCTTTGAAAAGACTCTCCATCATAGTACAATAAAAAAAATCTTACGAGTTATGACCACTTCAAACATTATATTATACACTATACTATATATCATCACTTAACACTTGTTCTTCTTTCTTATATATCATTCTATGTGGACAAACCCCTGAAGAGTTGAATTTATATAGCTGCAACATTTTTTGTGGCTTGAGTAATGGGTTTCAATGTTAATAATACTAATAGCTATGGAAATGCAGGGTTGGATCCTCAATTAGCAGCTGAGAAAGCTGTGAGTGTCATTGGTCAAGGATACAATTTATGCAATGATATAAGATTCTCTGCTTGCAAGTCAAGGTTGATTCATATTGACAATAGTAGTTCAAATACAAGGGACCTTGTTTTTCCTTCTGGTGTTGTTGTCCCTAATGTTCCCTTATCTATTAAGTCTGATAAAGGTGACTGTACCAGGTTTCGATCCGATGTTCTCACATTTAATCAGGTCATTGCAATCACAACCTTACTTCTGCTTCAATTTCTTACGATTATTTGTGTAACATCCACACTTCAGATTGAAGACGTGTCCAATGACCAATTATATTCAATAGTTTCATTTTTATTAATTATTACCGGTGTCTGGTGTCTGTATTGGTGTTTCATAGATGATTATATATGCTTGTTCTTCTTTTTTCAACTAGTTGATTGAATCCATGTTCAGCACAAATATGTAACAGAAAAGTTATTGACTAGTGGCAGATGGAGTGGTTGAGATATTGAGCAAGTTGAATAGCCTAACTGTGTTTTATCAATAGTATGATATGATTTTCTAGCTGTGGAAAATATTTTACAAGATTGTTTATTGCTTTTGACAGTTGATTCATTAGATACGATTCATCGTGGTATTATGATGTTGTTAGATCCATCTAGTATGAAGTAATACCATAATTGAATTCTGATCACTAATTTCCACTTGAAATTTTTTGTTGCAATTCTTGCCTTGCACAGGTTGAGTGATGTTTGTTTGCAGTTGGATTTTATGTTACTGAAATTCCTTTTTAACCTTTTGACTTTTAAAGACTAATCATGTATTACCAGTTGATTTACCTTTTTTTTTTAAATTCCCATTCATGGTAGATGTTTTCTTTTTTGACATAAAAGTGATATGAAAAGGGAAATTTTAGGGGTGATGGGATGTGGTAAAATGATTTAATCTGAATTTCAGTGAAATTGGACTTTTGCAGATGTCTGAACATTTCAACAGACAACTATCTTTGTCAGGAAAGATTCCATCCGGCCAATTTAATAGCATGTTCGACATGAAAAAATGTTGGTCCAGGGATGCAGCTTCCACTAAAAGCCTTGCCTTTGATGGATGGTTCATTACATTGTATAGTGTTGAATTAGATAGAACTAACATTACCCTTTCTGAAACTGTGAAAAAAGACGTGCCTTGTTCGTGGAACCCTGCTGCTCTTGCCGAGTAAGTATTATTGTTATGTGTCACCCTCTTCTAGTTAATAGTGGTCATAAAATATAACAGAACTTCGACTTTTAATTTTTATGAACAATAATAATCACTTTTATTACTGCAGACAACTTAAAGTTCATTTCAATTTTTCTTGATTGAAAAACCTTACTTAGATCTTTATTTCTTTGATAAGAATAAAATCCTCCTATATGATGATAGGACCGAGTTAATAGTGTTTTAAACTAAATAAACATGGTTCTTCAGGTTCATTGAAAAGTATGGTACACACGTAGTTGTTGGGGTGAAGATGGGAGGTAAAGATGTTGTTCATATCAAGCAGTCAAAAAGTTCAGATATTCCGCCGACTGAACTGCAGAAATTGCTCAAGCAATTAGCCGATGAGAGGTTTTCTGCAGTTTCAAATCAAAGTTCTAATGTCAATCCCGCAGCTATATCAGGAAAATTAAAGGTAAAAATAAATATGCCCGTCTTTCTAGAACATGAAGATAAAAATATGGAAATGGAAATCTAAATTTTTTTAACTTGTGTAAATATATCTTTGATCATGTTTGTAGGACGATCATGCGAAGCTTAGGGGACTGCACAGGAACAAACCTCCGTCCCTTGTTGGCAGGCCAATTGTAAAAAGTCACTCCAAGAATGATGTTAGTATCTTTTCTTCTTTCTTTTTTATTTTGTTTTTACAATTTTACTTTATCCTCTGCACTTTGCATGTATTCTGCTTATAACATATATACTCAAACTTATTATAAGAATTTCTTTTCAGGATATAGTAAGCATTTCTGTTCGAAGGGGAGGTATTGATGTATGTCAACCTTATAACCAGTGGCTCTCAACCATATCACAGTCTCCTAATGTCATATCAATGTCTTTGGTGCCTATTACTTCATTACTGAATTCTGTCCCAGGAAATGGATTTTTAAGTCATGCGGTGAATTTGTATCTTAGATGTGAGTAAACACCTGCTACTTTGGTTTTCCTCTGCCCAATACTTTTTTTTCTTCTGGATTTTTATTCTTTGTTGAAATATATGTTGGTACATTTGTTTAAAAATTCTATTTCAAACAGATAAACCTGCAATAGAAGAACTTCATCAATTTCTAGAGTTTCAGTTGCCACGACAATGGGCACCGATGTATGGTGATCTGCCTCTTGTATTTGACCATAAGTATAAAAGGAACGCATCTCCGTCACTTCAGTTCACTCTCATGGGACCAAAACTTTATGTTAATACTGTGAAGGTAATTCCTTCTTCCAAGTTCCATAGTTATTAGTAGTTTTATTTGAAAACTTTTATAGCAAGAATGTAAGGAACTTGATTCAAATATATAAAAAGTTGCATGCTTTATTTAAATGGAAGATTTTAGCATGTAGAACACAAGTAATGTAGGAATTAGTTAGCACTGGAAAACTTATATTCGACATTTTTTCAATAAGCAGGTTGACTCGGGAAACCGGCCAGTAACAGGTATTCGCTTATATTTGGAAGGCAAGAAAAACAACCACCTATCAATCCATCTTCAGCATCTTTCGGAGGTTCCAGGTGTCCTAGAAATTTCAGAAGATCACAGTTATGATCCTATTGATGAGCCAGATGACCGAGGCTACTACGAACCAGTGAAGTGGAGCATGTTTTCTCATGTCTACACAGCACCTGTACAGTACAATAGCTCGAGAATGGACGAGTCTACATCTATTGTGACAAAGGCTTGGTTTGAGGTTAAGCTAATGGGAATGAAGAAAGTTCTTTTCTTAAGACTTGGATATTCAACCGTAGCATCTGCGAAAATTCGCAGATCAGAATGGGATGGACCTTCAACCTCATCTAGAAAATCAGGATTTTTTTCAGCATTGATGAGTGCAAAGCTTAGCCAAGGAATGCATTCACCTGAGAAACAATCTAAAGTTGACATAAACTCGGCAATTTATCATGGTGGTCCGCCTGTGCCAACAAGGGCTCCCAAAATGCTTAACTTTGTGGACACAAAGGAAAAGGTAAGGGGTCCAGAGGATCCACCAGGATATTGGGTTGTCACTGGTGCAAAGCTATGTGTAGAAGGTGGCAGAATCTCAATCAAGGCAAAATATTCTTTGTTGACTATATTGTCAGAAGAATCTATTATGTAGTCAGATTAAGAATTCATTTGTTAATGTTGTTTTTAGTCAGTTGTATATACGATATATCATTTATGTAAAAGAAAAAAATATATTTTGTGATGTCATTCGGCGTAAACCGACCTGAATATGGCAAATTCATTTTGCTGATTTTGTTTTTGGCAGAACTGCCTAATAAAGAATAGTATACAGAATCTTCAATCAAAATATTGTTCTTCTTTATTTTGCGAATCCTTGAAGAGTCAATAACTGCTCCAACAGAAATGTTGGTTGGTATCTATCATCCTGGTGTTTTGATTTTTATTATTAGAGTACAGGGTTTAATTTATGTTTACATTTTGAAGGTACTGCAAACCATATTGTAGTAAAAATGAAAATTTTACTGTGATTATGAAATTTTAGTTTAAAATATAGTTGTAGAAGAAGTTGATTGATGTTTGAGAGTAATTGTTGGGACAAGAGGTTTGGCAAACATTTTGTTAGTGCATTTCATCCACTTTTTCTAGAATTATATAGCGTTTCACTTTGGAACTACTCATTGGAATATAAACAAGTTACTCTCAGAGGAAGAAACAGTGATTTTAGGCCATTTTGCTTGAATGCTCAGCCCATAACATTTGGTTGTGTAAAGATATCCTTTTCAAGTTTGTCAATTATTACTCCAGCCTAATGCTTAAAACCTGACCACAGGCAAATCATTTTTCTGAAAAAAACAATATTAATACACAAAGTAGGAAAATCTTCCAATAGTGCATACATCAGAAAAGTTACAATGTTCTTTCTCTGAGTAACAAAAAAAAAGGTGAATGGTGAGAATAGAAACATTTTAGAATTTTTATTTCTAAGTGGTGTTGTTACATTGATGATTGATTCATTTTAGGGTTAATTAAGTTTTTAGTTCTTATAAATATACTAATTTCATTTTTAGTCTTCATAATTTTTTTTATAGGTTTTGGTCCCTATAAAAATTTTCGGCACGTAGTTTTAGTCCTTGTTAAATTAAAATTTGTTTAATTATACTTAAAATTTTAAATTTTTTAAAATTTTTTTACAGACATGTTCATAACATCATAAAACCTTCCTCCGCAATAAGTTAGCTCAAAATTTTAATTTTAGGTCCAAATTTTCTTTAATTTTATCTTGAATTTTTGGCTTTTAGAAAAATTTATATTTAATTCATTACATGTTAAAAAAATAAAAGATTTTATAAAAGAGTGTCTTACGATGTTATGAACATATTTGAAAAAAATCTTTCAAAAATTTAGAAGTTTAAGCATAATTAAACAAATTTTAATTTAACAGAGACTAAAACTAAGTGCTGAAAAATTTTATAAGGACCAAAATCTGTCAATTTTTTTTTTTGAGGACTAGAAACGAAATTTAGTATATTTATAAGGACTAAAAACTTAATTAATTTTCTAAACTAAAATATGCTTAAATATACATAATTTTCTGTCAAACTTAATTAATTCGGTTTGTCATTTTGTTTACTCAAGATACCATAACTTGTTAATAATCTAAAATATGCTTAAATATACATAATTTTCTGATATTTTTATGTTCAAATATACATAATATTTATTAATTAAATAAAATCAATAATGTTCATATGTATCCTTAAAAGTCATGGTTTTTTTTTAACAAACTTAAAAGTCATGGTTAATACTAGTATTTGTATAATGTAAAATTTCTAATGTAAAATTAATAAAATAAAATTAATAATGTTCACATGTACCCTTAATAGTGTTTGTTTGATGTAAGTTGTTCTTTTAATGTAAAATTTTTAATTTTGACTTTTTTTAAATAATGTCTTCAAGACATTAGTTAACATGACCCTAAATTGCTTCCTTAAAAAAAATACCCTAAATTGCAATATCTTATAAAATTAATTAAATAGTTTATCAACATAATTAACCACATATTTTAACTCTACCATTTTTTTGGAGAGGATATTTTACCTCCGTTATAAAAATCACAACTTTAAATTATATTGACCATTTAAATTGGTGTCAAATTTTGATACCAAACTTTATGAAAATAGCACAACTCATTGTATTATATATCACTAGGGATTTTTTTTTCTTTCTATTTCTTACAATTATATCTTAACATTACAACCAAGCAAATGCCAAAATTATTTTTCAAAAATCGTATGAAAAAGAAAAACTTAGCTACTAAGAAAAGAAGAAGCATCTAGAGAAGGTGCAAAACAAAATAAGCCAACTGATTCCAGACGTGTTTGGAAGGGAATGCATTATCACCTCATCTGTTGCCGAAAACGACTCTGATACCAAACAATGCCGTGTCAAATTGATCCATAGCCCAAAAAAGAAAAAAAAAACCACGTGTCACGATATAATTGGCAAAGCTTGTGTTGACTCAACGCAATCTCAAATAATTTTTCACTATAAAAAGCGAAATCCCGTAACCAAATATTCACAATTCACATACACATATTGTAGCTTTCGTTTCAGAGAAGAAAAAGAAAAAGAAAACACTAACGCACAGAATCAAGGTATTCTCCTATTCCTCTTCTCTTCCCGATTAAGATTTTGATTATTAGGGTTTTATGTTATCTCAATTAGTTTATGTTTGAATCATAATTGATTTTTAGCTGGTTCTTAAGATTTCAATTTTTAGGGTTTTTTATTCTCTTTAAATTGATTATTGGATTTGTCTGCTTTGATTTTTGATCTAATCGTTTTCGTGACATTACTCTGTCAATAATCGAATCTTTGAATCATAATTGATTAATTGGCCAATTTGTATGATCAAACAGGACGTTCATGTCTGTTTTAGGGTTTGTATAGGTTATGTATTGAATGATTATGAAAAATTCTGTAATTAGATTGGTACTGGGATAATTGATGACAATTCTTTTCTGAACTTGAAAGTTGTTAATAGTTTTATATGTCTAGTTTTCCTGGAGTTTTGTTCTGTATATATGTAATTTAGTGTTACCCAATTTATTTATTGATTGGTTGGTAGCATTTGATGTTTTTCTGTAAATAGAAGTGATAATATTGGTTAATTTTATGATTCAGTCTTTTCTACTTTGTATTGACCATTATCAAACATTGTTTATTGATTCGTTTTGTAAATAGAAGTGATTATATTGTGACTGTATTGGCTGATCTTTTGCTATTCTGAACTGGAAACAATTATAAAAGCATCAAATCTCTACTTTTGTGTTCTTTATATTTGTTATTTAGTGTTGTTACCCAATTTATTTATTTATTGTTTGTGGCAATTTGATTATGAAGTTTCCAAATATATCCTGTAAATGCCCAATGTATTGATTGTTTGTGGCAATTTGATTATGAAGTTTTCAAATGTATCCTGTAAATGCAAGTGATTACAGTGATGATCTTTTGCTCTCGTTCCTTTGTTACACAATCTTAACTTTGTAGTGACATTATGAAGTATCGGTGATTGATTCGTTTGTTTCTGTTTTATGATAATGTAGATGCAAATCTTTGTGAAGACTCTCACAGGAAAGACAATCACTCTTGAGGTGGAGAGCTCTGATACAATTGACAATGTCAAGGCCAAGATTCAAGACAAGGAAGGCATCCCACCTGACCAGCAGAGGCTCATCTTTGCTGGAAAACAGCTTGAAGATGGCAGAACATTGGCTGATTATAACATCCAGAAAGAGTCAACTCTTCACCTCGTTTTGCGACTTCGTGGTGGTATGCAGATTTTTGTAAAAACCCTTACAGGAAAGACGATTACTTTGGAGGTAGAGAGCTCGGACACAATTGACAATGTAAAGGCTAAGATCCAGGACAAGGAGGGCATTCCCCCAGACCAGCAGAGGCTCATTTTTGCTGGAAAGCAGCTTGAAGATGGCAGAACTCTTGCTGATTACAACATCCAGAAAGAGTCAACTCTTCACCTTGTCTTGCGTCTTCGTGGTGGTATGCAGATTTTTGTGAAGACCCTTACAGGAAAGACAATTACTTTGGAGGTAGAGAGCTCGGACACGATTGACAATGTAAAGGCTAAGATTCAGGACAAGGAGGGCATTCCCCCAGACCAGCAGAGGCTCATTTTTGCTGGAAAGCAGCTTGAAGATGGCAGAACTCTTGCTGATTACAACATCCAGAAAGAGTCAACCCTTCACCTTGTCTTGCGTCTTCGTGGTGGTATGCAGATTTTTGTGAAGACCCTTACTGGCAAGACAATTACTTTGGAGGTAGAGAGTTCCGACACTATTGATAATGTGAAGGCCAAGATACAGGACAAGGAGGGCATCCCCCCTGACCAGCAAAGGTTGATCTTTGCTGGAAAGCAGCTCGAAGATGGCCGGACTTTGGCAGATTACAACATTCAGAAAGAGTCCACCCTTCACCTTGTCCTTCGTTTGAGGGGAGGTATGCAAATCTTTGTGAAGACGTTGACCGGAAAGACTATTACTTTGGAGGTTGAAAGTTCAGACACAATTGATAACGTGAAGGCTAAAATACAGGACAAGGAGGGAATCCCACCAGATCAGCAGAGGTTGATCTTTGCTGGGAAGCAATTGGAGGATGGAAGGACCCTTGCTGACTACAACATTCAGAAGGAGTCTACTCTTCACCTTGTTTTGCGTCTTCGTGGTGGGTTTTAAGAATGTGAATGTTGCCTAGCTCTCTTATCATGTGTTGAACTTCTACAACTGTTAGTTTTTATGTTTTAGAACTTGTGCTGGGTCTGTAATGGCCCTGCAAAACTATGGTTTTATTTCTTGTGTATGATTCTGTTTAGTTTTACTTAATGAATGTGAACTATTTGCTTTCGTATCAGCTTTTAAGCGTTCTAAGTTGTTTTTATCTGATATTCTAAAAATTACCTGCTGATTCATTACTACTCTGCTTTGAGTAAGTAGAAGTTTTCTATTACCCATGGTAGGTACTTGTTTCAGGTAGGAGATATATGTGTTACATCTTTAATGTAGTAGTTTGGTCCGGTGGTTTTAACTGATAGACATTTGAATATGAAATTCCACCTTAATAAGGTAACATGTTTCTTCATAGAACAATCGAAAACTTAAAAGGCAGGCTTAACATCAATAGTAAAATGACAGGCTTAAACCTGATATATTATACCGGTTGGAAGGATGGTCATGCCAAGCTGTGATGATTGTTACACTTTCTGGTTGGCAAATATGGCACGTGCATAGCACATTGGCACTCATGGTACATCATCTAATCCATTTAACAGACTTAATTTTGAAGTCCTAAATCATCAAAATTGTAATACCGTGAATATGAATAATGGGTAGGACGCAAAAGTTTTTAGAGTTCACTAACTGATTGTTGTGAATCTTCTTTTTTACTTGATACACATGGAGTTTGATTAAAAAAAGTATTGTTTTGGGCAACGTCTGAAACAGATTAACAAATATTGTTTTGGTTATACTTTGTGAAGAATAGGGCATTGAGTATAATCTTACCATTGCCCCACATGGATGGTATGAGTAAGATACGTTATGAGTATCCCCATAAAATGAGTTGCCAAAAAAGCTATGAACACGACGGCATTCTTAAGAAAAACTCGTTTCCTGTGATTATTTTTGTTATGCACCAAATGCAAAAAGAAACCGATAAAGAAAAGTAGAACCAAGAGTTTTGAATGGATATGTCAGCATTTTCCTAAGCTTACAACAGATTTCAACGGAGGGATAAAAAAACTAAGTACATGGAGGATAGAAAGATTAAAGAAATTTCCAGTATTGATGATATTAATGAAAATCCAAGCGAAGGTAGAGGAAGAAAAATTAAAATGAACACGACATTGTGTGATCTTAAACAAGTTCATAGGACAGGACGTGGTATTGCAGCATCATGGTCATCTTCAAGATTTTCGAATAATCTAAAGCCCAAGTGAAGCTATATTATGTGTGGAAAATGCAAATGTAATTTTAACTAATTTCTATCTTCATTCGTGATTTACTAGTTACAGGAAATGAAGAGAGGGATAATAAATAGGTTTAAAGCTGAATTCTTTTTCTAGGAATGAAATTGAAGTTAAGGAACATGACAATGTGTGTTCATCTATCAAAAGAAGTATACTCGGAAACATTGAAAGTTGAACAATTACATATGTAGGATTACAAAAGCATCAATACCCAAGTGAACTATAGGGAGAAATTTAGAGAAGATGGGAACTAATTTGATTATTGTAGAAGCTTAATTTGATCACTCGAATACAGTTTATATTTAGTGTTCAGATGTGTGTAAAATATGATGGTTGCTGTACACCCAAGTGTATGCAGTATAAACTTGGCACAACTTGTGCCTAACTGGTCTGGTCACCAAAGTATTAATGCATTTAACTACATCCAGACCAGATATCTGTAAGCATACTTTCAAGAATCATGCATTGTGCAAAGGAAATTATGTGGTATGTTTATGGAGCTGCAGATTACTGTATCAATTTCATATATAATAGTGTGATTGGAGAGGTTCAATTGATGACATGAGAAGCGCAAATAGATGATTGTATCTGCTTTGGATCAGGTAGAACGTTTCATGGTGTCTAGAGAAGCAAGAAGGCAAGATATGGTGAATCAAAACACAGTTGAAATCGAATATGAAGTTAAAGCTGCCATTAGTCAAAGCCACTTGGCTGAGAAACGCACTTTCAAACTCATGAAACAAAGCGATGCAACACAAATATTTTTGTTTAGTGAATTAACAGACTTTTATTGACAATTAAGTTACAGTACCATTGAGCTCATTAAAAGTCCGTCTTGAAAATGGTTTCAGGCAAAGACAAAAGGTGAACACTACCTATTTTATGAGTGGTGTGTCAATCTTATGGATGTCTCCAAAGAGAATAGTCATATAATAATATTTTCTAGGGAGTTCTCGTAGTAATTTGCTTCTCTTTATCATTACCATTTGTACTGCTTTTTAACACAACAACAGGAACATTGCATGATTTTTTTATGGAAAGTACATGAAAAGGTGAAGAGTGAAATGAACATACTATTTTACAGTATTCAATATCAAAGTTCTATTTGTGAAAATATGCTATGCTTCAGCTTCTTCCTCTGCACAAGTATGGTTTGCTTGTAGTAATATATGGAATTTTCTTGCTGTGCAGCAGCTCATGTTTATTTTCACTTTTCACTTAGCTAAGCATTCATTATAATTCCTTGAAATACAAATACTAATATAACACCAAGAAGAATAACAACTGTTTATTTATTTGTGAACTAACAACATCTCACATATTACATCATAGATTTCATTACATACACACATTACAAACAAGTTAAGCATTACAAAAAAAAAAAAAAAAAA
>Ga0209282_1000405_pt1 | contig 21070 bp, 14 predicted proteins | sample Mtrugardesep15_FD_187529 | JGI IMG/M metagenome (GOLD analysis project Ga0209282, IMG submission 187529) | Root nodule microbial communities of legume samples collected from California, USA - M. trunc garden sep15 (SPAdes) (version 2) | ecosystem: Host-associated > Plants > Roots > Nodule...
ATATATATATATATATAAATATATATATATATATATATATAACTACAAAAATTAAAAACAAAATAGATAAAAAGAAAATAAAAAATGGAAGTGTGGAATTCTCTCAGACAAATGCCTCGTTTCGTCCTCACGATTGTTTTGAATGGAATTTCATCAGACTCGTCATCGTTTTAATCATCACTGAGAATACCACATCTGAGTTCCTATTACTTCAGCAAAATCGATTTATTCATTCATAAAAAAACAACAATAAAAAGCAACAAAAGAATCAAAGAAAATAAAACAGAGTAAACGGCGAAAGAAAAGAAACTATTGTGATGCTGAAGAGTGAAACAACTGATTCGTTTTTATAGGCGGAGCGATTTAGGGTTTCAATGGGCCCCGTTTCTTGGGCTTAAACAGTAAAACATAACCTTACTAACTGGAGAGATTTATATCTATACCCCCATAATACTCAAAACACCCTTCATTTTAATTTCTGGCTAAATTTTATTTTATTTTTTCAGATGGTTGAGGGAAGTAAGGTTGATTATGATTTGGATAAGTTTTAGGCAAAAAATACGTTTCCTACTCCAATCAAACTTAGATGCATCCTATTTTTTTCTCGAAAATACTCTTTGTTCAGAGTATGAAATCTGAATCATTTTTTAGGGATATTCGAATTTTAAAAGTTGGAACCTAATAAAACCAAGAAAATATATTGTGGTTGATATCAAAGGTCTTTTTTTATCGTCGTATGATACCTGCCAAAAATACAAAGCAATTTTAGGGGTTGTATGAGCAGTCGACGGTGACCATGATATCATAAAACACCCCTAACTAAAAAAAATGCGAAGTAAAATGAGAAGTGAAGAAGGTATGAATATGTTGAAGCGTGCAAGACTATTTATAGCTCTATAAACTTATCCTAGATTGTAACTACACTCAAATGAAATGTTTACACCGCCTAAATCGACCAAAAAGCATTAAACACACTACAAATCACCAAAACCTTTGGTGTAACGTCACTGTCCACAGTCTGGGATGGTTCATATTATATATGTCAAAAATATCAGCAACATTTCAGATTATATAATTTGAATTGTCCCAAATTGTGTTTAACCTTGAACTTTTGTTGGATTTTATGGTAAATAACATAGGAAAAAGTAAACGAATTCAACAACGTAAAGCAACATAATATGATGAGAAGTGATGATGAAAGGGAAGATGTTCCAATAGATTGTTTTAAAGCTAGATCATGCTGTCTTGCCAACTAACATATTTCTATTGGCAAGACTACAGGATCTAACTCATCGTATTCATATCTGCCGTATAATTTTTCAAAGTTCTTTGTTGAGTTTTTAAGATGAGTGCCGACGAAAGGCAATGTGTTCATAACAACAATGCTGAAACACCTTCCCTCCTTAGCACTATTCTTATAACCAACATGTTCATAACAACATCCGGCAAGGTGTTCACAGTTTGTGTTTTACAACAAATGAACCAAACAAACTTTATACAAGTTTTTGTGTGTCATGGATCACAAAAACTATCGGTACAATGTGCAACACATAAAAATCATGCCTTTGACAGGTTCGAATTATATAATCTAAAATGTTTTTTATCTTGCAAATTATGAGATTTAACTCATTTAATTTAATTTTATTGACGTACATTAAATATAATAATTTCAAATACATCAAACGACATAATTCAAAAATGTAAAATATATAATAAAATAAAACAAAACAAATCACGAATCAGTCAAACTAACTTTTTCGTCTAGTTTTTCGAAGAGCCTTGATTTCTTCTTAGTAGGTCGAATCAAACTCTTCAGAATATATTTGAAAGATTTGACTAAAAAAATGTCCAACTCAATTGGTCTTTAATATTGTTCTGACCAAATATCAAAAACATGGTTCTCACATCGTTATTGTTCATGAGCTTCATTCGTTAATATTTTCTCTCTACTCTAGATATTATTTTTTTATTACAAAAAAACACAAAAGGATAAAAATATCATGAGGTATCAAATGATTATGAAGATACAAAATTGTGATTTTGCGTGTGTGAATTGATATCCTTGATATGCAGCTGTAAATACTAATCTCAAGTAGAACCGTAGTGGATGGTAAAATTCTTCTTCAAGAGTATTTAACAATCTTGTATTCTCTCAATTGAATTCTCTCCATTGAATTCATATATTTAAACCACTCTAGACCCCAACTTTTTACAGCCACACTAATGGATTCCTGCAACAAGTTTTTCATAATTAAACTTGGCTGCAGATAACGGAAGAGTTATTCTTTATATACCTTTGAAGACAAATTTTAAAATTCTTACGAGTTTTACACATGGTACATTAAAAAGAAAATACATGGTTGACATATATAGAAGAGCAAGTCTATAGTTGTTGCATTGTGTTTGTTATCTACTGTCATTCAGTATTGTCAAAATTCCGCCATGATGCTTTAGCATGGCAGATTAGTGACAGCCACCATAAGCTGTAATATCAATTATATACGTCATGCTTCTGCCACAGGTCACAACACCATGTTTATATGGCTGGCCACCATAATCCGCCCTTGAAAACACTGCTGTCATTCATTGCTATGTGTACAAACATCTAAGCAGGATTAGGAACCATGTCTAAATGAGTAAGGATGTGCAAACAAAAATCTGTTATTTGGATAAAGTATTGGTAGGGAGAGACCAAGCTCTCGAATTCTTGAAAGGGTCTCGAATTTCTTGAGGAATCAACTTAACCGTGTCCTCGTTTGTCTTTTGTTTATATCAGTTTCTGAATAAATATTTTATATGTATTTGTATCTCTGATTGAGAGTTCCTTCTCCAGAGATTATATCAATAATATCCAGTCATGATTCACTACACTTGTACCAGTTTCTTTCAAAATTGCTGAATTTGGAAGTGGGTGTGTGTGGTAAGTAAATGGCCTAACTGTTTTTAACTTTTAAGTATGGCTTAAAACTGAAGTAACAAAATGCTACCGTGAAAAGGACGAACCTATATGGAATAATCATTAGCACAGTACAAACAATCAGTTCATTAAACTAAACTCACCAAGATCTTTTCATTGAGTGTGCCCCTTTCCTCAAAGAACTTGTCGATAATCTTACCGAGTCCAATACGCATTGTGGTTTGAGCCAGCTGAATGACAGCATGAAGGACATTCTCAACCCCATAAGAAGCAAGTTTAGGATTCACAATCTGCACTCCAAAAAAAAAAGAAGTTAAAAACCCACAATTAAATTAGATTGATTATAAAAACAGTTTTTCAATTTTCATTGTTTCCTTATCAACAAGTAAAATTAATACAAATTTTAGCAAATGAAAATAAAAATATTTTCGCAAAGAAAACCGAGCCTAAAGTGGCACCACTCGTCTTAGTTGTAGGTGTGTTCCATGTACATGTATGGTTGAAGCTACATATGTGATTATATAGTTTCTTAGATTACTACAGGTGTCAACGTGTCAGTGTGGATGCTTTATTATTATAGACAAAAAAATAGACACACCTTTACATAAAGTAAACCTTCAATAAGTAGGGTTGACATTATTCTTAGTGATAGCAGGCTGAGCAGGAATCCTGATAAATTCTTCCTTTAGCGAATGAACGTAAGCAATTCTATCAACAAAAGGGACCAAATAATGGATCCCGGCTGAAAGAGTTTTAAAGTATTTTCCGGATCGCTCAATAATAAACACGTTATACTTTCGCACAATCTGAACCCCCAATTCAACTAAGGAGTAATTTCATAATTCCTAATAAAAAATTCAATCCAATTAAAATCAATACAAACAAAATAATGAATTCAATTTCGTAATTCTTGATCAGTGAGAATGAAAATGACCTATCTCGACCACCCAACGATTGGGTGATAGAACTAAGTGCGATTCTCGCTGAATTGGATTTCAAAATGTTCACCATTTTCGTGTTTGAAATTTGCAACTGCAACAAACCTCTTTTGTTTTGTTGAATGATATAATTGAAATTAATAATGAAAAGGCAGTCAAAAATCACTTTCCGCTCTTTTTGTTATCTTAACCAAACCACTTTGAATTTGAACGAATTAGTTGGGATCGGACCTCAACTTAAACCGATTAGGGTAAAATGTGGGCTGCGTTGGTTTAAATAACTAGTGGGAGTTAGAGGTCTTCATGGGAGTATAAAGAATTGCATTACCAATACATTCTTACAATCACATATTCGGAAAACAACTCAACTCCATGTCCATGTTCAAAAATTTGATAATCTCAGTGTCAACTTAAGATTACTACATTAGTAAGGTTAAAAAGTTTCGTTCATCTTTAATTCTTGCTTCAAACAAGATGGATGTATATATTCTATCGAAAAAGAATTATATGTAATTTTTCTTTTCAATGCTTATACACTTACATCTTCACTGTTTTGGATGTAGAAAATATACAAGCCATTACCTCTTATCACTATTATATGATCTCAAATCTCAAAGTATAAAGTTATTTTCCTTGAGTTTCAAGCAAGGACAATATCAGTGGAAATTCTGAAAATTTTAAATTGCTTAGGTGATTAGCTTTTTCAGTCTAGCATTCCAAACAAGTATTTAAGTAAAAAAATTCCATCCAAGAACAATATTTTGTTCACCTAATGTTAAACTTATAAGATTGCTATATGACAAATGTACTCTAGTATATATAACTTTGAAGATGAATTACAATAAACTCTGCATTAACATATTGTCTACAAAAACAGTGAAGTTCAGTTCCATTCTGACTCCACTTTCCATAAAATTTATTTTCCAAAAAAATTTCACATTACTACCAGCTAGTATTATACTATATGGTATAATGTTTTTATAATCATCGGATAACCATTGCCCAAATAGGATAGACTATGAGAAAGATGATGCCAAGAGTGTTTGAAATTCCATGTCTTTGTGTGAAAGAATTTCTGAATCCACCAGTAGCTCTAATATGTTCTTGTAGTAGGTAACAACCAATGAAAAGATCAATTGCTACTCCAATCCAATTGTTCCTAAACTTTATAGCAAGCAAGTCAGGGGTTACTGTCAAAAGAAGGATCATTGATCCTGGCAACTCCAACCAATCTGCATGGATTAATATAATTCAAGTCAGTTTTAGAAAAACTAGGCACCAATGTTGTTATACATATGTAGCTGCTTGAAATTAATTAAAACATATACCAGGGAAATGTTTATTGAAGAAAAGCCTCAACACGACTGCAATGAAAGCAAACCATTTTCCAACTCCTCCTCTGAAAATAATAAAAATGAAATTTCGACAAATTTTCAATGTAGAACTCAAATGTGAAAGAAGAGGAGTTCAAATGGAATAGTAAAAGAGAAAAGAGTAGGAAGATGAAAAGTTACTATTAAACATTACCTGAAAAAATTATACAAGGACTCCGGAAAGCTGAAGAAAATGTAAGGGACTAGTAATGCAGTCAGCATATTGGTTCTCCAATTTGTTCGATCCAATATCAATAAATAACTGAAATGAACATTTTATTATATAGTCAATTTAATCTAAAAGATATGCTTGTTAAGCAATAGTGCCTATATAGACAGGATCGGTCGAACACATATTGAGACTTAAAGCGAACAAAATTATATAATTGATCTTACATGGCAGCAAAGGAAGCGATCCATCTAAGGAGAGACATGCCAACACCTTTGCCTCCCAACATAGTTGCATGATTGAAGAGCTTCTTAGCTGCAAATTTGAGCTCATTCCAATCTGAATCAATTAAACTAGCTACAACGGGGTCCGTTTTCGTAGCCAAATAGTTCATTAGCATTCTACCCATTGTGCTAAGGATTCTTAAAAACTAACAAATACGTTGTATATATGCAATATATTTTTTGAATAAAATATATATGCAATATATAAATATAGATATAGATATAACCAGATAAACAATCAAAATATGTGCGGCATGCAGTAAAAAAATTATGTTTAAGACAGGAACGAGAATGTTTTAAAACTAGTGTTGAGGTTGTCTTTATAGAACTAGCAAGTTATGAATTGTGGGGGTTTTAAAGCTAGTGATTTAGAAATTATGTGAGAGGTCCTAATTCAATGTTTCATCACCCAATGGTCGGGGAATAATACAATGCGAAGTTTGAGATCCTTTGGTCTTCTATTTCCACATGTTTTCTGAACTTTGACCATTTCATTGCTTTCCTAGTTCCATGGTTGAGTGGAGTGGCAGTGCACCCATGCACCACAGAGACATTTTTTCTTTTGGCAAAGCTACATTGAGCTTTTCTAACACGTGGCTATATGCTATAGGAGCACCACGACCACGACCACCACCAATAATAATAATAATAATAATAATAATAATAATAATAATAATATTAAATTATACGTATCTCATTTGAAACGTTAAAATATACTCCATTTGTTTCAAAATAAGTGTCGTTTTAGCCAATTGCACACGGATTAAGAAGTCGAATGAAATAATCATTAGACATAACACTTTTACTAAAATGCTCAAGAAAAAGACAAAAATAAAGTTGCATTGAGAATTGTGCGAGAGAAAAGTTAAAGCATTCATTGAGGATAAAGTTGGGAGAAAAAAATTAAAGTTGTATTGGAAATGTAAAGTGACATTCATTTTGAAACAATTTTTTTTTGCTAAAGCGACACTCATTTTGAAACGGAGGGAGTACACTCTTCTCTGTAGAGAAGTAATTATACGGGTTCGACTCATATCATGTGCATGGTGGGCTAAAGTGTCGAACCTTACAATTTTAAGGGTCTCAATAGGAACGTCTTGAAGGGGTGCAAACAACTCTACGAGCTGGACCATTAATTTATGAAGGCCTCCAAATATTTTCTTTTATATGAGGCCCAAATTATGGAATATATGTTTGCAACGTCAAATGTCATTCACATATCTTTAATTAGCATGTTGTCAAGCTGAATGTCTCTAGCTCAACTTATAAGTTTTTTTTCTTCTTTTGAACAAAACATTGATATACAACACAACTTTACATTGGGCTATAGACATTAACGTGTTTTGTGGTCAAAATAACTATATATATATATATATATATATATATATATATATATATATATATATATATATATATATATATATAGTTTTTAATAACCCTATATATACTTTTTTTGAATCAGCAAATTTATCAACTCTTCCACCTAAACAAGGTCTAACAACCAAAACACAATTGAAAAAACACTAACTAGCATAAAGAAAATAAGGTTATGTGCCTATACTCCTACCACCAAGCAACAAATTCCAATTGTGACACAAGTAAATACACGCGTGATAGAACGAAAAACCGCCCAGGACTCCAACACAAAACCAACAACGATAGCACTATCAGGATTTCATCACAAAACCAACCGCACGCCACATCAGAGGCAATATAGTACCAATAGCTAGCACTACATTTCTCTCAATATGATTTCCCTCAGATTTCAACATCATTCATATTATAAATAAGTAGGGATTTTGAGCCTAGCCAAACTCCAACGCCAAGCCAACACCTTGATATCATCCACTATCTCATCTACATCCTTAACCTCATTTCGGAAAATTCAGTGATTTCTAATATTTCAAATCACTCAAATTAGCCTAAAACCCTTCCTCAACCTCTTCCTCCCTGCCTCCATACTCTAACACTCCGAATGAATGAGCAAATCCAGTGGCATAATAAAACTCACCACCAACCATCTCATCAATTTAGAACAAATATACATTGTCTCTCTACAATGTAAGGAAAGATGATTCACCTATTCTTCCACCCTCTCAATATATACACACAACACCGACCCCTCCGGAGGGAGGATATTCCTTCTAAGAATATTTGTTCTAGTTGGTATACGATCCAATAGAACTTTCCAACTTAACGCTGCCACTTTTATAGGCATCAAACTTTTTCAAATGTTTTCAAAAACTCCTCTTGTGAAACCCCTTCTACCCCCTTCAAGGACCAACTCCTTTTCTAGTTTCTTGTATGTTGACTTCACCGTGAAGAAACCCCCCCTCCTCCAATTTCTAAACCCACCTATCATCCTCCATTGACCTTGTAAACCCCTCCAACTTCTCCAACTTCTCCAACAAATTATTAACAAGGTTTTCCTCCTAAACAAACAATCTTCAACGCCAATTGAAACCCCATCTTCTGTCTCCACCATTTCCTCCACTCATATCTGCAACTGTCACTTCCATGTTGTCGGTGATCGAAAAAATCATTGGGATACTTTTCGCTATACATCATTTCTCCCCTCCATTAAGCATCCAAGAATTTGTTTCGCTCTCGTTGTCAACTTTTCTAACTACTTCAGAATTAAACCAAGATGAACCCACTGACCTCTCTAAAGTTATAATATCCTTCCACCACCTAGAGGAGTACCTCAGCCATATTCCATTTAAGAAATCAATTTTTCTTTCTTTATAACCTTCAATATCAATGATAACTAAATTCAAAAAAAATATAATTAATTATTGATTTTAGATTATAAAATTAAATTTGAAATAGCTTCTTTTCATCGGCTTAAGTATTTTGCAAATGATTTTTATTTTATCCACTATTGGTTCATAGTTATGACAATTTTAAAACTATATGTTATTGATGTTAAAATAAAAGAAAGTAAATATCCATTAGAATTTTGATTATATTAAAATGGAGTAAAATGTGTATTTAGGGAGAAAATTGTAGATTTTAACACATGATAGGAAGAGAGTGTAATTTAAACTTCTCTCATAGAAGATAATGTAATTTTTTTTCTAATGTATTTTGAATACGAGAGGTAGAAAGTGTATATTTTAACAGGATAGATATTAGTAGGATGTTTAAGCTTCTCTCAAAAGAATGAGGTGCAATCTACTTTAATAATAATCCCTTTGAAATGTTTCACATCATTTATTCAGAAATGAGAGCCCCTGTTACAGAAAAATTATGATTTTTTTTTTAAGGAAGAAAGATTATGATTTAAAAATAAGAATTTATGTTATAGAAATATTTTGTTGTTTTATTTTTTTGAGTGGAATTATAATTTTTTTTTCTCTAATATGGAATATATATTAGGCTTCCTACAGTCAATGGCTTTGTTACAAATTATTTTTTGCATGATAGAATTGACATCTCTAACTCCTCTCCGTCCTATACCAGATGATCCATTTGAAAAATGTGCAATTTTGACTTAACTTACTTTGACCATATTTTTCTACTAATATACAAAGATAAATAATATCATATAAGATGTCGTTAGATTCGTCTCGATGAGTATTTTCAAAATATCAAATTTTCATAATTTTTTCTAACATATTATTCCAGATATTTAACCTTAAAATTATGCATTGACATGCGTAATAAGGTCAACTGTGTCCAGTATTATGGGACAGAGGGAGTACAATTTTAAATAATCTTTTACTCGATTGTTTTTCTTTTTTTACCGAGTCTTTTACTTGGTTGTTGTTCTATCATATTTCCTTCGGTCATAAACATAAAAATATTGACAAAAATTGATATATTTAATGTAATTGAAAAACAAATAATTGATATTATTATTATTTTATTTTTTTAAAAAAAATCAATATTCGATTCAAAGATCATCTTTATAGATTAATTCACCGACATTGACATCGAAAGAAATTGAAACTAAAACTTATTAGTAATTGTTATGATATGTTGTAATAAGTAGGATATAGTGTTGGCATTACACACCATATCTTTTGCCTTAAAAACATGATAAAAGAATACCACTAAGCTTGAGATGAAAGCTCGAACAAGACATAATGATGATGGTTTAAGAACTTGGAACACACATGAAACAATCCTAGTCTTCCATGCTCCCTAAACCCAATCATCATAGAAAGGCTAATGTTGCTAAGATAAGGAAGCATTGCAATAATGAGTTCGGCATCAAACTTATAAAGTGTATAAACTTTGTTGTCGTTTCACCGCATGATTATTACGAGTACTTTCAGTTTAGAAAAAGCACTTTGACGTAATCCCATCTTTTTATTAGAAGAAAATGTGAGTGTGATTGAGTTGAATACTGTGACATAAACTTGAAAGAAAAAGTATCTGAACCTCCATTACCTATTAGCTGTCTCCACCATGCCACCCACTATCTCGTTTTCTATAATTTCATGTCTTGTGTTTCTCACCACATCACCATCACTTTAAAAGCTGAGTCATTTCATCATTTTAAACCCAGTCTTCCCAATAATTGCCGCACAGGAGTCAAACAATCCCTTGAAAATTTAACAACTTTTTTGTGTGTTGCTTTTAGTAGATTTAACAATGTAATTTGACATGTTGAACAATTTTGCAACTGAGATGAGTGGAAACAAAATGACACCGTAATTTTGCTTAACAACCTAGTATATCAAACAAACACACATCGCGTAACAAATTCAATGTAATATCAAACAGACAGATAGTGAGACCCTATTCAATCTAATTCATTATACAACAAGAGCTTTATTTGTATCTTGGTATCGAACATGTTTCGTGTTCGACACCAACACATATATTTACGTTAAGTTTTGTGATTTTCTTGTTAACGTGTCGGTGTCCGTATATCGTGCCTGGTATTCATATCCATGTTCATATATATGTTTCATAGATATTCTCTACGATCATTTCATCAAAGTGATATTGATCTTTTCAATTTGATTTTGATAAAGTAAAATTGTTATGGAGATAAAAGTAAAAAATGAACGATTACAAATGGGACCCGTATCAACTTTACTCTACCAACTACAATGATCCTCACCATGTGATGGAAAAATCAAGCATGATGTCTATTCATGATGAGCATGATGCTGCTGCAAGCTACGATGCTTTCCCTTGCGAGTATCAACAACCGCTGATTGATGTGAATCACAAACCTGAGTTTTAAATTTACAACCTAGCTTCTTCCCCAACGATGTCCTCCATCCACCGCCGTTCGCGGTGGCAGGTTTTTCAATCTTCTCAATCACTCTCTTCATTGAAGAACATTCCCGTTCCAATTGATGCACCCGCGTCCTCATGCTATCCATATCCAAGCGTAACACCTGATTCTCCCTCACCGCCACACGCCACGTGCTGTTCCCTTCCTGCACGTGCTCTGACTCTAATCCTAACCCTAACCTTAACACTTCTCCGTTACCTTCCTCTACACCTTCAAGTTCTAGTGTAGCCGAATGACGACTTATCTCCGCACCTGTCTCCGCTGAGATCAGTGTCTCAGCGATGGCATGGCGGAGTTGAAGCTGTTCAAAGAAAAGTACTTGAACCACAGCGCGTAATGGAAGCCTCTCATTTTGTGCCGCGTGTGTGCACGCTTCTAGTGTTAGCTTCTGACAATCCAATAATCCACCTATCTTCTCTCTATCTGCTTCTGAAACCCATGGATGTGCCTGTGTATCAAATCAACAATTTCACTATCAAATCGATCTCAGAAAATTAAAAATTAATAAGTAAAAATTATTTATACCTTGAGATAGACATCGACGGCGCGGTATAAACCGTCGTCGAAGAGTCTAGCTTGATCCGGAAGAGAGATTGCAAAATTGTAGAATCTCTCCGGCTTCAGATTCGCATCTGAAGCTATTTCGGAGAGATAACCGTCGATGAGTTTTCCGACGAGCATCATCGCCGGAGATCTCGATTCAGAGGCATCTCCTTCTTCAATTGCTTCTGCAACCGTCACTACACCGGCTGTGGAGTTTCTTGCTTCAAAGCTATTCAGAAAATGAGATAAAATTCTCTCTACACAATCAACATCATAAAGTGTTTCGTTGAGATACGAATAGCTAGGTACAAGAAGATCATCGAGTGTTGCTTCTTCAAGTTGTAACCCTATTTTCTTCTCCAAAGCGTTTCTACATGATTCAGAAGCGTTTAGTATATTCGCAGTTCGTAATAATCCGAATAGAAACCTTGTTGCTGTTGAAGAATTTAGATTCTTTTCCGGTGGAAGATTCATAACTACTGTTTCTAGAATCTCTTTCTGTTCTGCTTCTGATGAAACGGAGGAAGACGATGGTAACGGTTTTCGACTAGATCTCGAAACGCCGGGAATGTACTTCTTAGCATAATACATTACACAAGTTTCAATGATTTCAGGATTCAGCTCTGCTTCTTTCATAGCTTGAATCAATCGTTTGAACAAAGGTAAACGGAGAAGCGCTAGATCTTCAAACCAAGAGTCTCCGACACCGGCGCCGGCGTTGTTTCTTCTTCCGGCAGCATCAATTCCATTCCAAAGAATCTGTTTAGATGCAGATGCGGCAGCTTCACTCACCGGCCAACCGAACAACGCAGGATCCGCCGATGAAGCTCTGGAGATCACAGACTCAATGCATCTCTCCGTTATTCCCAAATCCTCCGCCATAGGAAACAACCTTTCACATGATTTTAGCGTTTTGATTGAATTTCCAAGGTTTTTGAGAACGTTTTGAGAGAGAAACTTGTCTGTTTTAGAAATGAGATTATCCTCAGAATACTCTTCAGTCATTTCAAGAAACTCACCGGCGCAACGGAGTGAAGCTACATTGGAAGGTGATAGTTCCATTTTAACACCGTAGCAGAATTTAGCCGCCATCTCGAACGCTTCAGAGCCACCGGGGAAATCGGTGAATGTAACATGACATTGTTCTTCAACGATTTCGTCTTCGTCTTCTTGTGGGTTTGTGGAATGTGTTATTGCTTCTGCTTCTTCTTGTTGGGTTATGAGGTTGTGAAGTTTTCTACTTTTTGACATAAGTGGAAACTGAAAAAAAAAAAAGGGTATTGAAAACAAATTTCAATAACAGTTTGTAGTTACTATAATTGGAAATAAACTCAAGTTTGTGTTTGAAATTGTACGAGAAAAATGAATGAATACTTTACCTTATGAAGATGAAAGGTCATATCATCTACTTCAACCACAATGTCACTTGGTAATCCAGTTGTACAAAACCTGCATATTGGAATTATGATTGTTAATTTGTGAAGTAAGAAACAATAATTGTTGATGTATGATAATAGACATAGCATAAAGTTTAAAGAGAAGAAGGTTTTTATCTAACCATGCTTGCCCTTTAGAGCTGGGTTTTTCTGAAGATGACATTTTGATATGCAAACTATATAGAATAGAATATAGGATATGATATGATTCTTTGTTTAGGAATATCAAATTAGGTTACTGGAAAGTCAGATCCATGAGTATCACTAAGATGGTAAAAAATTCAGTTAGAACTGGAGACACTGAAAATATTGTGGCTGTGAGAGAGATATGGGTGGGGTGGGGGGTACCCAGAATTGTGATAGTCTTGAAGGGAGGTGAAATAGACTTGACTTGTTCTAGTTAGTGGAATACAAATTGGAAAATGGAGATAAAAGAGAGGAATGAAAAAAATTGTCTGTTTGTGCTTTATGTTGAGGTTTTATGGAAGAAAACAAAGGAAGAAATGATACTTTAAGAAAAAGTAAAGTAAATATTGTTATTAAAAAATGGGGTGAAACAGAAAGGAATCCACAAACTCAAACAGGACAAATGGACCTTGATCAAAATTCTTAAAAATGGGGTCAAATTGGAACGTTTTTTCTTACTTTACCAAACCTTATTTCCTTTTTCTTTTCTATGAATCAAAATATCATAATCTCATTCCCACCTAATACTATTACTCTAAAGAGAAGAAATATATTTCAAGTTGCCTTAGATGATTTTTTTTTCCTTCTTTAAACACTTGAAAAGCCAATAATCATCTCCTTAGCCCATATGTTATTGCTTGCCAACTAGTTTCTTTCACTTGCGTAAATTATGGAGTATTTTAAAAATGGAATTCTCATTTTCTGGCCTATTGACTTGCTTCACTTAATAATTTATTATTACATTAATTAGCGTTATATTACACTGAATGGGTGAGGCACAATCTTACTTAAATTTGTTAACTAATTAATGATAATTGGCTTCCCTAGAGCATGAAATTCATAAGCAGTAAATAAATATTAATCATGTGATTAGCAATGTACTACTAGTACATTATTAGTACATGTGGCTGTCATTGACAGAGAATAAATCACATTAGGACCGTTTGAAAATGAAATATATATGGGGGAGCCTGAAAGAGCAAGATCACAAAGTAGTGGTGGTTAGACGTAGCCAAATGGATTGAAAGTTTACTACTCTTTATAGAGGGTTTTGTTTATCTAAATAGTCATAAGTAGCATTAGGTATATTAAAGAAAGTTGCTTGAAGTTGCAATCAATCACTAAATCAATTCTGTTTTGATTTTTCGTAAGTTTTCAAACTTTTGAAGTTTTCAGCTCTGGTCCCCTTTAGTCCTTATTTTTGAAATGTACTACTCTTAGAATAAAAAAGATTCATTTTGGAAATAAAATATACTCCACAAGGAAAAGTTACCTTCATTTATATTGGTATATCTACCCTCATTACTCTTCCCTTAGAATTTATGGCTGCCTTTAATGAATAGACAGCTATTGTAAGGTACATTATTCCAATCACAAGTTCAAAGTGAATGGAGGGTGTTTTTCAAGTTTTCAAATTGAGACAGTTGAAAATAATATGTACAAAAAAATCAAACCGTTTGGGGAAGATAGTCCAAGAAGAAGGACTCAAGCGTGGAGAGAAAACTTGAAAGAAAAGGTCAAAAATAGACCCACTTACTCCATATAGTTTATAGTATGGTTTTAGATGCCTTCGAATGCAGTACTACGATAGCTGGAAGATAGACCAATTATTTGAGAATGTAGATTAATAGGCAATAGGTATGTTTTTGTTGTTGCTAATCACGTGTTTGGTGGCTCACTATCATTCCATTTACACGATAATTTTCATACTTTCAATAATATAGGAGTACTAGTAGTAGCTTGTTAGCCTCGCTATTGCGCATTCTTGTTTCTTAAATGAAAATGAAAAGGACAAATTAAAGAAATAAAGACAAATCACCAAGACTAAAACTACTCAAAAGTCATAACTGAACTCATTCGATCATTTGAGGGTGAATTCTTATTTTGGTGTATCATAATTTTGGTGCGGATCAATTTAGTCTCTTATTAAAAAAAAAATCCGAGAGAGAAACAACGGGTCTAACAAAAAAAAATATCAAAGAGAGAAACAACGATCTAATTTTACACTTTGTTCCTAGTATAAAAATGTCAAAGACTACTTTGGACTTGTTGATGACGTGAGAGAAAGAACGGGTCAAACGCTCCAAGACTATAAGAGAGGGAGACAAAACATCTACATCCAAAGCCTTAAGACATAGGTTAATGGGCAACAAAGGGTATAATGCTTTAGGACCACAAGAGAGGGAGACACCACTTCTTCACCCAAAATCTTAAGACATTAGGTACATGTGTCATCTTTCTTATATATCCACTATTTTATCCATTCATATGTGATGTGGGATTTAAACACTCACATTTGAAACCCAATAATCTCTTGCACAAGTGTGAGTTCTCACCTCATATATCATGATCCAACACATGATCAAATTCTCACTCCCCCACCAAGCCGAAATTTGGGTTATGGCACCACGTTTGGGGAGTCTAAGGGCACAAGAACAACAACATGTTTAATGCTTCAAGACTGATAGAAGTTTGGCAAGTGCACCAAAAACTATCGAAGTAGTAAAATATCGTTCCCACAAGGATTGTTTTTAACCTCAATAATTCAAGTTCGTTAATCAATAAGACGTATAAAAGTTATTATGGTTTTGCCACTAGGCAGTTGATTGAGTTTGATTTTATGAAATCAATTAACATAAAGTAAAAGTTGTTAAGAAAATAAGAGAGAGATGAGATCAAGTCTTTCGAATCATCTATGTTCTCCTAATTGGTATACTGCACTCTATTCTTGTGAATGGTTCTTTAGTTCCACGATAGTTAGCAAATTAGCCTCAATCAATCCCTTGAGTTAGGACCCTCCTCTTAAACTACAACCCCTAATTCCTTAGGTGGTCTAATAATACCTGAAGGTTTAAGCACGTTAACCTAATATCACTAACAAACGATTATCCATTCCTAGACTAACCATGTTGAACAATTCAATGAGTCTAAGTTGAAAGTTAGGGTCAGTAGTCATTCATACTCACGATGTTTATATGTGATCGAGATATAAAAGAATTAAAACAATTGAATTGAATAAAAACTAAATTGTCATTCACAAATAATAGAGTTTCACAGCAACGTAGATCAATTAGGGTTACATAAAATCATCTCAGACCTAATCTCTAAGAGATTTATCTACTCATAATGAGATTTACAAATAGCATAATCAATAGTGGAATCAAAACATACATGAACTGAAAGAAGGTTGAAGAAATCGCCCTCCTAGCCGTCTTTAGGTCTCAAAATCGCACTTTCCTCTTCTCAAATCGTAACCCTTGTTTTCTGAATAGTCTTCAGCTTAAATAGGCACAGAAATTCGCCCAAAATCGTGTCACGTTTTAAGTAAATCGTGACACGTTTTCACCTTGTGTAACAAGAAACTGAATTAGGGTTTCACCAAATCGTGTCACATTTTTGCCATCGTGACACGTTTTCCTTAATGTCGAAACAATGCATTCTGCCTTGTCAAATCGTGTCACGTTTTTGACCAAACGTGCCACGATTTTGTCTTTGCCTTTTTCTTCAATTTTCTTGCTGCTTAAGTTGCCTTGTGAACTCCAAAATGTGATAATATTTACATAAAAATTACGTAATGACAACATGTCATCAAAGACCATAACAACACTAGCCTTAAATTTTTGTGTGATGTGGTGTCTCCCTCTCTTGTGGTCTTGGAGCATTAGACCAAAAGTTGTTCCCGTGCCACCGAACTCCCCAACAAGTGGTATCAAAGCCCTTGTTTGGCTTGGTATAAGAGGTGGGAACTCACATTTGAGGAGGAGGTTGTTGTGTTTCATGTGTGAGTGGTTGAGTCCCACATTGCCTATGAATAAAGAAAATATTGGATATATAAGAGAGATGATCCATTAATCTAATGTCTTACAGTTTTGGGTAAAGATGTGGCGTCTCCCTCTTTTGGGGTCTTGGAGCCTTTGTTCATGTCGTTTCTCCTGTTCCCCGAACTTCCCAACATGATTTTATTTTTGTTAGGAACTAAATTTGTCCACACCGAAGTTGTGAATGATCAAAAATGGTTCTTCTCTCTTCATTGAATAATTACAAGATTCAAAATTTTAAATCGATTCACTAAATAACAAAGTATAAATAAAATTATCAACAATGCATGATTGATTAAAGTGGCAACGTATTGAAACTCTTAAACAAGTGTTCAAGAGTTCAATCTCTGATTTTTGCATATAGAAAAATTTGTGTTACAACAAGTTTTTCAATGAAGATTAATCGCCGCTAAGTCGCAGTAAAGTTAATGCATATAAGATAGTAACCAATAAAATATAAGTAAAATTAATCACTTACACAATTACTATTATTTATTCATTTGAATTATTTAATAATGTTAATATCATTTAAAAGTCCAATTCCATCACTTAAATTACCCCTCATTTTATTTAATCACATACAAAAGTGTCATTAATTATGAATGAAGTTTTTGGTATACCATCTTTAAATACGATAGAAACAATATCAAATTTTGTTATTGTTCGTCATGAAGTGAATAGCTATCTTGTTATGGAACAGACAAAGCTATTATCTTTTTTAGTACAAAATACGACAAAACCCAAAAGAAAGAAAAATACTACGTGATTAAACAGACAATTTTAGATATACAAGAAAGAGAATCACTCTCTCAAAAAAAAAAAAAAAAAAGAGAATCAAAACATGCATGTGTAAATGATACATAAAAATGCAATAATTTACAAGTCAATCAATGCTCATATTCCCTTTATGTTATAATGGTTAATTTGCACATATCACTTTATAGATTATAGCATTTTTATAGATCATATCTTTGAGTCATTTTCTATTATAAGATGAGACAGATGATCCTTTCAAGTTACATCAAAACCGAAATACAAACCCCAAAACTTAGCATGTAAACACATCACAAACTCCGATCTTCTTAGTGAAACTTTTAATCCATCTACCATTTGAATCAATGATAGAGCCCTCTACAACCAACAATATCTCCATTGTCCTTGCATGCAACGACATTGTTAAGCTTTATTTGAGGTATCCTATGAATAGTTTGTGAATTGTATTCTTCAATGTCGCTGGCTAACTCAATCAATGAGGTCAGGTTATCTGGGATTTGGAAATTTGCTTCAAAGATGATTTAATTGCTCCATTTCCACAAACACGATGTGCTTTTCCCCACCCCATCTCCTATTAAGGTGGTTGAAAAATCGACCAATTCAATCAAAATAAAATAAAGTAGTTATAAAACCAGAAGGAATGAGACAAATCCATATCTGATGTTCATTGTCACTAGAAGAGCAATCAAGAGAAATTCCAACACCTTTTCTACTCCATCGAATATTAGTAAGAATATGTTCACATGTTGCAAACCAAATAGAAGTTTGAATGTAATGTGGGTCATTCAACATTAATTAATTAATTAAATTAAAACTTCTATCATACATGAAATGTGGATAGACAGGTCGGTAGTTCTCTACTATATAATAATAGTTTTATTAAATTTAATTTTTCAAAATTAAGTGCATGTTTTTTTAAGGATATTTTTTATCAAAGAAAAAGGTCAGTCCAAATTGATCTATCCCTTTTGTTATAAATATTTTATGGAACATGGATTAAAAAAGTTATAGCACAGAACCATGATAAAAATAAAATAGTAACAACACATTTAAATTTTAAAAAAATCTCTTTGCTTTTTGTTTTTCATATTTTCTCTTTAAATTGTATTAAAATAAAACTTAAGGCTTCAAGTTGAAGCATAATAGTTCCTCAAAAAAGAAAAGTTGAAGCATAATAGTAACACTAAACACAAGAATAGTGGAGTTTATTCTTTATTCTTTAATTATTGAACCATAAAAAAACATTTCAGTACGAGGGAATCCAAATCTCTCTCTGTGTCTCTCTAACTTACAACCCCATCAAAATTAATTAATTATTTATCACACACCACATACCACATCTTCGTCTGCTTCAAGAACTTGAGCATTTCAATGTTTCACTGCCCGCATAAAACAACATATAGAAAAAGTAAGTTTCATCTTTATAAGCAGCTACTTTAGCATTTGTTGGTCGAGGCTCTCTTTGCTATAGCTCAAACATTATACTCCTTCCGTCCCTTAATATAACCACCTATTGTTTTTTTCACATTTCTTAAGAAATGTTGTTGGTATAGTTAATGTGTCTGTTTTATAGTACAATTTTACAAAATTACCCTCATTAAAGAGATAATGTGAAAAATCAATTTATTGTAATTTTAGAATTAGTAGTAGTATTAAATAAGGGTATATATGAAAAAAAATAATTAATGTGTGTTGTAATTTGAAAAGGGGGTTATATTTAGGGACAAACAAAAAAACAAAAAGGAGGTTATATTAAGGGACGGAGGGAGTATATACTAGCGGTTGACAGATACAAACTGTCCGTTCATATTCTTTTGATTGCATTAATACGTAATAAAATTTAGATTTAGATTTAAATTATATGTATAGATGTTTGTGACTTATTGTAACAAATCATGCTTTTTTTTTCTTCCAAAATTATAAATAATTTCTTATAAAATTTAGATTTAGATTTAAATTATACGTGTGACTTATTGTAACCAATCATTCTTATCTTTTTCAATTTCAAAACAATATTGCAAATATAATATAAAATTATTTAATTTTCAATGAATCACGAACGGTAGTTTTTATGAAATTTTGATTAAAATTAATTTTATTTTGATTAAAATTATAGGTATAGACAATAGAAATTTTGCACTTTCATATTGTAGCAAATTGTATACTATCATAATTTCTGACTTAGTTGTTTTCATATCACATTTATAATTTAGTTAGAATGTTAGCATTGAATAATCAATTACTATCTGAGGTTCATTTTATGGAATTGATTCGAGTGGAATAACCCCAAATACATTCTCTCTTATAATCAACTAATTTTCTTATCCGAAGGCTAGAACCGGACTCCCTGTTTTTGTCGTAGGCTCCCTAACGGGCTCGACCTACCAAGAATAATCTAGAACTTTTCTGAGCCACATCTTATCTGATTATATAATTTCTGTAAGATAAGTCTGATATGCTTTTCTTATTATACGTATATCTAAATACATTATGTTAAGTATATATTTCCTTATAATACTTAACTTATCTAATTAGGCTCTAGACATATTGCTATCATATGTCATTACTTAAGGTTTGATAACCATTACCATATCATAAACAATTAATGTTCTTCCCGGAAATAGGCATATATGACATATTCTTATCACTCTTGTAATATATTACGTATCAATTGCATGCTCATGCTTGATTCACCATTAAAAGAATTCATATGATGTTAAGGATAAGTTTGAGGGAGGTTTGGAACGGTTAGAGAAGCAAAAACGGTGATTTGCAATGCAATTTTTTTTTAAAATTTTGGAAGCTGGTGGTGGTAATCGATTACCACATGCCTATAATCAGATTTCAACACTGCATAATCACTTATTCCTCAATCAAACTCATCAAAACGTTTAACCAAACACCATTGAATCAAAAACCATTTTTTTTTCACATACTCAATTAATACGCTACATTATGTAACGTTCTATTTCTATTAAAGCGATAAATCGCGCAATTATAATAAATAATTATGAAATAGACGTCATGTCTTCAAATAATCCATAATAGACATGCATAAAAGTTTCAACAATTAGAAACATCACAACGGAATATCACATAATACACCTCGAGTAGCCATGTAATCAACTCATAAATATATCCACATAGTATAATAATCAAATCCCGACATATGAGCAAATCTCAACCATAAAGATAAATCCAAGCAACATAAAAGAAATCACCGTCCTAGATCAGAGCCTATCTAAGACACGAAAGCGAAATAAACGGAGGAAGCTCCCGCTATCCTCAAGCAACTCACCAAGCAATGCAAATCAACTAATCCTGCACGCCGTCTACCCATTCATACAAATAGGTAGGCGGTCCACCACAGACCACTGG